>ERZ795056.3198-NODE-3198-length-17722-cov-6.462274_pt1 | contig 17722 bp, 9 predicted proteins | sample MGYA00375140_ERZ795056 | MGnify/ENA primary metagenome ERZ795056 (study PRJEB30185, sample SAMN05720227) | activated sludge metagenome | isolation source: Anaerobic digester | place: USA | collected 2015-03-09 ... | reverse complement strand
TTGTCGGGCTGGGCGGGGGGCAGGTCGCACCGCACCAGGAAGGTGCCGCCGCCGAGGATCGAGGTCACGTGCATCTCAGGCCGGGCGGTGTCGAGGTTGCGGAAACGCACGCTGGGGTGGCTCACGGTGTCGAACGCCTGCCAGAATTCCGGAACGAGCGGCTGGACCACGCGACCGTTGACGCGCACGCCGGAGTCGGCGGGCGTCGGCGGCTCCGGCGCGGGCGGGACGCCGGCGGGAATCGTGTGAAAGGCGAAAGGCCGCGGGCGGATCGACTCGGCGGCGATCTTGATGCGTGCGACCATCATCGAGTTGCGGTAGGTCCAGATGCCGAGCGAGCCCTCCTGCAGCGGCTCGTGGTCTTCGACGTTAAACACCTCTTCGTTGTCGTAGACGTACTGCAGGCGCGTGCCGACGCGGCGGAGCTGCATGCCGTACCAAGCGCCGTGGATGTCGCGCCCCGCGGCCACCAGCGGCTGGTAGCCCTGCCGCGCCAGGCCGGCGCGCGAGCGGGGCACGAGGTATTTGGTGGAGATGTCCATCGCCTCGCCGTTGCGCAGCAGGCGCGAATAGAGCTGCGAGTGGTCGGGATCCCAGCCGGTGGCGATCGCTGTGTAGCCGTCGCCGGCGGAGTTGTCGCGGCTCATGACGGTGAGGTTGAGGTCGCCGGGGCGCTCATACCAGCCCATGCGCATGCCGGCGTAAAACTCGATGCTGAAATCGCCGCTGAAGACATATTTGGACCAGAGCGCGGCCAAGGAATCGGCGCTTTCACCGTTCATGTGCGACCAGGTCGGCTCGCAGAAGAAACGGTTGATGACCTCCCAGCGGCCGCCGTTCAGCGTCCAATTGAAGAGCGATTCGGTGAAGAGCGTGTCGAAGACGTTGTCGCGCTTCACCAGCGTGTGGCTGAGGTTCTCAAGCGTCATGCCGGCGATACGCATCTTGCGCCCGGACAGCGGTGCGGTGAGATGGGTTTTGGCCAGCAGGGTGTCGTCACCACCCAGCCAGATGACGTGGCCTTCGATGCCCAGCGTGAAGAGGCGCACCTGCTTCTTGTCGAAAGCGACCTCCGGCACCTGCCCGGTCGGAACGGTGAAGGCGGCGTTGGTGCCGGAGCCGGGGGTGAAGACGCTGATCAGATCCTCTTTGACGCTGACGCGGCAGGTGCCGTTGGAAGAGTCTTCGGGGATGCCGAGGTGCAGCTCCATACCGTTGACGACGGGGAGGCGGACCTTGACCGGGCCGGTGAGGTCACCCTTGAACCAGGTTAAGCCGTCCTTGAAGGTGACCCATTGTCCTTCGGGCGAGGCCCAGTGACGCATGTACGGGTCGTTGACGTACAGCGGGTTCTTCTCGAAACGCTCGCTCGGGCGGGTGTCTTTCGAGGCGACGCGCGGCGCCGTGAAGAAGAGGTCCGCTGCCGCGCTGGCGAAAACACCCTGCACGCCGCCGGGCCGCAGGGCAGGTCGGTCGAAGCAGACGAGTCGTCCGTCCGCATAGCCGCGCAGCTCGTGCGGGCGCAGCGCGTCCAGCGCGAGCGTTACGCGGTTGCTTGCGAAGGCGGCGGTGTGGCTGTCGAGCAGCACAGTGTTGGTCGGGGTGACCGCCTCCAGCAAGAACGTGCGCGCACCGTCGGCCTGGACGCAGGTCAGACGGTAGAGCGGGGAGCCGTCCTCGCCTCCGCCGGCCGTCAGGCCGCAGGTGAATGCGTCGGAAGTGGCGACAAAAAGCGATTCTTGGCGCAGCGGGCCGCCGGAGGGCTTGCCGTAGACCCACGTGTTCGTCGCGCCGGCGGCAGGCGGCATATAGAGCCAAGCGGTGGTGTGGCGCAGGAGCGATTGCACGCCGGGGGTCTGATGGCGCGTGGCGAAGGCCACATCCTCGGGCGTGTCGAAGCGCTGCTCCTCGTGCGACCAGGCCGCCACGTCGTCAAAGCGCGTGGTTTCACCGTCCGGCATGCTGGCGAAAAGCCCGAAGCGGCCGCCCGGCGGCAACGGCATCTTGCGGCGGATGACATCGATGTTGTCGGCCCGGCAGATCACGCGGTCGTCCATCACCTGCACTTCGAGCAACAGCCACTGGCCGGCCGGAAGTTCGGTCTGCACGGCCTCCAGCGCTTCGGCCGGCGCGTCGGCCGCCGCCGGCTGGCGCCACAGCTCAAGGACCAGGCGGTCGGTCGCGGGATCGGTCCGAGCCGTAAAGGCGAAGAACCCGCCGAACTCGCCGGCCAGAAAGACGAGGCCGTTGGTGCCGCTGTTGTGCTGCACCGCGGCCCGGTAAACGTAGCGGCTGTAGAACGGCTCGCCCGCCAGCACCACGGCGTTGGTGCCGCCGCCTTCCAGCGTGTAGAAGTTCGGGCTCTTCTCCGGCTTCGGCTGGCGCGCGAGCTGATAGCCGCCGGATGAGCCGCTGATCGAGCCGGTGACCGAGTGCAGCTTCCAGATGCCGCCCATGATCTCCCAGGTCGGCGGGAACTCGGAGCCGGCCGGCACGAGGAAGTTGTCCTCGAAGGCGAAGGCGCCGAGCCGCTGCGTGTAGTCGTCCACCTCCGCTTCGGGCGGCTGGTTCTCCGGCGCGTGCCGCAGCTCCAGCGGACCGGCCCAGAGCTCCGGCATGCGCAGTACGGGCTGCTGGTCGACATAGGCATACCAAGCATCTTCGTCGCGCTTGAAGGTGAACCAGCACAGGTTGGTGCCCAGCGCCGGACACGGCCAGGTCGCGATGCGGCCGCTCTTGTCGCGCGGGATCATATCCTTGGGCGTCAGCCGGAACGCGGTATCGCCGCTGCCCAGCGACACCTCGACCCGGCTGTCGTCAGCCGGGTTGCGCAGGTGCACGCGCAACGCGCCCCGTTCCGGTTTGAGGTTCATGGCCGCCAAGGCGCTGCGCTCCGCGACCTCCAGCCGCGGCTCCCAGCCCTCGGGCGCCGCCGCCATGACCGTTCCCCCCAAGATGCCCAGCGTCCCCCAAAAAACAAAAAATCTCTTTTTCACTTCGGACAGTCTAGCAGGTTTTCACGTGCCGGGTAAAGGGGGTGTTCCACCCGGGATCCACAAAAACCCCTTGCCGGTCATAAGGAGCAACGGACGGCAGCGGTGTTTATTGCCGTCTTGCTCGACAGCCGCCCGCCTGCGCCGCTATACTGGCTGCAAACACACGGGGGCGAATCTGCCGTCGTGCATCCGGAGATTTTGCCGTGAGCGAGACCCAAAAACTCTTTCTGATCGATGTCATGCCGCTGCTCTACCGCGGACATTTCGTGTTCCTTAAAACCCCGCGCATGACCAGCACCGGCATCAACACCTCGGCGCTGACCGGTTTCGCCAACATGCTGCTGCAGATCCTGAACGAACAGGCGCCTACGCATGTCGCGCTGGTGCTGGACTCGACCACCCCGACCTTCCGTCATGAGCGCTACCCGCTCTACAAGGCGCAGCGGCAGAAGATGCCCGAAGACCTCGCCGCTGCGATCCCCATGGCGATCGAGCTGGCCGAGGCGCTGCGCCTGCCGATCCTGCGCGTGGACGGCTTCGAGGCGGACGACGTCATGGGCGCGTTGGCCGCCCGCGCCGCCGAGCGGCCCGGCTGGACCACCTACCTGGCGACGCCCGACAAGGACGTGGCGCAGCTCGTCGGCCCCGCCACCTACCTCTTCCGTCCCGGCAAGGCCGCCGCGCCGGCCGAGATCTACGATGTCGAGGCGGTCTGCCGCCACTGGAATCTCACCTCGCCCGCCCAGATGATCGATTACCTCGGCCTGGCCGGCGATGCCTCGGACAACATTCCGGGCATTCCGGGCGTGGGCGAGAAGACCGCCACCGCCCTGCTCGCGCAGTACGGCGACATCGAAACGATCCTGGCGCACGCCGGCGACCTCAAGGGTAAACTGGCCGAGCGGGTCGCGGCCGGCGCGGAGAGCGCCCGCCAAAGCCGTATGCTCGCCGCGATCCGCACCGACGTGCCGGTGCCGGTCGAGCTGGACGAGCTGGCGCGCCGCGAGCCGGACACGGCGCGGCTGCGCGCCGTGCTCACGAAATATGAGCTGTTCGCGCTCGGCAAACGCCTGTTGGGCGACGCTTTCGAAGGCGGCGCGTCAGCCGCAGAGGACGCCTGCAAGACGCTGGCCGACGTGCCGCACACCTACGTCTGCGCGCAGACCGAGGCACAGCTCGGCGAACTGCTGCGCGCGCTGGACGAGGCGCCGGCCTGGGCGTTCGACACCGAGACCACCGGGCTCGACCCGCGCCACGACCGGCTGGTCGGCCTCTCGTTCGCCACCGCGCCGGGCCGGGCATGGTATGTGCCAGTGCCCGAAGAGCGCGAGTCCTGCCGCGCCCTGCTGCAGCGCTTCGCGCCGCTGTTCGGCGACCCGTTCACCGTCAAGATCGGCCACAACGCCAAGTTCGACCTCACGATCCTGCGCCAGTACGGCGTCGCGCTACGCGGCGAACTTCACGACAGCATGCTCGCCCACTATGTGCTGGACGCCTCCGAGCGCCACGGCATGGACCATCTGGCGCGCCAGTATTTGCATTACACGCCTATCCCTATCACGGCGCTGATCGGCGAAAAGAAGAAGGGCGTCGAGCAGGGCAACATGGGCGACCTGCGGCCCGATGAGATCTGCGACTACGCAGCCGAGGACGCGGACGTGACCCTGCAGCTTGACCGTCTGCTGCGCCGCGAGGCGCAGCAGGCCGGCTGCCTGCGCGCGCTGACCGAGTGCGAGGAGCCGCTGATCCCCGTGCTGCTGGAGATGGAGAGCGAGGGCGTGCGCATCAACGCCGAGGAGCTGCGCGCCTACGGCCGCGAGCTGGACCGCGAACTGCTCCAGCTCGAACTCCGCATCCGCGATCTGGGCGGCGGCAACTTCAATCCCGCGTCGCCCAAGCAGTTGGGCGAGATCCTCTTCGACCACCTGAAGATCGATCCCGACGCGGCGCGCACGCCCTCCGGCCAGTACGCCACCAGCGAAGACGTGCTGGCCAAACTGCAAGACCGGCATCCGATCATCCCGCAGATCCTCGAGTACCGCATGTGCAGCAAACTCAAATCCACCTATGTGGACAAGCTGCCGGCCTGCATCGATCCCGCCACCGGCCGCGTGCACACCTCCTTCGCGCAGGCCCTGACCGAAACCGGCCGGCTCTCCTCGGCCGAGCCCAACCTGCAGAACATCCCGGTCCGCACCGAGCGCGGCCAGCGCATCCGCAACGCCTTCGTCGCGCGCGACAGCGGGCACGTGTTGCTCTCGGCCGACTACTCGCAGATCGAGCTGCGGGTGATGGCGGCGCTCAGCCGCGACGAAGGGATGATCGAGGCGTTCCGGCGCGGCGCGGACATCCACACCGAGACCGCGACGCGCGTGTACGGCGTGCTGCCGGGGCTCGTCACGCCCGAGATGCGCTCGACCTGCAAGATGGTGAACTTCGGCATCATCTACGGCATCTCCGCCTTCGGTCTGAGTCAGCGCCTGAATGTGCCTCGCAAGCAGGCGGCGGAACTGATCGAAACCTACTTCGCGCAGTATCCGGGCGTCAAGGCCTACATGGAGCGCGCCATCGCCGACGCCCGCGAAAAGGGCTACGCGCAGACCCTGCTGGGCCGCCGCCGCTTCCTGCGCGACATCGACTCGCGCAACGCCACCTCGCGCCAGTCGGCCGAGCGCAACGCCATCAACACGCCGGTGCAGGGGACGGCGGCGGATCTGATCAAGCTGGCGATGGTGCGCGTCCACCGCGAGTTGAACGAGCGCCGCCTGGCCACGCGCATGGTGCTGCAGATCCACGACGAACTGCTCTTCGACGTGCCCAAAGAGGAGGTCGGCGCCGTGCGCGATCTGGTCAAACAGGCCATGACCACCGTGCTCGACATCGGCGTGCCGCTCGAGGTCAGCGTCGGCGTCGGCGACACCTGGCTCGAAGCGCACTGAGTGTCTACAAATCGACCTCGCGGATGACCGTCGAATCGGTCCCCAGCGGAACCGCCGCTGTGATCCAGGGCAGCGTGCGATGCCGCGGACCCGCTCGCCTTCAACGGGGGATAAGGGCGTTCCACTCTTTAACAAGTTCGGGCAAGCGGCTGATGACTTCCTTGCCGACGAGGACCTCGTCAACATAACCCATGTGAAGCATATCGACGATTCGGCACAGATAGGACTTGCCGCATTCCCACCATGTGAAATACGCGTCAATCATCAAGTAATGTAGCACCTTAATTCCCTCAGAAGCTTCAAGTTCCTCGATCTCCATGCCGTCAAGCAGGGTCTCATAAACACCGTCAGCCACGCGGCTGCCAAAGGTGGTTGTGTAGTAATACTCTTTCACCTCCCATAAGGCGCGGGGGTTTGAGACCGAAGGGAAACCACCATCCATTCTTCGTGCAAAAGTTCTGATAGGTGCGCCTCCGTTAGAGACTGTTGCCAACGCCCTCGGGTCGAAATCGCATGGCGTGCCGTCAGCGTTCGCTTCGATCAGCATATTGATTATGCCTGTGAAATAGGCAGGAGCTTTCTTGGCTCCCTTTTGTTTGTTCATCGGTAACGGGCACTTGGGATGGAGTTCTTTCTTGAGCTTGTTAAACTCGCGTTTTGCCGCTATCGCGTCCATGAGGTTGGGGGCAAAATGTTTGTGCAAAACCTCAGCTCGATAAGTCAAATATGCCACGAGCGTCGACCACATGTTTAGACCGCCGCCCAGTGTCTGATCGAGCATTGTCACATCGAGTTTGAGCCGTACGAAAACAGCTTCGACCTGATCGCGTGTTGGAATGGCCAGCCTTTTTTTCTTGGCATAACCGCACTCCTGTCCGATCAAACGGACCGATGCCCAAAAATATTTCGGAAGTCCAACAAAGCGCATGTCAGGTTTCATGGTGAGGCAAGTACTCCTTCAAGAGCGTATCCGGGGTGATGTTCATGGCGAGGCAGATTGATACAGTTTCAACAAAAGTCAGCATTCGTTCGCCGGACTCATATTTGCTGACGAAGGACTGTGGCACCTTAAGCATTTCCGCCAGTTCCTCCTGTTTGAGGCCCTTGGACATGCGGGTATCACGCAAAATGCGCCGTAGGTGTTGTTCACTGTCAGCATATCTGTTTCGTTTCACGTATCCCATTATAGGATGTAGTTGACCTGTATCCCAAATCAGGATATACTGCGGTCATGAAAGTAAAGGAAGACACGCTTGATATTTTTTATGGGACAGCTTTTCAGCATGTGTCCGAGTTCAAGACACAGCTTCTCAAATGGATTGGAAACAAACAACGGTTCGCCCATGAGATCGCGTCGTTCTTCCCGACTGACATTCGCACGTACCGCGAGCCGTTTTTGGGAAGCGGGGCGGTGCTAGGCGCGTTGCAGCCTCCGAAAGCGGTCGGATCGGATGTATTTACGCCGCTTATCGAGATTTGGCAGACGTTGCAGAGGGATCCCGTGTTGGTCATGAAATGGTATCGCGACCGCTACAACGAATATCACGAACTCGGCAGGCCGGAAGGATACGAACAGATTAAAGCCCGCTATAACGCGCAGCCAAACGGTGCCGACCTTCTGTTCATCTGCCGTTCATGTTACGGGGGTGTCGTTCGCTTCCGCAAGAGGGACGGCTACATATCGACACCGTGTGGGATACATGATCCGATTTCACCCGCGTCGTTCTCCGAGCGCGTGCAGATTTGGAAGCGCCGCACATCAGGGGCCAGCTTCGAGAACTTGGATTTTGAAGCGGCCATGGAAATGGCGGAGGAGGGGGATTTAGTTTACTGTGATCCACCCTACGTCTGTAGCCAAGCCATTCTGTATCAAGGTCAAAACTTCTCACTTCCCCGTCTTATGCAGTCCATAATGGCCTGCAAGAGTCGAGGCGTCCGGGTAGCGCTGAGCATCGACGGAACGAAGAAATCAGGCCGTGTGGATTGCACGCTCGATATTCCAGAGGGCTTGTTTGAGCGTGAGGTGTTCGTTAATTGCGGGCGCAGCATGTTAAGACGGTTTCAGTGCGAAGGAGAAACGCTTGAAGACGAGATCGTTCATGACCGGCTTTTGCTGTCCTACTGACGCTTAGTATGTCCTGTCCGTTCCTCGCTCCCAGACTACCTCTCAGTCCCCCAAGCTGTATCGGTGAAGGTCGTCATCCGAAATGGCACAGGCAGGAACCAAGGTATAGTGCTTCTGATCGATCACACGCACTTGGTCATCACTCAGCGTTAGCTCGAACATCGCAATGCGGTTATCGCTAAGCGCATGGACAGAAACCGGACGGCAGATGAGATTCGGGAAACGTTCTAGGCAGAAAGAGAGGTCTTGCTCCGTTTGAACGACACCGTGCTGGTCCCTGCCGACTTTCGCCTGAACCGGGACAATGAATTGACTGCCCCGACGGTTGAGTCCAACATAAATTTCGTCGATTTCGATCTGCCCAATGCTCTTCACGGTTGTGCGCAGATGGTTTTGAAGAGAGTGTGCGGTAATGCCGAGAAAAAGGTCAATCAATCGGTTATACCGCACTTTTGCCAACAAAGCTTGTTCGTCATCAAGAGCGTTGGCAAGCAGAATTTCAGGGGTCGCGTTCGGCACCTTGATTGCCAACATCGTCTCGTCAGGTTCGATTCGACTCATGCGCGCCTGCTTAAAAAGATAACGCCCCGTACCCGCGCCTTTAATGATCCAAACCATACCCGGGTTGGCTGTCCTTGTGATCGACTCGGGTAATGGAACCCGATAACGGAATGAGTAGAGCACATCACCCAAATTCTTTGGCAATTTGATGCCCAACGCCAAAGCAGTGGCGGAAAGCTCTTCGCGCGCGAAAGGAAACTCGTTCTTCCCCGGCCGGTAGTGCGAGGCAAAAATGCGTTCGATCAGTGCGGCATAACGGTTCTGAGGTTTGTTCATAGGAAAACGCATTTCTATTTTCGTGTTCTTTGTCCGATAACCGAAGCGGGCACGCCAAAGTGTTCGGCGGCCTGACGCATGTTAAGGTTTAGCAGTGAGCCTTCTCCCGGCGTGATCGCGACGGCCGGTTTTGACGGATCAATCCCAAGAGCCTCAATGATTTTTCCAGCTATGGCACGCCCGAGAAGCGGCGGGACACTGTTGCCTATCTGGCGGAAACCGTGCCATTTGGTCGCGTGAAACCGGAACCAATCGGGATACGAGTGCAGGCGGGCAGCCTCGCGCACCGTAATAACACGCGGCAGCGTAGGATGGATCGGTCGCGGCGACGTAAATGCGCCACGCGCACTGTCGGTGCCGGCTCGGAGCGTATTGCACTGACCGGACAGCGACAACTTGAAGAAACGGCTGATTGGCTCCGTCGTGCCAGTATACGCATCGATAAAACGGGCCTTCGACTCCTTCGTGTGAACCGTCCTCAAACTGCATGTCAGCATGCCACAGTCGAACACTCGGGGATAACTAAAATCACCGGGATCGTTCATCAGCCCCCGCAATTTCTTGGCATAGTCTGTCTTGGTTTTCCACACGGCGGGCACGGCATCCGAATCCAATAAAGTCTTGAAGCAGTCAGCATCCGGCAAGTCTCCGATCGCCTCCGCTACGGTTATCTTGCTCGCCTGCGGTACCGGGTAGACTGGCTGAGCCTGATCATTGCGATAAGCCATCAGGAAGAGGCGGAAACGGTTCTGGGGCACCCCGTAATCGGCGGCATTCAACACACGGTAGGGCAAAACGACGTGGTATCCCGCATTTTCTAATGCCGCTATCAATTCTTGAAGAAACTGCACCTGCCTGCCAACAGTCAACCCCTTTACATTCTCGAAAACGCAATATTTCGGATGCAGTTCCTTAACCAATCGGACGAAGTGAGAAACTAGCTTGTTCCGTGGGTCGTCCAACGCCCGCTTCCCGATCATCGAGAAACCCTGACAGGGCGCGCCGCCGAACACCACGTCAATGTCGCGATCTCCGATGCCGCAACGACGGCGAATTACGGCTCCCGTCAAAACCGTCACGTTTCCGCATATCGAGGCTGCATACGGGAAGTTGTACTCATGCGTCGCACAGTGGATCGGATCGATCTCAACACACGCGGCGATATCAAACCCCGCCTCTTCAAAACCCATAGAGAGTCCACCGGCCCCGGCGAACAGGTCAATCCCGATCGGGCGCCCGCTGACAACAGGTGAATATTTCCGCTCGCCCGGCGGCATCACCACTGGCAAGTCTTGGCCGGTCGGCCAAAACATGAACTGCCCCTGAACCAACAAACCGGGATGCGTGTCGGAGGACAGCAGTTGGAACCCTGCCCTCTCGAACTCGGGTTGATACGCTGCTGCATCTTCACGGATACTCTGCGGAAGATCGCTTGCGGAAAGCACACATCCATGATGGTTCTGAGCAAACTCCGACAGTTCTTCTTGGAGCGATTGAACGGTCTTCTTTTTTTGCGAATACGTTGTGGTCTGCCGCTTAGTCATTGCGCCACAAGATTAACATTTCCCGAGTCAGCCTTTCAAACCAGATCACCATAAATCCGACGGGATTATAACCGGGATTGTTGATCGGCCCCCGACAGCGCCTGCGGCGGATGGACGGTGAGGTCGACCGTTTCGCCCTCACTGCCGAAGTAGCCGCCCCAGCCGATCCGGATGGCGGTGACCTGGGTGAGGTCTAGCGCCTTCTGGGTGTTGCCGAAAGCCGCGAACTGGCCGAAGAGCGCATAGGCGCGCGCCGCTCCCGCCACGTTCAGGAAGCGCCCCGTGCGCCCGAGATAGGTGCCTCCGTCAGCCGTTTGAATGAAGACCAGCAACTCGGCGGCCGTGCGCTGGCCTGCCGGGACGGCGGTATCAAGGACCAGGCCTTCATAACCGGAGAGATCGAGCGGCTGCGTGTAGGGGAAGCTGACGAAGAGGTGGGTGTCGACCTGCCCGCGGGTCAGCGTGGCCGGCGCGCGCCAGCCGCCGGCCGCGTCGCCGGCAAGCTCGGCGCGCACATGGGTGCCCTTGCCGATCGTGGGGCGACCGGCATCCGGCAGGGGCTTGCAGGTCATCGCGAGGGTGACCGAACCGGCCTGAGCAAGGCGGCGCGGGATGCCGGCCTGCGGCGCGCGGAAAAACATCGCGCCGTACGGCCCGAGACGCAGGGGCACGCGCGTCGCGTCCGCGACCGCGCTCCGGGCGCCGGTCGCCGGGTCCCACTGCTCGCGCACGCCGTCGCCGCAGAAGCGCACGGTGCCGTCCCATGCGGCGTCGCTGTCGTTGATCGCGAAATAAAGGTCGTGACCGTCGATGCGGCGGCGCGTGATCTTGATGGGCGCGCGCGCGTCATCGCAGGCGGCATCGCGCTCCAGCACTGCGTCGATCATCTTCGGAGTCAGCGCGAGCATGCCGAACGGCAGCGCGATGCCCGCGCCGCCGGCGCGGTTGGTGACCACGTTCGGCGGCGTCGTCGCGCCGAACATCTCGCGCGCGATCACCTGCACGGCCGGCGAGGGAGCGTCCGTCTCGCTGTTGGCCGGCAGGGCGCCGACGGCGATGACGGTGCCCCCGCTCTGCCAGAAGCGGTGAACCTTCCGCCAGGCCGCCATCGGCAGGGTGTCGGCCGCCGGCAAGACCAGCACGCGCCAGCGCAGGTCACCGTGGCGCAAGGCATCGCCGTCGACCGTCGCGTCGCACAGCGCGCGGGCGTCCACGTAGCCGAAATCGCGGTTCGCGCTGTAGAGCGCGGCGCTCACGCCGTCGAAGACGCTCTCGACCCGGCGCGCCCCAGCCTCGTCGGTCGCGCCGCGATAGGCCGGCGTGAAAGCGCTCCAGACGCTCTCGATCGGGTAGAGCACCGCGATGTCGGCCACGTGGTGGCCGCCGCGCAGCAGGGTCTGGCAGCGCCCGACGTGCGTGTTGATCCGGCGTAACTGATCGTCGCTGAGATCTTTGAAGGCGTAGTAACTGGTGAGCGTGTTGATGCCGCCCCAGACGAGCCGGTTGCAGGTGCCGCGGATCTCGTCCTCGGTCACGACGCGGATAGGCCGCGTGTCGCCCTTCGGACGGTAGCGCTGGCTGTGGTCGGAGACCTCGCACATCGTGTAGGCGCGGCCCTCCAGGTCGGCGATGCTGCCGATCATGCGCGCGATGTGCCACGGCACACCGGCAGGCAGACTGGTGAGGCAGTCGATGCTGGGCGCGTCGAGCCGGCGCGCGCAGCGGAAGAAATCGCCGTAGAGCGGCACGTGGCTCACCAGGCTCTCTTCGGCCAGCAGGTGGCCGCCCGAAAGGATGTTGTGGCGGGCGCACCACGTTTGAATCTGGCCGAAAAAGTTTTCGGAGACCAGCTCGCCGACCGTGTTCCAGAAGTCGTAACGGGCACGGGCGCCGGCCGGCCCCGCATCGGCGACCAGCGCCGGCAGCAGCGGGCGCAGCGCACGGCCGCGACGCTTGCGGAATTCACGCTCGATCGTGAGCGACCACGGCAGCACGCGATACGGCATGGGACGGAACCAGAGGTTTTGCAGCGACGGTTCGTCCGTGAAGGTTGAGACAAAATAACGGCCGAGGTCCTTGCCCATCTGGGCCGCATAGCGGTCATGCGTGACTTCCAGGAAACGCGCGGTCGGCTCGGGCGTCAACAAGTCGATACACGGCTTCTTGTAGGCCAGGCTGATGGCGGCATGCGTGCCCTCATAGATCAGGTCGTCGGTCATGACCGCCACGAACCACTCGCCGTCCGGCGCCTGCCACGAGAGGTGGCCGACCACGACCGACGCGGCGAGATCAACCGCGCGGTCCAGCGCGATCACGCCGTCGCATCGCGGCACGGCCACCGCCGCGACCAAGCGGCCGGGCGGCAGCGACAGCGAAACGGCCGCGCCGCCGGTGACATTCGTTTCGGCGATCAGCAGGCCGCGCGCGGCCCACTCCGGGTGGCCGCGCAGGGTGAGATCGCCCGCGCTGCCCGAAGGATACCCGCGCTCGTCGTAGAGCCAGAGTGACATGCCGGAGGCTTTGGCCATCTGCACGCCGCGCAGAAAGGGCGGCCACTTGGTTTCATCCTCGACATAGCCGTCGAAGGAGACGTTGCCCGCGAAGCCGCCAAACCCTTGTTCGGCCAGCGTGAGCAGGTGCTTGTCCTGTTCCTCCGGCTTGTTTTTCTGACCGTGGATGATGCGCAGGATGCGGGTTGACGCGGGCGGTTCGGCGAAGCGTTCGGCCAGCGGCCGCTCTTCGGCCGGTTGCGGCGGCAGCGCGGTGAGGGGCGCTTCGGCCGAGCGTCCTGCCACGGCGGCGAGGACGGACAGCAGGGCGATGGGCCTGAGGGATGTCTGCATGGTTGCCTTTCGTGTGTTTGGCCAGCGCGGTCACTCGTCGGACGCGCGTATGGGGTTGTCGACATCGCGGACGGGGCCGTCCGCGCCCCCGGTGTCACTCGTCGGAGGCGCGCATGGGGTCGTCGTACGTTCCGATCTCGTCAAGCGGCAGCGCGCGGAAAACCGACGCCGCGCCTGTGTCGGGCGCCGGCACTGCGGCGGCCGTCAGGTTGTCCCAGGTGTCGGTGCCTTTCGGCTTTCTGAAAGTGGGCTCCTCCGCATTCACAAACACGTTGCGCCAGACGCTGTTGAGGTCGGCGCGCGTGCCGAGGTCGGCCAGTTCGGGATAGCGCCGCGAATAGGGGGGCTGGCGGACATCGACATCGGTGAATATCAGCCGCTTGACGGTGTCGCGCGCCAAAAAAGCTTCCCAGCGCTTCTGGCCCCACGGTGAGAAGCTCACGCCGTAGCGGCAGTCGACGAACAGGTTGTTGTCGATGATGTTGTTGTGGCCGCCGTGGATCTGAACGCCGCCGAAGTGGCCGTTCGAGGTGCGCTCAAAGAGGTTGCCATAAACCAGCAGGCCGCTGATCGCGTCATCGAAACGGATGCCGGCTTGGCCGCACGGCACATGCTCGCCGCCGCCGATGTCGCGCCAGCGGTTGAAGCGGATCACCACGCCGCGGTAAGAGGGATTGCCCCACATGTCGATGCCGCCCTGGTCGTCCGACTCCTGAACAACATGATGCACGTCGTTGTACTCGATCAGGTGGTCGTTGCCCTCGATGCGCATGGCGCTGGACGGCGCGTGGTGGAAGTGGTTGTGCGCGACGCGCGCACCGCAGCCTTCCAGCAGCACGGCGGGATTGTAGGTGCGGGAGCAGCGGCCGAAATGATGGATCTCGTTGTTTTCGATCAGCACGTGGCCGGAGGTGAGGTTGCGGCGGTTGCCGCCGCCGACGTGGATGCCGGTGTGGCCCAGCGTGTGCAACAGGTTGCCGTACAGCTTCAGGTTCGCGCTGTCCGGCGCGATGATCGCGCTGCCGCCCAGCCGACGGACCACGCAGCCGGCGACGGTGGCGTTGACGCAGGCATTGAGTACCAGCCCGTGCTGCTGGCCGTATTCAAAGGTCAACCCCTGGAAGACGATGTCACGCACCTGGTCCGCCTGGATGAAGGGCTTGTCCCATCGCGAAAGCACCAGCGTGCTGAACCAAGGATGACGCGTCGGCCAGACATACAGGCTGCCGGTCTCGCGGTCCATATACCATTCGCCGGGCTGGTCGATCTCCTCCAGCAGGTTGAAGACGTAGAACGGGTGGTCGGCGCGCACGCCGTATCCCCCCGGGCGCTCTTTGAGGGTCAGGGTGCCGGCTGCGGTGTCGACCCCGACCGGCACGGCGCAGACTGCCCAGAGGTGATACCAGTAGCCGTTGGCCATGACATCCTTGGCCTGCGACCAGCGCGCCAGGCGCTCGGAGGTGAAGCTGAAGACGCGGCTCGTCGGATCGAGCACCGTGCCGGTCATGACCGTGCCGCCGTTCGGCCAGCGCGCGACGGTCAGAGGCCGGCCGTCTTCGAACAGCTCGCGCATCGTTTTGTTGTTGATGCCGTAGCCGAAACTCTGCTGGGGCGTGAACGACGGATAGCCCTGCGCCTTGAGGTCGGCCACCCGCACCTTACCGCGCGCTTCCGCCGGCAGCCGCGCGAGCACGGCCTTGTCGCGCACGGCCCGCAGACGGCGCACGCGGAAGCCGCCGTCGAAGACCGGCCGTTCGTCGCGCCAGGCGCGATAGACCACGGGCGCGCCGCTGCTGCCGGAGTCGATCGCGGTCAGCGTGAACGTGTTGGTGACCGGATAGGTGCCTCCGCGCAGATAGACGGTGACGCCGCCGCTCGGCAGAACGCCGTTCGTGCGCTGCGCGCGGATCGCGTCGCGCGCCCGTTCCAGCGTGGCGAACGGCTGCTCAAATGAGCCTGCTCCCAGGTCATGGCCCTTGGGCGACACGTAAAAGGCGAGTGCGGGTGTCGGCAGAGCGGGCAGCCGCCGGCGGCCCGCCTCCGGGTCGCGCGCCGGCCGTCCCGCGCGCAGGTTGGCGCACGCCTCGGCGCAGGCGCGCGCTTCGTCGGCCAGGTGGGGCGGGGCGTTGGTCACGCCGGCCGCGTCGCGGAACGCGGCCTCGGCCTGTTCCAAGCGGCCGGCCTGACACCACGTCTGCCAGACCGAGTGCGGCAATGGCGCGGACATACGCGGGCAGGCGCGGGTCGTCGCGCACGGCGGCATAGTGGCCGCGCGCGGCGTCGAGGCGGCCGGCCTGCCGCAGGATCCGGGCGCAGCGCTGACGGACCTCGGCGGCGTCTATCGGGGGCATGTCGCGGAAAGAGAGAAGCTGGTCGAAAACAGCGGAGGCCGCGTCAACGTTGCCCTCGCGCGCATGAGCGCTGGCGAGCGCCAGGGCGAAGTGGCGCTGGTCGTCGGCGTCCAGCTCCAGAAACTCAGGCAGCTTGGCCAACACGCGGCTCGGCAGCTCGGCGCCCTTGCGCACGGCTTGGGTCAGCGTTTCGACCGCCATGCCGCGCAGGTGGGCCGGTGCAGAAAGGTCGTCAACCAAGGCGACACACGCCGCGGTGTGGGCGTGGCGGCGCGCGGCGGACAGCGCGGCCCAGTGCCGCCACGCGGCGGGCGTGCGCGTGTCAGACACGATCTCCCGCGCGGCGCGGGAGAAGTCGGCGGCGCGTTCCGGAACGAGGGCGGCCTCCTGGAGGGCGCCTACCTGTCCGGCTAGCGCGTCGTTCAGGTGGGCGCCGGTCAGCGAAAGCGCCGCGAGAGTGGCGGCGGGCAGGGCGCGGTCAAAGAGCGCGCACTCGTCGGCCGCCAGGCGTAGCGAGCCGACGCCATACCCGGCGAAGCCGATCTTCAGCGAGGCTTTCGGAGGGACAAGGACGCCGTCGTAGGGTTTTTCGGCGGAGAGCATGCCGTTGACGTAGAGGCGCATGTGTGCGCCATCCCAGGTGGCGGCGAGGTGGTTCCAGAAGCCGGCGCTCAGCGGATCGGTGGCGCGGAGTGAAATCGCGCCTTTGTCGCGTCCGATTTCAAAGGAGGGCAGGCGCGTCTTCCAATCGTAGACGGCCAGGCGCCAGCCATCCGTATACCCGCTGCCGCTGCACGCCAGCATGCCGTTGACGCTGCCGCCGTTGCCGGTTTGGGTGCCGGTGCCGAGCGGCCGCACCCAGAGGGTCACGGTGAAGGCATTGCTGGGGAAGAGGACGGGCGCGGCCTCGAAGCAGGCGCTGTCAAGCAGCGCCGCCGTCCGTCCGGCGATGCGCCCGGGCTCGGTGGCGAGCGGTGCGCCTTGGTGCGGGCGGTAGGTCAGCGCGGCGTCCGAGCCGGCGCGGTCGGGCTGTCTCGGAGCGTCATCCAGCAGCGCATAAAAACGCATCAGGCCCGGCCTGCGCGTCACCTCGTCGGCGTAGGCCTGCCACGCCGCGGCCGGCGTCTGTTGCGCGCGCGCGAAAAACGCCGAGGCCGCGATCAGCAGGCCTATTCCCCCATGAACTCTCCGCATCTGCATAGCCTCCCTTAAACAGTGTTGGGATTACCGTAACAAAATACGGGGTGCCCAGGGAACAGCTATTGTCGCATGGCGTTCAAACGCCTTGCCGCCTGCGTCCCGGCCTTGTTACGATACGCGGCAGGAGGTTCTATGAGCACGATCTTTCAGGCGGTGGGGCGGTTGGGGGTGTGCGCGGCGGTTCTGGCCGGCGCGCTGCGGGCGGAGGAGCGGGTCGTGCTGCGGCCGCAGGATGACGGGCGCGCGTTGCTCAACCCCGGCATGGGGTGGACGATGCATTTCTACTCCAACATCCCGGGCAATTACGGGTCGAAGCTTGAGCCGTCGGACGCGCTCGACGGGTTCCCCGGCTGCTCGGTGGTGTATCTGCGCATTCCGTGGTCGTATCTTGAGCCCGAAGAGGGCGTGTTCAACTGGGCCATCTTGGACACGCCGGCGCAGCGCTGGATCGCGCGCGGCGGGCGCGTGGCGTTCCGCATCACCTGTTCGGAGAGCTGGCTGCGGTACGCCACGCCGGAGTGGGTGAAAAAGGCCGGTGCGCAGGGCGTGTTCTGGGATTACGGCAAAGGGGTGAGCGAAACCGGCGCGTTCTGGGATCCCGCGTTCGCCGATCCGGTTTTCTTGGCCAAGCTTGAAAACCTGCTCAAAGCGATGGCCGCGCGATATGACGGCAATCCGGACGTGGCCTTTATCGACATCGGTTCGTACGGGCTTTGGGGCGAGGGGCACACGGGGGCCAGCAGCCGCGTGCCGCAGGCACAGATGGATGTGGAGGTCAAACGCCACATCGACCTTCATGTGAAGCATTTCAAGCGGACGCTGCTCTGCATCAGCGACGACGTGTCAGGCCCCGGGAACCGGTCGGGCGTCTATCCGTTGCTTGATTA
>ERZ795056.3195-NODE-3195-length-17733-cov-13.899706_pt1 | contig 17733 bp, 12 predicted proteins | sample MGYA00375140_ERZ795056 | MGnify/ENA primary metagenome ERZ795056 (study PRJEB30185, sample SAMN05720227) | activated sludge metagenome | isolation source: Anaerobic digester | place: USA | collected 2015-03-09 ... | reverse complement strand
TCGGCTTTGCCAACGACATCAAACAACAGTATAACTGGAACTTGGGCTCCAGCACTCGATAACACAACTACCACCACTTACACATTCACCCCAGATGCTGGTCAATGTGCAACGACTGCTACTTTAACAATAACAGTTAATCCATCCATTACTCCTACATTTTCTACAATATCTCCAATTTGCTCAGGTGCTAGTTTATCGGCTTTGCCAACGACATCAAACAACAGTATCACTGGAACGTGGGCACCTGCTCTCGATAACACAACTACCACCACATACACATTCACGCCAGATGCTGGACAATGTGCTACGACTGCGACATTAACGATCACAGTTAATTCGAATGTCACTCCAACATTCACGGCAGTTGCACCAATTTGTTCGGGTGCTAGTCTTTCGGCTTTACCAACAACTTCCAATAATAGTATCACCGGAACTTGGGCACCAGCGCTTGATAATACAACAACTACCACGTACACATTCACACCAACGGCTGGTCAATGTGCTACCACAACGACTTTAACGATTACGGTTAATCCGAATGTAACTCCAACATTCAATCCTATTGGTCCATTTTGTCAGAATGCAATTCCAACCTCTTTACCTTCCACATCAACAAATGGCATCACAGGTACTTGGTTACCTGCAGTGATTTCGACAAGTACGGTAGGAACATCTTCCTATGTTTTCACGCCTGATGCTGGTCAATGTGCCACATCAACTTCAGTTAGTGTTACGATTGCGACTCAAATAAGTCCAACCTTTATTATTCCTTCCTCTTTCTGCTTAAATGAAGTCCCACCATCTTTAACAGGCACATCTAACAATGGAATAACAGGAACTTGGTCGCCATCAACCATTTCAACAAGTACAGGAGGAACCGTTACTTATACTTTCACACCTGATGCAGGACAATGTGCGGATGTCTTCACGATTGACATAACAGTAAATAACCTCACCCTACCTACATTCAGTTCAATACCACCATTTTGTAGTGGAAGTACTGCTCCAACATTACCAAGTACCTCAAATAATGGAATTACAGGAACATGGTCTCCTGCGACAATCAACAATACAACTTCTGGAACTTACACATTTACACCTGATTTAGGACAGTGTGCTTCTTCCACAACCCTAACAACCACAGTCAACCCATTACCAGTCACTACACCAATTTACCACGATTAAACTCAATGCTATGAGAAAAATTCAACTCTTGTTGCTAATGATTTTCGGGCTACTTGCCGGCCAGAAGTTATTGGCACAAACCGATGCAACCGACCCGCAGGTTATTTGCGTTGGAGAAACTCGACCCTATCGGGTAGATTATCTCGAAAATGGTGGCGCAGGAACTACAGGATCAACATATGCTTGGTCTATCCTAACACCTGGTTTTTTAGGTACAATCTCTACTAACCAAGGACCTGGAGCTAGCAGTAATGCGATTTCCATAAACTGGGGTGCAACCGCTCCGGGGCTTTATGTTCTACAGGTGATTGAAACGAACAGCGGTTGTCCGGGCGCTCCAATGCAACTGAATATTCAGTTAACTCCTTTAATAACTCCAACATTTGATCCTATCGGTCCTTTGTGTCAAAACTCAGTGGCGCCTACTTTACCAACAAGTTCGACCAATAGTCCGGCAATCACTGGTACTTGGGATGCGGCTATAAGTACCACAACAGTTGGTACAGTTGTTTACACATTCACTCCTGCGGCAGGACAATGTGCTACAACTACAACGCTATCTGTTACGGTGACCGATCAAATTACACCAACCTTTGCTGCGATTGGACCTTTATGTCAGAACAGTTCGGCACCAGCATTACCAACCAGTTCGACAAATATTCCAGCTATCACCGGAACTTGGGATGCTGCAATTAGCACAACTTCAACTGGAACTACTGTTTATACATTTACTCCTGATGCAGGACAGTGTGCAGGAACAGCTACCATGAGTGTTGATGTGACTCCTCAAGTTACTCCAACATTTACTCAAATTGGTCCACTGTGTCAAAATTCAGCAGCACCTGTATTACCAACCAGTTCAACCAATATTCCTGCAATAACGGGTACATGGGATGCGGTTTTATCAACCACATCGGCAGGAACAGTAGTGTATACTTTCACTCCAACTGCTGGACAATGTGCAACAACAGCAACTATGAGCGTTACTGTTGATCCATTGATTACGCCAACTTTTGCGGCTATTGGACCTCTGTGTCAAAACTCTGTAGCACCTGTATTACCAACAAGTTCAACTAATATCCCAGCAATAACGGGAACTTGGGATGCGGTATTAAGCACTGTTTCAGCAGGTACAGTAGTTTATACATTCACACCTACAGCAGGACAATGTGCAACAACTCAAACAATGAGTGTGGTGGTAAATCCTCAAATTACTCCAACATTTACTCAGATTGGACCATTGTGTCAAAACTCTGTGGCACCTGTATTACCAACAAGTTCAACTAATATCCCAGCAATAACGGGAACTTGGGATGCGGTATTAAGCACTGCTTCAGCAGGTACTGTAGTGTATACTTTCACTCCAACTGCTGGACAATGTGCAACAACAACTACCATGAGCGTAACGGTTGATCCATTGGTAACGCCAACATTTGCGGCTATTGGACCATTGTGTCAGAACTCTGTTGCTCCAACATTACCTACAAGTTCGACTAATGTACCAGCTATAACTGGAACTTGGGATGCTGTATTAAGCACAGCATCGGCAGGAACAGTTGTTTATACATTTACTCCTGATGCTGGACAATGCGCCTCAACGGCTACGTTAAGTGTGGTTGTGAATCCAACACCAACTATAACAATTGCAAATGGTCCTACTTGTTCAGTCGACCTTCTTACTTGGTCGGTTGATGTAACAGTTTCGAGTGGAACAGTAACTAGTACAAGTGGTACAGTAACAAATCCAACAGGGAATAATTGGACTATTGCTGGTGTTGCCGCTGGTGTGAACATTACGCTTACAGTTACAGACAATGGATGTGATAATACATTGGTTATCAATGCTCCAAATTGCAATTGCCCTACAGTTGCAGCTCCAATTGGTACAGATGAAGATTATTGTATTGGAGCTTCTACCATACCAGGACTTACAGCAACAATATTAGCTGGACAAACACTCAATTGGTATGATGCAGCATCGGGTGGAACGCTTGTAGGAACTGGTTCTCCATTTGTTCCAGCTGCACCAGGAACATACTATGCTGAAGCAGTTGATAATACTACTTTGTGTGTGAGTCAACGTACAGCAGTAACATTGACTGAGAATCCACTTCCTGTTGTAAATGCTTTGGGAGATGCAACATTGTGTCAAGGTGAATCAACAACCTTATCAGCAACTGGTGCATTAACTTATGTATGGTCACCAACAACTGGATTATCACCTACAACAGGAACTCCAGTAACAGCTACTCCGCCAGTTGGAACAATCACCTATACAGTTACAGGTACAGATGGTAATGGATGTGAAAATACCGATACCGTTACAGTAATTGTTAATCCAACACCTACAACTTCACCAATCTATCACGACTAATCCGTCAATAACGGAAAGATGAAATCGCTACTCACAAAACTACTGCTGCTATTTGCAGGGATATTAAGCCTGACTCCGTCTTGGGGTCAGGCAGATACCCTGTGTGTAGCTGCACCAACAGGCACTTATCATGTGCTTGGCTGGGCAGGTAGTACGTTTACGTGGGATACGCAAGGCAATGGCGTTATTCAAAGTGGGCAGGGAAATGATACGGTTGTAATTAGTTGGACAACTGTTCCAGGAACCTATCAATTGCAAGTAATTGAAACGAGTTCAGAAGGATGTTTGGGGCCGCCTCAAGTGATTGATGTAGTTATTATTCCAGGTTATACTGTTGATGTAGATGCGAGTATTTGCTTATCATCCAGTTATACACTTCCGGATGGTAGCATTGTTTCAACGGCGGGCGATTATCCAGTGAATTTAACTTCAGTACTAGGCTGTGATTCTTTGGTAACAACGCACTTAAGTGTTTTACAAGATCTCAATACAACCATAAATGCAAGTATATGCTTGGGAGATAGTTACACTTTGCCTGATGGAAGTAGTGTAAATAATTCAGGTTCGTATGTAGTTAATTTAATTGCTGTTGGAGGATGCGATTCAATCATCACCACAAACATCACTTTAAACCAGCCAACAGCCAGCCAGATCAATACATTCATTTGCCAAGGCGATAATTATACTTTACCGGATGGAAGTGTTGTTTCGAGTGCTGGTGTTTATCCAGTTACGTTAACAGCAAACAATGGATGTGACTCGGTTATTACCACTACTATTCAACTCCATACTGTAACTAACACTCCATTAACAGCAAGTATTTGTTCAGGGACTAGTTATACACTTCCAGATGGTACACTAGCATCAAGTACAGGGACTTACGTCTCAACTTTACAAGCAGTTACTGGCTGCGATTCTCTTGTTACCGTTACGCTTACGGTGATTCAGGCACCGAATGTACAAGTCAATTCTTCCCAATCAACCAGTTTTTGTGTTGGAACTACTACGACTTTAACTGCCTCAGGAGCTGATACTTATACATGGTCGCCAGCTACCTATTTAAGTGGCACGACGGGATCAAGTGTCACTGCTAATCCAACTGATACAATAACTTATTCGATAACTGGAGTTGTTAATTCCTGTTCAACTACAGTTGCTCTAACATTAAATGCGATAGCCAATCCAGTTTTACTAATCAATCCAATTAATCCATCCATTTGTATTGGAGATTCGGCAACACTTCAAATTACCGGAGCTGCTACTTATACTTGGTCGCCTGGATCAACTCTATCATCTACGAATTCCGCATCTGTTTTCGCTTTCCCGACTACAACAACAACCTATTCGGTTATAGGAACATCTGGAATTTGTAATTCAACATCATCTGTAACTGTTACAGTAATTCCTTTACCAGTATTATCTTTTACTATAAGCGACACTACTATTTGTGAAGGCGGAAATAGCATAATTTCTTTACAAGGAGCTTCTTCCTATACTTGGCAACCGAATTCAACATTGAATATTATTTCTGATGATAGTATTCAAGTTAATCCTGGTATTGAAACAACATATTATGTAACGGGTAGCTCTGGATCATGTTCTGTTAGTGATTCTGTTACCATCGATGTTCAACCTATTCCAAGTATTGCACTTACTTCTTCACCCGATTCTACTTGTGCAGGCACTTCAGTAGAATTATCCGTTTCTGGTGCTGATACTTATTTTTGGTCACCAAGTACTGGATTATCGTCTACAACAGCTGATACAGTAAGTGCTGAAGTGTTTAACGACATTACCTATTATGTTACTGGTAGTGTGGGCGGCTGTTCTAAACTTGATTCAGTTTTTGTTCATGTAATTTCATCTCCACATTTAGTTTTAACACCCGAATCTACCACTTTGTGTGCAGGTGATTCAACATTGCTTTCTGTTAGTGGAGCCGATTCTTATGCATGGAGTCCAGCTGATAGTGTTGCTTGTCCAACATGTCCAAACATTTACGTTTCGCCTTTATTAACTTCTAGTTACGAGATAATCGGAACTAAAAACGGTTGTACAGATACCAGCTCTGTTCTAGTAACTGTTTATCAACGACCTGATCCGCTTATTAGTGGTGATACTACTATGTGTCCAGATGATAACATACTTTTAGAAGCATCAGGAGGATCAACTTATTTATGGAATACTGGAGATACAACTGCTACCATAACAGTAAGTCCAACTCAAACACAGGTTTATTCGGTTTTGGTCAACGAAGGTGTTTGTCCTGATTCAACAGAACATTTAATCGTAGTCTTTCCAGCTCCAGTTATATCAATAAGTGAAGATACTACCATTCAAGAAGGAGGTTCTGCTCAGATTGTTTCATCAGGTGCTTATCAATATTTCTGGGCTCCTTCCGCTAATTTGAGTTGTGATAATTGTCCATCACCAATTGCGAGTCCATCCGAAACTACTACTTACTGTGTAACGGGTTTAAATTTCTACGGATGTTCGAGTTCAGAATGTGTTAAAATTTCGGTCGAAATAATTTGTGATGATTTCTTCATTCCCAATGTATTTGCACCTGGCAATGGAGGAGATCCCGAGAATGATTGCTTCCGTTTGTATGGTACCAATTGTATTTCGGAGTTGAACTTCAGAATATACAACCGATGGGGAGAATTAGTTTTTGAAACCAATGATCCAGAAATATGCTGGGATGGGACATTCCACGGACAAGAGCAAAATGCTGGAGTATTTGTCTATTACCTCAAAGCGAAGCTGATAAATGAGGAATCGATTGAGAAACAAGGAAATATTACACTAATCCGATAAATAACTGAAAATGAAAAACTGGTATTTAATATGGATTATAAGTTTGCTTCTCCCGAGTTACCTTCTTGGGCAGGATATACATTTCTCACAGTTTACAATGGCTCCCTTGATTCAGAATCCAGCAATGGCAGGGGCGTTAAATAATGCTGAAGCTTATTTGAATTATAAAAATCAGTGGAAAGTTGTTACAAGTCCTTATAAAACCTACGCAGCTTCAGGTATGGCGCGAATTGGAAAACCAAAAAAGGATAAAAACTTTTGGGCTGTTGGCTTAAGCTTTTTTAATGATCAAAGTGGTGATGGGAAATTGACAACAACAACAGGATCATTTACTTTAACACATCAAATCCACCTTAGTCGTTATCATAAATTAGGATTGGGTTTGCAAACTGGTTTTGGTCAAGCTAAAATAAATCCGGCCGATTTACAATGGGGAAGCCAGTATAATCCAGGTGCAGGGTATGATCCTAGTTTATCGAGTGGAGAAAATATCGCTAATCCAACATTCTCGTATTTTGACTTTAGCAGCGGCATTTTATGGTCGTTTAATAATACTGCGGGCTTGGTTAAAACATCGAATACTGTATTTAATAAAGGATGTGCTGGATTTGCCGTCTATCACATCAATCAACCGGGTTATTCTTTTGTTGAATCGGGGGATAAATTAAATATGAAATATGTAATTCACGGAAATTACCTATTTAGCATAAATAGCTCAAAACTGGCGCTAAATCCGGGTTTCATGTTCTATAAACAAGGTCCGGCAAAAGAAATTTTTATTGGTTCAATGGTTCGATATAACATTCTACCTGAATCAAAATATTCTGGATTTTATAAAGGCGCAGGAGCTTATCTAGGTGCGTATTTACGTGCTCGTGATGCTGTTATTCTCTCAGCTATGCTCGAACTTTCTCAATATACTATTGGATTTAGCTACGATATCAATACTTCTAATCTTCGCCCTGCTAGTAATGGACGTGGTGGATTTGAAGTATCCATCCGTGTTACCGGTCAAGGTCCGTTTGCTAATAAAATGAGAAGTTTCAGATAATAAAAAACGGACAAGCTGATTTAACAACATTGTCCGTTTTTGTGGGCCTGGCAGGAATCGAACCTGCGACCCGCGGATTATGAGTCCGATGCTCTAACCCCTGAGCTACAAGCCCGTTTTCAGGGACGGCAAATATAGACTGTCAGCGCTTAATTCCAAAATCAAAGGCTGTATTCTTCTATTTAATTAAAATCCACTGGTAGCAAGAGATTGACAGATACAAAATGATCTATCATTTATGGAAAGCTTCTAATACTGGTAATTCTTTATTCGTAAAATCAAAAACTGCTTGATTTTCCCAAGTTGAACCTTGAGTTGACTCCGGACCTTGTGTCGAAACTAATTCACCACCCCAATATATAAATCCAATTCCTCTAGGTGTATTTTCTACTATAGAACGAATTCGATTTACAAATTGCTTTTGACCTTCTGGACTAGCAGGATAATCTGGTAAAATCAGTTGATCGTCTCCACCAACAACGTTGTTAGTCCAATCATTCCAACCTAACGTAAATGGATAAGCAGTTTCGGCAACGACAATGTCTTTAGAGTAGGTTTGAACAAGTGTGTTTAAGGTGTTTTGCAACACATCTAAATCTTTTCCATGCCAAATGGGATAATAGGATAAGCCCATAACGTCATAATCAACTTCACTAATTTGATTGAAAAACCAGCTGGCATTTTCCAAACCAGCAAAATGTATCACGATGCGCGTTTGATTTGAAAACGCTCGAACAGCCTGTGTGCAAGTATTAAGAAGGTCGACAAGCTGATCTTTTCTGGATACAATTTCACCTGCAGGAAGAAGCATTCCGGGATTTATTTCATTTCCTATTTGAATGAATTCCGGCTGAATTTCCTGCATTATTTTGGTGGTATAATGATTCAAACTATCCTTAAGATTAGAATAAGAAACATTTGACCAAACAACTGGCATTTGTTGGTGTCCTGGATCAGCCCAAGTATCAGAATAATGAACGGTAAGCCAAACTTTCATCCCCATTTGATGAACACGTTGAGAAAATAATTTCACTTCCTCAAAACCTGAATGTTCCTTCACCGGATCTTTCCAAAGTCGAATGCGTATAGTATTCACACCTCGATCTTTCAATATGGAAAGTAAATCTGTCTTTATTCCAAGGGATGAAAAAAAGGATGTATTTCCAGTTTCAATTTCAGGTAAAGATGAAATATCAATTCCCCGAATAAATGAATCTGACTCAGCTACAACATCGATTGGATGGCTTTTAGTTGAACTTGCTAGCTCCGTTTTAGAACAGGAAAACAATAAAAGTAAAAGCGAAAAATGGAAGATTAATTTAGACTGATTGATCATTTTTCATGAACCAATTCTTTCGAAATTGATTTTCAAATCTAGTTTATTCGAGGGAGATTAATCTAAAGTTTAGCAAGTATTCGAACGGATAGATTTTACATTTGCACCATGATTTTCGAAGGACAACATATCGACGCCATTATTTTCGACCTAGGAGGTGTAATTCTCAATATTGATTATCAACTCCCTATTAAAGCATTTCAAAAACTGGGAATTGACGATTTTGCCAATCATTTTTCTCAAGCTAAACAAAGTGGTTTGCTTGATGACTATGAAACTGGGTCGATAAGTTCTGAAGATTTTATTGCAGAATTACGTCGATACGTAAAACCCGAAACAACCGATATTCAAATCATTTCTGCTTGGAACTCCATCCTTCTTGATTTACCCGAAGAGCGTTTATTTATCCTCGAAAAAGCAGCCGAAAATCATCGCACATTTTTGCTGTCAAATACCAACGACATTCACATCGAAGAATTTAATTCCTACCTACTCGAGGAACACAATCTGCCTTCGCTTGAACCATTCTTCGAACAACTCTATCTTTCATACGAAGTTGGTTTGCGTAAACCCGATCCGCGTATTTTCGAATATGTGCTACAAGACGCTGAATTGAACCCTTCTTCTACCCTATTCATCGACGATTCTATTCAACATATCCAAGCTGCTAAAGAACTTGGCATCATCACGCATCATTTAACCGGACAAACTCTGGTTGAATTATTAGAGGATAAACTCTGAGTAATTCATTTATGGAATTAAAAAACGGCATCGCTACATTTTACGCAGCTTCTCGCCAAGATTGGAGAAACTGGTTAGAGAAAAATGCCGAAAACGAAATTTCTGTTTGGCTCATCATCCATAAAAAAGCTAGTCCGCATCCAAGTATATATTATCCCGAAGCTGTCGATGAAGCACTCTGTTTTGGCTGGATAGATAGTAAAGCCAATACGCGAGATGAATTCACCTATTACCAATTTTTCTCCAAACGAAAACCTAAAAGCAATTGGAGTAAAGTCAATAAAATAAAAGTGGCTCAATTAATTGAACAAGGATTGATGCGTCCTTCGGGTTTAAAGATGATTGAACATGCTAAATCAATTGGTACTTGGGATGCTTTAAATGAGGTGGAAGAAATTCGGGTGCCGGATGAAATGCAGAAATTATTCGACCAACAACCTATAGCCTTTCAACATTGGAATTTATTTTCACGCTCAGTAAAACGAGGTATCTTAGAATGGATACTAAACGCCAAACGTCCCGAAACACGAACCAAACGAATTGTTGAAACTGTTTCATTGGCAGCAGAAAATAAAAAGGCAAATCAATATCGACAGTAGTTTCTATTTTCACAGATCAATCTAAGGAAATCACCTTAATAAACGTGCATTTTCCTATCTTTGCGCTCCTTTTTACATACTATGTCAGACGATAAAAAAGTCATTTTTTCCATGGTGAAGGTCAGCAAGACCTTTCCTCCTCAAAAACAAGTACTGAAAGACATTTATCTGAGCTTTTTCTATGGTGCCAAAATCGGTATCATCGGTTTAAATGGTTCAGGTAAATCAACCCTTTTGAAAATCATTGCTGGAGTGGAGAAATCCTTCCAAGGTGATGTGGTTTTCTCTCCAGGTTACCGTGTTGGTTATTTGGAGCAAGATCCTCAATTGGACGACAGTAAAACGGTTATCGAAATAGTTCGTGAAGGTGTTCAACCCATCATGGATATTTTAGCCGAATACAACGAGGTGAATGAAAAAATGGGCCTTGAAGAATATTACATGGATGGCGATAAGATGGACAAGCTTCTTGCCCGTCAAGGCGTGCTACAGGACGAAATTGATTCCAAGAATGCCTGGGAAATTGATTCTACTTTGGAGCGCGCTATGGATGCCTTGCGTTGTCCAGATTCTGACCGAATTATCGGAACACTTTCGGGTGGAGAGCGTCGCCGAGTAGCACTTTGCCGACTATTACTTCAACAACCCGAAATTCTCTTGCTCGATGAGCCTACCAACCACTTGGATGCCGAGTCGATTGACTGGTTAGAGCAACACTTACAGAACTATGCGGGTACTGTTATCGCTATTACCCACGATAGATATTTCCTAGATAATGTTGCTGGTTGGATTCTCGAATTAGATCGCGGTGAAGGAATTCCTTGGAAAGGAAATTACTCTAGTTGGCTAGAACAAAAAGGAAAACGACTTCAACAAGAAGAAAAAACCGAATCAAAACGTCAGAAAACGTTGGCTCGTGAGCTTGAATGGGTTCGTCAAGGTGCTAAAGGCCGTCAAACGAAACAAAAAGCTCGTCTACAGGCATACGATAAGTTGATGAGTGAAGATGTACGTGAGAAAGAAGAGAAACTCGAAATCTTTATCCCGAACGGTCCACGTTTAGGGAATGAGGTTATTGAAGCGCAAGATGTTTCAAAAGCATTTGGTGATAAATTACTTTATGAGCATTTGAATTTTCGTCTTCCACCAGCTGGTATTGTAGGAATTATTGGTCCTAACGGTGCGGGAAAAACGACCATTTTCAAAATGATTATGGGACAAGAAAAAGCAGATGTAGGTGAATTCAAAATTGGTCCAACGGTTAAGATTAGTTACGTGGATCAAACTCACGAATCACTCGATCCGAACAAATCGGTTTGGGAAGTAATTACGGGAGGAAACGAAACGATGGAAATTGGTGGGCGCTCGATGAATTCTCGTGCTTATGTGAGCCGTTTCAATTTTAACGGAGCTGACCAAGGAAAAAAAGTAGGTGTATTATCGGGTGGTGAGCGTAACCGTTTGCACTTAGCTATGGCATTAAAAGCTGAAGGCAATGTGCTATTGCTCGATGAGCCAACGAATGACATCGACGTAAATACACTTCGTGCCTTAGAAGAAGGTTTAGAAAACTTTGCTGGATGTGCAGTAATTATTAGTCACGACCGTTGGTTCTTAGATCGTGTTTGTACACATATATTGGCATTCGAAGGCGATTCTCAAGTGTATGTATTTGAAGGAGGATATTCGGAATACGAAGAGAATAAGAAGAAGCGACTTGGTGATCACGAACCGAAACGTATCCGGTATAAGAAACTGGTTAACTAAAACACAAAAGCACATCAATAAATGGTGTGCTTTTTTTTTAGGATTTTGGTTTTACGTATGAAATAAATATTTTTGTGGTATAAACAAAATGCCATGGACTCCAAAATAACGCTCAGCTTCAATTCCAGTGTTATTGATAAAGCAAAAGCATACGCCGATGAACAAGGTATTAGCCTAAGCAGGCTCACCGAAATCCTTTTGCGTAGGCTTACCAGTGGCGGCTATAAAAACATCGAAGATTTCCCTGTCTCAGATTGGGTTCACTTAATTTCAGAAGGCGAAACCGAATACATCCGTAAACCTAAAAGCAGTAAAGCACTTCGAGCAGAGCATCATACAGCCAAAAAGAAAAAGGCATGAAGGTGTTTGTGGATGCAAATGTTATCATTAATGTACTCAATCGAGAATATCCTGCATTTGAATTCTCTTCTCGTTTATTGAGTTTAGCAGATGATAAACGCTTTACGCTCTATACATCAACTTTGTCACTAGGAATCTGTTGGTATCATGCAGAGAAAAAATCAGGACGTGCTTTAGCCAATAAGAAAATCAGACAACTGCTTCAACATATTCGTATAACTGATTGTGGCGAATCGGAGGTTTTAAAAGCAATTGAAGATAAAAAAGCCGAAGATTTTGAAGATGCACTACAGGTTTATTCTGCCATTAAAAGTGGATGTTCTCACATTGTTACAAATAATCTGAATGACTTCCATTTTTGTGTATTACCGATTTCCAATCCGAGAGATTTTTTAATTGAGCAGGCGAGTTAATAAAATCCAATTAATTATTCAATTATTTCTGTTGGGTTTTAAACTATATCAAAACCCAACATAATAGCATATTTCAAGAATATTTAATCAAATAATATTCTAGTTATTTATTGGAATTAATTAAAATATAAATTATTAAACATTCATCCATTATTTTCTGACTAAACTATTTAAACCTGTCTATTCGAACAATACAGGTTTTACATGGTTTGTATTCCTACCTATTCTAAAACTATGCTTAATCGTTTTCTTCGTTTATTGCTCTGTATTTCAATTCCACTAATCATTGGCGGAATTTCTGGATATTTTACCATAGGGGGCGTTAAAAGCTGGTATCTAACTTTAAATAAACCATCATTTACTCCACCCAATTGGATTTTTGGCCCTGTTTGGACAACCTTATATGCATTGATGGGCTATGCTTATTTCCGAATCTTAGAAAAAGCTAAAAGCCCAGCTCAACTTTTCGCCATTCGCATATATTTCATTCAATTATTCTTAAATTTTTGCTGGAGTATTTTATTTTTCAGTGCTCATCAAATTGGAATTGCTTTAATAGATATTCTTCTTCTTTGGATATGCATTCTAATTATGATAGTCCGTTTCTATCGTGTAGATAAATTCGCTGGCTACTCTCAGATTCCCTATTTACTGTGGGTGAGCTTTGCTACCGCCCTAACCTTTTCAATTTGGTGGCTGAATTAAGTAATAAAAAAACTCCTTCAAAAATGAATTCTGAAGGAGTTTACTATTTGTTTATTTAAGCATTATTGATGCGAAACAATTAGTTTTTTCTGCGTTATTTTTCGCTGATTCTGATAGAATTCTACCAAATAAATTCCATTCGCTAATTGGTCAATAACCAAGGTTTCTTCTGCCTTTGAAATAGGGTAATTACCAACTTGTTTTCCACTTAAATCAAGGATAGAAACTCGATCAACTAATTGATTAGACGATTTAATTCGGATTGATTGATTAGCTGGATTCGGATACATAGAAACACTATTCTCAATTGACGAAATTCCAGTAACATTCGGAACACGAATCAAAGCTTGATTAGTAATTACAGGTTCATTCACATCGAACACAATGGAAGCTTGATTAGCAACTTGCTGTCCTGGAAAAAGCATCTGATTAGCTTTTACACGAAACACTACACTACCAATACTACCTGCATAGTTCGTATTACTGTCGGGTAGAGATATCCCATTGTAAACAAATTTCAAAGTTCCGTTTCCAAGATTAACCAAGAATGCTGAATGGCTTGTAGCTAATATTTCAGCTGTTCCATAGTCGAAAAATGCTGGTAAAACATCGGTTATAACTACCGTTTGCGCAGGACCAGTTCCTGTATTTTGGAATTCTATTCGGTAGGTATACCAAGTTTCATTTCCTGCAACGAGCAATTCATTGACAAACTCAGCTGGAGAAGACATTTCTAAAAGCTGAATATGATTTGGATCAAATGAGCCATTCACAATCTGACAAACTTCTGAACTATTGTTACCTGTATTACAATCAGCATCCGATTGAACAGTCGCCGACAAACATTTCAATGTTCCATCGGTAGCATAACAGCTCAAAGAATCACTTATGGAAATTTGTGTGTATTCGCCGTAAACAAGTGTATCGGTAAAATTCCAGGTAAGTGTATTTCCTACTTGACTTGAAAAAGCGGGAATTGTTTCCATAACCGACATAGAATCGGGTAATGTTAAACTAACTGTGTAGCCAATTATCGGTAATAAACCATGATTGGAAACCGAAACATATTGGTGATTTGTATTTCCAGCACAACGCAACATCGGGCCCATTGGAACCAAAGAAACTCGAATATCGGAACAAGAAGAATCAGGATGAACATAAAAATCCAGCATGTTACTTACCGATCCAGCCGTTTCAAAACTAACATTATAAGAAGCATCCGTAGGACACGAAATTTCTGCAAAAGGTAATCCCGATTGTAAACCATTAAATGCGATGGTGTAATTTCCAGTGTCGGCCTCGAAACTATACACACCTTGCCCGGTTGTTGACGTGTACGCCTCACCATTGTCGCGAATTAATACTTGACCGGGAATAGAAAAATCCGACTCATCTAAAATACAATTCCCGTTAAAGTCAGCAATTACGCGTCCCGACATGATACAAACAGGTTGAGAAACGGTATCTGGATCAAATCTCCAGGCATCATTCGAAGCTTGCCAAACACCATAATTATTACGTCCAGGAACAGCGTACGCTTCTGTACCAGTGGCATTTTGAATTCCTTCAATGGCAATGCTACTTAAGCCACCTTGAGTATCACAAAATAATTTGGAAGTAATGTGCACTTCAATATTATTGGAACCTTCGAACAACTGCAATTGTCCTGTATAGGTTTGTGTGCAGGCAAATAATGGAACTTGAATAAATTGAACGACAAATATTCTGTTAGGTGCATCCCCAATAATTCCATAAGAAATGTTCCCGGCATTCATCGGATTAATATCACACCAAGTAAAAAAGATTGAATTCAATGGTGCTGTTGTATCAGGAATATGGGTTGATACTGAGAAATTTGAATAAGCTCCTTCCAATTCAGGATTAAAGGTCACATATCCATTCGATGCAATATTCAAACTTGAGTAATCCGTTCCAAAATACCGGAAATTAAATCCGATAGGAATCGGTGCAGAATACATATCATCATAAAGTTGAATACTTGTAGCCTGATCTGGGCTCAAGGGATGAAATGGCACCTCATAAACTCCATATGGAATTTGACCATGAATAACGAAACTGCTTATAAAAAACAGGAATCCAAGAAGTAATTTTTGTCTCATATGGAGGATTTTAGATGTATAAAAATAGAATTTTTATTGATATACGAACCATTTTCATGGAAAGCACATTAATTTTTTTCTATGATTTTAACAAGTCTGATTTTTCCTTTTAATTCGGATTTACAATAATTAATTTCTGATTGTATATTTCCCCATTTATTGAAAATAATTTAATCAAATAAATACCCGCTCTTAAATGACTAACTTGAATTTGGCTTTTCGATTTTGAAATACTACTTTCTTGAATTTTTTTACCCTCAATATCAAAAATCTGAATACGATTTATTTGGGAGGATTTATCAATAATATTTATGAAATCAGCAGTTGGATTAGGATAGATTGAAAATTCTGAATTTAAATCTGGAATTCCTAATATATTGGGTTTATGAATAGTTGCGCTATTAGTCTGAATAGAACTAATATCATTTAGTTTGATTGTAGCATAATTTGAAACCGAAGCTCCTGGCAATAAAACTTGATTTGATTTCACTCTAAATACAAGATTACCTATACTTGAATAAAAGTCCTGAAGATTATTAGGTAAATTAATATCATCAAAATCAAAAAGTACTGAACCATTTCCCAGATTAATTAATTTACAAGGATGTGATGAACTTAATAATTCAACCGAATTGCGATCAAAAAAACTAATGATCTCATCCCTAATAATTATACGATGAGTTGAATCGGGACTCGTATTTTGAAACTCAATCCGATAGGTATACCAAGTGTCTGTAGTGTATTCGATAAGATTATCGACAAATTGAATTATTGGTAATGTATCTAATAATTGAATATGGTTTGGAATGAACAAGTTGTTCGAATATTGACATATATCTGCCTGACTATTTGATGGGTCACAATCATGTATACTTTCAGCATTAACATGAAAACAAATAAGTGAAGAATCAACTAGATCACAAGCTAACGAATCGAAAATATGAATTGAGGTAAACTCTCCATAAAGTAAAGTATCAGTAAAACTCCAAGTATATGTTTGACCATTCTGGCTAGTATATTCAGGAATGGTATTTATTATTGTAACCGAGTTAGGAATTGTACATGAAACGGTATAACCTACCATTGGTTCAAAGCCATAATTTTCAACAGAAATTAATTGATGATTTTCATTTCCCACACATGATTGTAAATTTCCAACAGGAGAAATAAATACTCTTGGATCAATACAAAAGGTGTCGGGGGAAATATAAAAATCGTAGAGACTATATACTGAATCTGGTGTATTAACTTGGACTGTATAGAATGCATCAGTAGGACAAACTACATCAGCAATGGGTAAATTTTCCTGTAGTGTATTAAATTTAAGTTGGTAATTACTATTTAAAACCTCGAAAGAATATGAACCTTGATTATTGGTAGCAGTGTAATCTAAACCATTGTTCAAAATAATGACTTGTCCTGGAATTGTATAATCAGAACTATCCAAAAAACAGTTTCCATTAATATCAGCAATAACTCTCCCAGAAATAGAATAAATAGTTGTATCTATTTCGAATCTCCATGCGTCATTAAAGGCTTCCCAAGGATTAATTGTATTTCTGCCAGGTACAGAATAACCGATAGTTGAGGTGCTATTTTGAATTCCTTCTAGTGCTCTATTTGTCCAAGAATTGCATATTTCCTTACTGGTGATATGAATTTCGATAGTGCTTTTATTCTCATAAAGTTGAAGCTGACCTGTATAGAGCGTGTTTATACAATTTGAGCCAAATAGTGCAACTTGATTATAGGATAACACAAAAATGCGGTTAGGAGCTTCACCAATAGTTTGATAATTAATTTCTCCGCCAGCTACAGGATTTAAATCGAAATAAGTAATCAGTATAGAATTACTCGGAACTGCAGTACTTGGAATTGTGTCTGATATTATATAATTGGTTGATAAAGATCCGCTGTTAAAGGATACAAAACCGTTTGCTGAAACCCTTAACGTTGTATAAGAATTTCCAAAAAATTTAAAGGGGAATCCAATAGAAATTGAATTGGAGTAATTATCATCCAACAATGGAATACCAATTGTCTGATCGGGCACCAATGGAGAAAAAGGAATAGAATAAACTTCGTAGATGGATTGAGAAATTCCCAAAAAACTCTCAACTAAGAATAATAGTGTGAATAGATATCTTAAATACATTAGGTTTGATTTACAATTGTGAATCTAATTTAAATTTCCGTATCTACAAATCGGAACCATGAAATGCAAGAGCTAAATTCTAATAACAAGGCAATTACAAAAAAACA
>ERZ795056.3193-NODE-3193-length-17748-cov-8.215565_pt1 | contig 17748 bp, 12 predicted proteins | sample MGYA00375140_ERZ795056 | MGnify/ENA primary metagenome ERZ795056 (study PRJEB30185, sample SAMN05720227) | activated sludge metagenome | isolation source: Anaerobic digester | place: USA | collected 2015-03-09 ... | reverse complement strand
TTCGTAGGATCATGTTCTGAGGATTCGGTCCCAATAACGGCATTCAGCACGAATGAGCGAGGGGGCTGACTAGAAAATCCAGAATGAGTTTTGGTCAGTAAGGTGGGAATTCCTTTCCGGTGGTGTCATTCTGGATAATCATCGCCAGAAGATCTTTCACAAATACATTGGCCAGAGCGTCGGATTCCGGTTTGTTTACCGGGGTTCCGTCCTCTCCATAATTCTCTTCAATTCTGGAGACAGGGAATATCTTAAAGGTGGTCAGGGCTCCGAGTTTCCAAAGGGTAAACTGCAGCGAAGCCATACAGTTGGAGCCACCCAGTTGTCCGGACGAAACCGTTGAAATGGCTATGGGTTTTTTCATCCATTCATCGAGCAGTACATCAATTGCATTTTTCAGGGCGGCCGGAATTCCCCCGTTGTATTCAGGCGTGACAATGATGATTCCATCCGAATTCTTGATTTTGGATGAAAACTCTACAAGGTTCGCCGCTGGTGCTTTCTGGATATTCAGCCGGTTGGTAAACAAGGGAAACTCGTATGCCCGCAGGTCCAGCATTTCAGTATTTGCCAGCTTGTTACCGTTGATATAGAATTCAAAATACCGGGCAACCCGGTGGCTTTTCCGTTCAGGGCGAATGCTGGATGATAATATGGAGATGGTCGGTTTTGGCATGGCAGGATCGGGTTTTTGAACCTGATTGGCCAAAGGAATTATGAGGATCCCATCTGGTCATCTGTTCAAAGAAATCAACCTTGCTGTTCGAGCACTTCGTTTTCAGCATTACCAATTCCGGTTACAAAACAAAGAATCCCAAATCGTTATGGGCTACATTAGAATCAGATTGGTTTGTAAAATCTTTGGAAATTCCAACTGGCGTTCTTCAGTTAATTTCCTTAATCCTTCTTCACTTTCCGGGACTTCATCAGTCGTTTCTGAAATTTTTTCCCCAGAGGCTTTATGGCCGATATGTTAAAGTCGGCGTCTTTCTTCAGCTTCCACGTTTTTTTCTTTTTGCTGTAGTAATACAGATGCGGATGTGTCGCCGGGCTGATCTGTTGATTCTCTTTCTGTGTATTCTCCACCTTTGGTTTGGAAGGTGCTGGTTCCGGTACTGTCTGTGAAACGGCAGCCTCCTTTTCCACGACTTTCGAACTTTCTTTGACCTTCAAGTCTGGAATTTCATTCGCCAGTTTTCGGGCTTTTTCTTCAATTCGCATAAGGCCGTTTTGTGAAAGATACCAGTTCATCGGAACCTCATCGGCAGTGGCTTTAAGATCGAATTCCATGTAGTACACGCCTGCCTTTTTTCCTTTTCTCAAATGCCGGATCAGATTTTTTTTGTGGACATCGGTGTTGTTTTCACCACTTGCGGCCAGGGTATTCAGAATCGATAAGGGTTCGTTGAGAAAAGAAATTCCTGTCTGGCATGACTTCATGTTACCATCGGAGGACTGAGTTTCTTCAGCCACCGGCAATACCGAACTTCCGGTTTCCAGGGAATTGGACAGCACTACAACTACCGGCTGGATCTGATCGGCATATTGGCTGCTTTCAATGGCTTTCAGAATATCGAGGGTGGTCTCGTATCCGCCCCGGTCGTAGTAACCGCCGTCTACAAAATGACGTCTGTTTCCATCGGGAAAGGTGATTGCGGCGGAAGGAGAAAAGATAGGAAAGCGGGCACTCAGGTGCATCGCCTTACTCAAGGGAAGGTCTTTTTGAAACGCTTCATTCAAAAACCGGGCGCCTGTAAAATCGTTTTCTTTCAGGCGGACATTGCTCAGGATGCTTCTCTTTCCGGTTTCACATTCGGTGGAATGAAACAAAACGATGGGGTTGAACTGGCAGCTGTCCGGTCGTTCAAAGGTGTGGTAAAAAAGAGGGGTTCCAGCAACAGGGAAAAGGTTTTCCAACTGGCCCGAAATGGCGTTCTCGAAACCCACCGCCCTGTCAAAGGACAGAACGTAACCGGGAACAAACAGCTGAAGTGGTTCGCCACACAGCAGACGGGCCGTAAGGGGAGAGAGGTAGTCGGTCCCAAAAAAGCGGTTCATTTTGTCACGGCTTTGGGCGGAATCCAGTTGTTGGGTGCGGCAAAGCCCGTACACTCCAGTCCCGAAAGAGCCTCCGGAAACGGACGAAATGGCGAACAGATTTTCATCGAAATCCGGTCCCAGTTTTTCACGCAGGGTTTGCAACATCAGGGCCGTCCAGTAACCTGACCTGTTGGCACCTCCCTCTGCAGAAACCAGGAAAACCGGGATTTTACCTCCGGCTGTTTGGATCGGGTTTCCTTCATTCCGGAACCAGTTCCGGTGTTCAACCCACCGTTCAAATTGTTGGGAGAGAGGCAGGGGAGCATCGGGTGGCGGGTGCCGCTTTTGGTTGCTTTGTTCGATGGGATGATCCCGGTTCAATGCAGACGAAATCAGCAAAAGACAAAACAAGGCAAGGTAAAACGGAAAGAGAAACACATGATTCAGGTACTGGATCAGGAGAATCACCATAATGAGAAAACAGATACCGGCACCCAGTACGCCCAGCGGGCCAATGAACGAAAGGACGGAATCGTTTGTAAACAACAGAAGCCAGAGAATCAGGCAACCTGAAATCAACATCAGATAAAACATCCCACGATAGCCGGGTGCTGCCTGCCGGAGTGACTGAATCCGGTGTTCCGTCGTAATGGGAACCGGCAATGGTTCCGCAAGAGTGGAAGTGGTTTGAAGATGGGCGGGCAACAGCCATTTTCTCACACGGGATTCCGTCCAACCCAACACCGATTCCAGCGTTTGGGCCAGACTTGAGGCCAGAATGCGGACCGCCTGAACCAGAGGGGAGGAACGGTGATTCCGGAAATGAATCACAGCCAGATTGAAAAGGAGGGAAGTGGCCAGAATCGTAATGACCGTTCCGGTTGGAAATCCGGGTTCCAGCAAAAGCCGGATCTGAATGAAGGTGGGCAGAAACAACAGAATGCCACTGAGCATCCGGATGAGGTAATGGCGGTATAGGAGCAGAAACTCCTGGTATTTCCAGGCTTCAATTTTCTGGGTTGATCCGGAATAGAAAATGGGATCGTCGTACCGTTCGCCTTTTACATTTGAAAAAAACAGGAACCAGTAAAAAGCAGCAAAGTAGAATGCGCCTGTGAGAAGGGTGAAAACCTCGTAGAAAAAGAGCGGGACCAAATTTCCATCGTCGGTGAAAAGGGCACGCAGTATTTCCTTGCCCTGGCTGCTGCCTATAGTGGCGAGCATCTGAATGCCAAATAAGACCCACAACATCCAGCTTTGTCGGATCAGTAAAAGGCAATAACTCAGGGCCCAGGCCGCTTTTCGCATTGTACAGGGTTTTGCAATGTGGTGCAATAAGGAAAAAGCACCGGGATTGTCTGCTCGTGTACAGTGTTTTTTATCTTTCGGGTAATGTTTTCTGTGAATCCGGCCTTTCTTTCCACGGTTTTTTCCGGATTTTCCATTCGATTTTTTGATTGATTCTGAACAAAACCCTCCGTACTCTTGTAGTACCCGAATGGGATTGTTTTGACATCCTGACCGGAATTTTCCAACATGAAATCATACGATTACATATTCACTGGTGGCGGCTGTGCAGCCTTGAGTCTGGCCTGGCAAATGCTTCAGCAACCGGCTTTGAAGGAAAAGAGAATTCTGATTCTCGACAAAGACACCAAATCGGGAAACGACCGTACCTGGTGTTTCTGGGAAACCGGGGAAGGGCCGTTTGAATCCATTCTCGAAAAGAAATGGGAGAGGGCCTGGTTTCACGGACCCGGACTTTCAAAGCTTCTCGATCTGAAACCCTATGCCTATAAGATGATACGGGCCGACCGCTTTTATTCCCATACTCTGGATTTTCTCCGCTCGTTCCCGGGTGTGGAAATTGTGCACTCTGAAGTAGGAGAGTGCCGGGAAGAGAAAAATATGGTTCGGGTAACAGCTGGCGATCAGCAATTTGAAGCGCCCTTTGTTTTCAACAGCATTGTGCCGAAAAGGCCAAAGCAACCCGGGCATTTTTACCTGCTGCAGCATTTCAAAGGATGGGTCATTCAAACGTCAAAACCTGTTTTTTCCGAAACGGAGGCCACCCTTATGGATTTCCGCGTCGAACAGGAAGGGGAGTGCCGGTTCATGTACATACTTCCGACCTCGTCCACCACAGCACTGGTGGAATTCACTGTCTTTTCAGAAAATCTGCTCGAAAGCGAATCCTACGATTCCGTCCTGAAGGAATATTTGGAAGAAAGGATCGGATTAACCGGATATGAGATTATCCACAAGGAAGCAGGAGCCATTCCCATGTTTTCAGAGCCATTCGAAAAAGCGAAAAGCAACCGGATCATCAACATCGGAACAGCGGGAGGCCAGACCAAAGCCTCAACCGGATACACCTTCACCCGCATTCAACGGCACTCCGCCCGGATCGTGGAGACATTGGTGAAAACAGGTCAGCCGGTTTTGCCAGGAAGTCGTTCTGAAAAGAGGTTTGCGTATTACGACAAGGTCCTTTTACATGTACTGGCCAACAAAAAGGTGCCGGCAGCGAAGATTTTCCAGAATCTGTTCCGCCACAACAAAGCGGCAGCGGTGTTTCGGTTTCTGGATGAAGACACTGATTTTTTTCAGGAATACAAGATCATGAACAGTGTGCCGGTGTTGAAATTCATCGGTCCCGGTTGGAAGGAACTGGTCGGTTGGTGAAAAACAGGATCCGGATCTAAGGCGAAAGACGCTCTTTTTTCCAGTTGGTTGTTCCGTCTTTGGTAAACAGAATCCGGTCATGAAGGCGGCTTTCTCTTCCCTGCCAGAATTCAAAGCTGTGAGGAATCAGCCGGTAGCCACCCCAGTTTTCCGGCCGCTGAAACGTTGTGGTTTCAGGCAGAGCAATCAAAGCTTCGTACCGGTTCTCCAGACTTTCCCTTCCTAAGATCCTTGAACTCTGATGAGAAGCAATGGCTCCGGCCTGTGAATTCCGGGGACGGGACTGGAAGTATTCATCGGATTCTTTTTCACTCACTTTTTCAACAGTACCCGTCACCCTCACCTGTCTGGCAGTACCCGGCCACCAGAAGGTAACCGCTGCTTTTGGAGAATGAGCAAGATCCTGTCCTTTCCCGGATCCATAATTGGTAAACCACACAAACCCATGATCCACTTCTTTGAGCAAAACCACCCTTCCCTGCGGCCAGCCATCGTTCGATACCGTCGATAAAACCATGGCGTTGGTGTCAGTGGGGTTTTGCTTCAATGCATCATCAAACCATTGTTCGAACTGAGCAAACGGGTTATCCAGAACATCCTCATCCCGTAGTTCAAACTGGCGGTATTCTTCTCTCAGATTCTTGTATTTCATGTTGGTTGGTTTCCTGTTTCAAAAATACAGGCAAACAGCCAACCATGTCTTTTCTTTTTTACCAAATCATGAATTCCTCTTCTTTGCGGAATGGAAGAAAAATCGGGAAGTCCCTTTGTGCAGAAAGTGCGGGTGCGGGTCTGTGGATTGCTGGTGGAAGATGACCAGATCTGGCTGGTCCGGCACGAAGGATTGGGGCCTTTGGGTTATTTCTGGAGTCCGCCCGGAGGAGGGGTGGAGTTTGGTGAAACGGTGGAGGAAACACTGAAGCGGGAATTCATGGAAGAAACTTCACTGGAGATTGAATGCCTTCGGTTTGTGACATTTCATGAGCACATCGACAGCCGTTTTCATGCCCTGGAACTGTTTTTCGAAGTCCGGAAAATTGCCGGATCACCTGCTTTGGGAACCGACCCGGAACTAACAGGTCGGGAGGCTATGATGACGGACCTGCGCCTTTTTGGAAGGGAAGAACTCAGTACTATGCCGCCTGAAGCGATACATTCCTGTGTCGTTCCCTTCCTGTCTGGAGGTTTCGGAAATTAGAATTCTTCGTCTTCTTTCTTTTCGTCCTTTTTTGGTTCGTCGGCTTTCGGCTCTTCGTCAGCTGGTTTGTCTTTCTCTTTTTTCTTCTTTTTTGGTTTTTCCTTGTCGCCTTCTTCACCGGCCTGCGTTGAATCGCTGGCTGGTTTTGCTTTTTCAGAATCACCAAATCCTTCTTCTTCTGCCTCTTCCTTCGGCTTTTCTTCTTCTTTTTCTTTTTTCTTTTTCTTCGGTTTTTCCTTCGGTTTCTCCGAATCATCAAGACCTTCTTCCTCTTCTTTCGGCTTTTCGTCGTTGACTTTTTCTTTTGGTTTTTCGGTGTCACCAAATCCTTCCTCAGAATCCTCTTCTTCTTTTTTCGGCTTCGGTTTGGCTTCCTCAGAATCCTCTTCTTCTGTTACTTCTTCTTTCTTCTTTTTCTTTTCTTTCTTCGGTTTTGGTTTCGGTGCTTCTTCCTCTTCTTCAGCGGCCGCCTCTTCTTTTTTCTCCTTCTCTTCGGTTTCAGGCTTTTCTTCCACCACTTCCCCTACATCGATTCCCAGGTAGTTTTTCTTGAACGATTTCACAAAGCGATTCTTTTCATACGATTCTGCCAGTGTGAAATAGTAGGCACCTTCTTTGCCCTCTTTCATTTTCGATTCGATGGCTGTGTTGAAATCATCCTGCGCTGAGCGGACCGCCATCCGTTTGGTGTCGTCATATGAAATGTAGTACCAGCCATCGGAAGAAGGCTCGAGGATTACGTTTACTATGGGTGAGCCACCGGTGTATTTGATCTCAACCAGTCCTTCCATCAGACCATTCACATTGGTTCCCTGAACATGGCTCACTCCGATTTTTCCGGTGGAATACCAGGCACGTTGTTTCTGATTCCAGTTGAGGGTAACGTTGCTCAGGAACAAACTCTTGCCAAACTTCGGAACGGCAGTAAACACCGGTACGTTCTTGGTCTGATTCTGTTTTTCGTATTCCTTGCCAAACCGGTCACCGGCCATGTCTGCCAGACGGTACGCCAGAGCCGTTTTATCGTCAATGGCTTCCGGCAAACCAAGGTCAGTGGTTCTGCCGGCCAGAATGGTTCCCATGTTTTTCCAGGCCGGAGCCGGGATATTGAAATCAAAGGCCAGACTGGCGTTGAGGGAGAATTTGGTGCTGTCCAGCAAACCCAGTCCTGCTCCGGCACCATGCATCACAAAGTCTTTATCCGGTGCACCCTGAAAGTCGAGTTTACCTGTTACCGAAATTTTGGACAGAGAATCGTTGTACACCAGGATTCCTCCTTCATAGGTTTTTTCATCAAAGCGATCCTGTGATCCGATCCGGAATTCGCGGGTCTTTTCAATATAGTTCAGGATACCTGTGGCTTTGAAAATGACCCTGTCTTCCAGGTTGTGTTTCGGACCGAGGAATGAATTGTAAAGCTTATTGCTTCCATCTTCAATCAGCAATCCGGAAATCAGAGGCTGGCCCTCGTCATCGGTGGCATTGGCTACGTTGAGCACAAATTCTTTGCTTTCGCCATCGGTTTTGTAGTTCACCCAGCCGGCATTTTTATTCTTTTTCAGATCCAGTTTGATCTGTCCTTTGAATTCCAGATTGGGTTTGAGAGCCGACATAAACGCATCTCCTTTAAAAAGGATACCTTCTGCCAGTTTGATCGGTTTTGTTTCCGGAATCTCGCCACCTGAAACGGTATATGGTTCATCAGTATCCACTTTCACCTTTTTGTCGGCCAAAGGATCCACCAGTGTAAACTCGTCAAACTTGATTGAAATCGTATCCTTCAAGGCATTTACATACTGATAGATACCGTCGCCTTCAAACTTGTTGCGGTCGATGATTTTGATATTCGCATTTTTCAGGATGTGGTATTTGTTGGTCCTGTCCACCAGAACCGTGGCATTTTTCAGTGTCTTCAGATTAGCACCTTCCGAAATGATGGCAATCCCACTATCGGGCTTGATCTCGGCATCGGCCACATGAATGTATGGGATACCGCTTACCGTCATCTGGTGGGTATTGATGTCATACAATCCTGCATTGGCATTGAAGTAAAGAGAATCTCCTTTTTTGGTGCTGATGAAATAAGAACTTCTCAGTTCGATGCTGTCTGGTTTGGTCATCGTAACCTGCTTCCGTTCGATCCACCAGGTGGCCTTCGGTATGGAGGTTTTGTACTGACAGAATGGGAAAACGTTGGAAGCGAAACCTTTTACTTCCGGCGAAAAATCGGCTTTCTGGTCTACAAATGAGAAATCGAACCGTACATTCCGACAGGCAACCGCTGGTTTGATCGGGTTGTTGGACTTCACTTCAAAGAATGCTTTTCTTCCGGAGAATCCGTCTTTGCCAAATTTGTATCGTTCTGATTCAGCTCTTGCCCCCTGCATCTGGATGTATCCGCGTCCTGCCAATCCATTTGGTGAAAGAGAGACCAGACCTTCAAGTGAAATGGTTTTGTTGTACAATTTGAACGGCATCCCCTTTGCATTGATGAAGTTCATCGTCTTTTTCTTCGGATTCCATTTCATCGCATACGATTCCATGCTGCATTCAGGGAAGGCCACATCGGCGATGATCATACCCTCCATTTTTGCCGCACGTCCTCTTGCAATGACGGAATCGGGATAGAAAATAAAGTCTTCAGACGACACCGTGGCATTCAGGTATTTGATGTCTCCTTTGCCACGCAAACCTTTGTAGTCCATGGTAATAACCCCAAAGAACCGGGCTTCGGTTCCGTACAAAGGATATCCTTCCGGTGGCGTTTTGTGGGAGAATCCAAGCGATTTATCGGGCCGGATTTTCAGTTTCTCAGCAAAGGTCGGGAAGATGGAATCAGATACGAAGTTACCGTCGAAGCCAATAGACTTGGCGGTTCCAACGGAGGCACTGTCGACCATAAATGGAGGAATCTTGAAGAATACCTTCGAACCATATTTTCCTTTCAGGTATTCCTGTTTGTCAAAATAGATGTACGAAGGTGTCTTGATATCGAAAATCGGGTATTTCGGAATCCGTTTTTTGGATGATTTGTTATCCGGTTCATTAATATACAAAGTTCCGTTCCCCAGAGAATTTTCACCACCCGCGGCATTTTTATCCTGCCCGTACATCCTGGAAACGGTTGGCTTTCCGTCTTTCTTGGCACTGGGAGTGGTAATTTCCATCGAATCGATGGCTCCCATGTCAATTTTGTAATCATTGTAGTCAAACTTGAATTTCTCCCCATAGGCTCGGTAGTTACCGGCGTTGAGCTTTCCATTAAACTGGAGATTCCGGTTGCCCCGGATGACGACTTTCTTATCCTTTGGCTCAATGTATACATTCAGGGAGTCTGACAGATAAAACCGATCGACTCCATACACCGTAATGTCTGATGTATCCGTCGAAAGCTGGGCATTGAACCGGGAAGGGTTAAGGGAAGGAATCGAAAGCTGGTCGTAGTCTTTTTTGTTTTTCTGTGAATTGGTGTAGTGAAACAGCTTCTCCCGGATTTTGATGTTCCCGTTTTTCTCATCGTAGTCGATGTAACCGGATGCCGCAACCGAAACCATCGCAGAACGGAGAGAGTTGGCATTCTGTTTGAAATCCGCCGCCATTTCCTCTACATTGAATTCTTCCCGGCTTGCCTTTTTCGCATAGCCCTGCAGCATCATGAGCGGGTGAAATGTGTAAATGCCCTGAATGGCCGAAAAGCGCTTGTTGGTGAAAAAATCGAGAGACTCAAACAATCCCGGCACTTTCGTTTTCCCGGTGATGATGTAAAAATCCATATTCGTTTTATCCATATCCCAGACCAGGAGATCGGTCAGGATTTCCATGTTGTGGCCCGAATCATAAAACGGACAATCCTTGAATTTCCCTTTCTCTTTGTAGAGGCGGATTTCCCGACGGACGGTGTTGTACACAACCCGGACAGCAGGGTGCACAATCGAGTCATTGCCATAGTACACCACCGCATAAGCTGAATTGGAGGTGATGGTGGTATCGTTGAAATCGAACCGGTTCGACACCATGGAAATGGCCCAGTTGTTTTTGTTTTTCAATTTGATCACTCCTTTTCCTCCATAGACAGAAGAGCTGTTCACTTTCCGACCTTCCATGGAGAAACCACCTTTGTAATAGATGCCTTCGTCCTTTATATCCTTGAAACGGGATTCGTTGTAATACGATTTAAACCGGGGATACACGGCCTCATCGAAGGTGGTTTTGCGTTTGCTTTTCCACTCGAACGCACCCAGGACAGTTGTTTCAAGTCGGTTCTTGTAGTACAACAGCACATTGTCTGCCTGCATCTGCGGATACTTGACACGGAAGGTGTATTTTTTCAGTTCGGCATACACATCGCTGCGTTTCAATCCGGCTGTGAGCCAGTCCATTACACCGCCATCTCCCACAAAGGTACCGTTGGCAATCATGTAAGTACCGTTGGTTTTACGCAACGCCGCTGAATCAAAACCGGTTTCAAATTTCAGACTCACCTGTTCGAATAGAATCACGGGTCCTGTAATCTGCGGCAGATCGACCGGCACTTCCTGATACTGAGGATCAATGGCAGGAACATCCAGAGAACCAGCCGGGGTCGTTTCCTGTTCCCAATCCTGAAAGGCTTTGTTGGATACTTGTTCGTCTGTTTTCGGAGCGCCGGTGTCGGCTGAAATATCCGGACCGACCCAGTCGAAATTCAGTTTGCCTGGCTTACTGACCTTCAGCTTGTAAAAGCCGTTGGTGTACAGCATGTTGAACTTGAAGTACAGAAAGATATTGGCCACATAAGCAAAGGCCGGGTTGGGTTCAAAGTTGCCCATCACCTTTTGTGTGGTGGTGATGAGTTTCAGCATGGGTTGCGGTTCCAGATTACGCTTGGTTCCAGCCATGATGAGCATGTCCACCACTTTTTCAAAATGTGGGGCTGGCTTGTATTTCTTTTTCAACATAGTGTTGAAAAGCCCCATACAGGCTTGTTTCTGCTCTGGATTCAATTTGCCTGAAGACCACATCTCCCCGAATTCAGTGGCTGATTTCTCCACTTCCACCAGTTTGGTTTTCCGGAGAAAATCCCCGAATTCCTGAATGAACTCAGCGTCGGTTTCGGCAAATTTGGTGGGATAGCCCGCAAATTGTCCTCCGCCGGGTGCCTGTGCCTTCATCGGCGAAACCGATACCGTCAGAAAAAAAAGGGCCAGGAGAATCCCGGCGATGGACGAAATGGAAACGATTTTTCGGGGGGATTTCCTTGTCATGAATCCTTGTGGTTAATCGGTAACAGTTTTTTGATAGACCAGACAGGCCCAGTTGTCGTGTGCGGAAGAATCGACGGGTTGCAGCCCGTGCTGAAAGGCCAGAACCTCAATATCGCTCACGTCTTCGGTATAAAATCCGGAAAGAAAGAGCCGCCCTCCTTCGTTGAGCCGGCTGGCATACAATGGCAATTCCTTCAGGATGACGTTTTTATTGATGTTGGCTACGATCGTATCGACGGGTTCGCCCGGAATTCCGGTCATGGAAGAAGCAAGCACAACCGAGCAGCGGGAGCATTGATTCAGGCCGTAGTTTTCCTGGGCGTTTTCAATGCACCAGGGATCATTGTCAAATCCGAGTACTGAAACAGCCCCCATTTTTTCAGCCATGATGGCCAGAATTCCGGTTCCGGTTCCGGCATCAATCACGGTATGGTTTTCCGGTTTGTACTGGAGAAGAAAGGCCAGCATCTGACTGGTGGTGGCATGGTGACCGGTGCCGAAACTCATTTTCGGTATCACGGTAATCACGACTTCAAAATCTTCTTCGGTTTTGTGAAAGGGAGTCTTGACCAGAATACGGTCTCCAATCACAATGGGAGGGTAGTTGTTTTCCCATTCCTGGTTCCAGTTTTCCCGGGCAATTTTCTGCATCCCGTAATGAAGGGCAGTCAATCCGGCATATTGTTCAAATATGGCTTTGGTAGACTCGAAATCAATTTTCGATTCTTCGATGTAGGCATTAAATCCCACTTTGTTTTCTTCAAACGATTCGAATTCCAGTTCAGCGAGTTCTGCGATCAGAATATCGGTAAACTCAGAAGCACATCGTACATTGACCTGAATGAAATTCATTGGTTATCGGAGAGATTGGCAACCGGCAAAAGACTCGGTTTCGGTATAGTGAATGGAGAAATCAGCCTGTGATCTCTCTTTGACAAACATAATGAAAATGTTGGCCTGTGCCCGGGCATCTGTAAAAAACCAGTTTCCGGGCTTATCGGCAAACAGGGCATTACTGGCCTGGAACACGAGCATATCGGCAAACGATTCCGATGGTTCCAGAAATACCCTGTACTGCACTTTGGCGGGATCTTTTTCCACGAAAACCGCACCACTCAGCTGGCAGTATGCCGGCTGGGCTTTGAGATCGGGCACCAGAAAAAAGCCCAGTATCAGGATGAAAATCAGGCGCATTGAATGATCCGGAGGAATTCTGCTGCCTGTAACGATGCGCCACCGACCAATCCGCCATCCACATCCGGCATGTCGAACAGTTCTTTTGCATTGGACGCTTTTACACTGCCACCATAAAGAATCGAGATGGAGTCAGCGGTTTCTTTGCCATACACTTTCAACAACAGACTGCGGATAAATGCGTGCATGTCCTGGGCCTGCTGAGAACTGGCGGTGAGCCCGGTACCAATGGCCCAGACTGGTTCGTATGCGATCACAACCTTTTTGATGGAAGCAGCATCCAGATGAAGGAGCGCACCTTCCACCTGTGTTTTCACCAATGATTCATGTGTACCGGCTTCTCTGATTTCTTTCGGTTCTCCACAACAGAAAATGGGGGTGATTCCAGCTTCCAGGGCAAGATCGATTTTTGTTTTGATTACTTCATCCGTTTCGCCAAACAGACTGCGTCGTTCGCTGTGGCCAATGATCACATACGGAATGGAGGCCGCCGCCAGCTGTGTGGCTGAAGTTTCACCTGTAAAAGCACCGTCCGTGAAAGCGGCGGAATTCTGGGCACCCACAAACAAGGATGGAGTCTGGCCAATCAGTTCCTTTACCGGAAGGAGATACAATCCTGGAACACAAAGAATGCTGATGGTGTTTTCAGGTATACCTCCGGAGAGTCCGGCCTGGATTTCGGAGCAGAGTTCTCTGGCTTCCGACAGGGTTTTGTTCATTTTCCAGTTTCCGGCGATGATTTTTTTACGCATGAAGATTTGTATGATTTAGTGTGAGATGGTTCTCTTTTATGGTGAAGCCCCAAATTAATGGAAAGTAAGCAGCAATGACAAAAAGCCATCGCGATTTCCGGCAAAACCGGTCTCGTTTAATAGTTGAATGCCCGAATTCAGACAGAATCTAAATCAGAATGAGCCGTTGATTTTGATCGGATTTTATCAGAGGATGAAGCCGATACCAAACCTCAGCTGAGAATTTGAAATTTTTGTGGAGATACCCTGATCAATGGTGGCCGGAAGATAGTTGTAATCAGTACCGGAATAACCAAGAACCAATGCAATGTCCCAATACCAGCTTTCAAACCGTGCACCGATTCCGCCAGTGTAGTAGAATGTGTCTTTCAGTACGTTGTTGGAGTATGTTGCCCCCGATTTCAGGGCAGTTGGGTAATAAGCAAATCCCAGCCGGAAACGGTAATCACCAGATCGGAGTTCACCACCGGCTTTAACATTGAGGGTTGGCTTGTATGTATTCTGAATGATTTTGTTTTCGGATACAAAGTTGTAGCCACCGTCGCCTTCGGTCAGTTTGGTGGTGGATAAATCGGTGTATTCCACATCGACGCCCAGCATCCCGGTTTTGCCGGCAATCCAGTTGAATCCTCCACGGAACTTTGCCGGCATGCGTAATTTGTATGCAAAACTGTTTTCGAACCAGGTTACCTTGTCTGGTTCAATTGTTTTTGTCGGATCATTCCAGTCACGAAGTCCGTTGAAGTCATAGGTTATACTGGGAGAGTATTTTTCGCTGATCCACGTGAGAGACGGAAGCTGGATGGCTCCGGATACCCGGAATTCATCCGAAAATTTGTACACCACACCCACATTGGCATTTACACCCACCTGCTTCTGATCCAGGTTTTTGTACAGCTGAAAGTTTACACCTTTAAAGCCCTGGAGGTACGAAAAATTGGGATTTGAAGGATCCACATACACATTTTGAATGGTCTCACCATACTGTACTTCAGAGGTGTAGTTTCCTCTTACATAGCCTACACTGACTCCCAGATAGGTTTTCTCCTTGATGTTGACACTGTATCCAAAATTCCACATTCCATGGTTCAGCGTCTGGTCATAATAACCGGTTTTCAACAGATCGGAACGGGGAAATGCAGACACAAATGAACCTCCGGAAGTATCCAGCAGATAGGCCGAATAGGCCATAACAAGATCATTTTTAAAGTTGTCGTTGAAAACGATGGGGTTTCCACCCGCGTCACTCAGGATCGTCTGAGAAGGGTAGGAGCCAGGCTTATTGGCTCCGGCCAGATAGAGATCAATGATCGAATTATTGGATGGTTGCGAAGAATTGTTTTGATACAATGGAGTTTCACCTTCCCAGACTGTTTTGCGATGAAAAACGGAGACCCGGTTATAACTCACCGTAAAAACGCCGGCACGGATCGGGTTTTCTTCATCTTCTGTTTTTAATGTGGTGAGAGATAGTGAAAAATTGCCCACCGGCATTCCCGACTTGTCGGCACTAACGGTTCCATCACGGAAGGTATTGCTGGTCGTATTCAGATAGGGCATCAGACTGAATTGTATTTCGGATTTCCGCATAAGTCCGGGTGCTGCAGGATTCACTGCCTGTGCAGACCCTTCGCCGCCCACGCCCATCTGAACGCCGCCCATGCCCATACTTTTGGTGGATCCGAAAATGGAATTCTGGCCAAATCTTGGTGCAGTATCGTAAAATCCCTGTGCCTGACTATGGGTTGAAACGGAGATGCTGGTGAATGCCAGAAAAACGAAATTCCGGATCATTCGGGTTTGAAAAATCATGTACGAGGTCCCTTGGTTACTTTTCTGGATTGAATTATCGCTTTCTTCCGCCTGTCATTTGCGCCCCACCCTTGTTACCACCACCGGATGTATTTCCTGTGCCGGACCCGCTGGAAGAATGCCCGCCACCCAGACCTGAATTCTGGTTCCGGAAAAAGTCGTTGCTGCTGTTGTTGTTGTCGTTTCTCCAGAATCCGGAATTGTTTCCGGAATGATGATCCGGATTGTTGTTGACCGGCGGAGGACTTACAACTTGTCCCTGGTTGGAATTCGATTCGTGTCTGAAAATTGAGGAATTGGGCCTTCCGCCTTGTGTTTCTGTGTTGGGATTGTTCACAACAGGTAGGCCTGATTGAGAGTTGTCGGTATTCAATCTTCCTCCACGGACCGGTGTGCCCAGGCGTCCTCCTGTGTTGTTAACATCGCCCCCCGTCATGCCGGAAATCGGTAAGTTGGTTTTCACCAGACCACTTCCAGATGATGGTTCGTTTGGATTGTTGACTGGGTTGAAATAATTCCCGGAATTGTACGGATTGTAATAGCTGGAATAAGGTGAATAATATGAGGAAGCAAAAGGATTGTAACCGTAATACCCAAAGGCCGGAGAATAAAACGGATCATAGGCATTGTAGTAAAATGAATTGCCGTAGCCCATTCCGTATCCCATGCCATAGTTCATTCCATACCCCATCCCAAAACCGGAATTCATCATCCATGGATTGTATGGCCGGGTGCCCAGAATCAGACTGGAACCCCAGCCGGATCCATACCACATCGGGTAACACATCGAAAACGAAGAACCGTAATTGTACGGACCCGGCATCCATGAATATCCTCCTGAGTAATATCCTGAATAGTAAGGCGATGAATAGCTTGAGTTAAATGAATTGTCCGTGTAATTATTGTTGGATGAATTGCTGTTGCTGCCCGATTTGCCGGATGCTTTGTAGTTCGGATTCACATAGTCTACATCGGAACCGGAAGTCGCGGAAGGGGTATTGGCCTCCTCCGCTGCTTTTTTCATTGTGGCGATGGTTGCGGCTTCCTTTTCTTTCCGGATGTCGGATGAGTTGAAATACGCATCATCGGTCTCTGTTTGAGAAGTGCTGACACTGGCGCAACCTGTTGCAAATAGAAAACTGAAGGCGATAAGGGCAGCAAGTGGTAGTCGGTTGAAAGAGTTCGTGTTCATGGTCGGTTATGTTTTGAATTCCCGAAGCCTGTTAGAAACAGTAAAAATAAGAATCAATTGCCATTCATTTGAGATTTTAATCTAAAATCGCCCTCTTTTTCATTTCGATCGCAGGAAATCGAACAACCAATTATGAGCAAAGCACTTCCAAAACGCAGCGAAGATTATTCAGGCTGGTACAACGAACTGGTGAAACGGGCCGATCTGGCCGAAAATTCAGCCGTCAGAGGTTGCATGGTCATCAAACCCTATGGCTTTGCCATCTGGGAGAAAATGCAGCAGACTCTGGACCGTATGTTTAAAGAAACAGGCCATTCCAATGCCTATTTTCCCCTTTTTGTGCCGAAAAGTCTGTTTGAAGCCGAAGAACAAAATGCGGAGGGTTTCGCCAAAGAATGCGCTGTGGTCACACACTACCGTCTGAAAAACGATCCCGATAAAAAAGGAAAACTCATGGTGGATCCGGAAGCCCGTCTGGAAGAAGAACTCATTGTGCGTCCGACTTCTGAGGCCATCATCTGGAGTACCTACAAAGGCTGGATACAATCCTACCGCGATTTGCCTTTGCTCATCAACCAATGGGCCAACGTGGTGCGCTGGGAAATGAGAACACGTCTGTTTTTACGGACGGCTGAGTTTTTATGGCAGGAAGGGCATACCGCCCACTCCACCAAAGCCGAGGCCATTGAAGAAACGGAGAAAATGCTGGGTGTTTATGCCGAGTTTGCCGAAAGCTTCCTGGCATTGCCGGTCGTAAAAGGAGTGAAAACCCCGAACGAACGGTTTGCCGGTGCACTGGATACCTATTGCATCGAGGCTTTGATGCAGGATGGAAAAGCGCTTCAGGCCGGAACCAGTCACTTTCTCGGACAGAACTTTGCCAAGGCATTTGATGTGAAATTCACCGACAAAACCGGAACCCTCGACTATGTCTGGGGCACCTCCTGGGGAGTGAGTACCCGCCTGATGGGTGCCCTCATCATGGCGCATTCTGACGACAACGGACTGGTGCTTCCACCAAAACTGGCGCCACATCAGGTGGTGATTGTGCCCATCGTATTTGGCGATGATACTTCAGTTTTACTGGAGACCTGTAAGCAGCTGAAAACGAGACTGCAGAAGGTTGGTGTTTCAGTTCTTCTGGACGACCGGGATACCCAGAAACCAGGCTGGAAATTCGCCGAATACGAACTGAAGGGTGTGCCCGTTCGCCTGGCCATCGGAAACCGTGACCTGCAGAACAACAGCATCGAACTGGCCCGCCGCGACACACTCACCAAAGAGACGGTATCGCTTGATGGCATTGAAGACCGAATCCTTAACCTGTTGGAGGAGATTCAGGAAAGCATTTACAAAAAGGCTTTGGCCTTCCGTGAAAAGCAGACCCAGAAAGTCGACGATTACGAAACCTTCAAAAAGCAGCTGGATGAAAATCCGGGCTTTATCCTTGCTCATTGGGACGGTACGCCGGAAACCGAAGAAAGGATCAAAACCGAAACCAAGGCCACCATTCGTTGCATTCCTCTCGATCAGGAGAAAGAGGAGGGTGTCTGTATGGTCACAGGCAAACCATCAGCCGGACGGGTCCTCTTCGCGAGAGCTTATTGAGAAAGATTGTACGCTCTGAAATGA
>ERZ795056.3191-NODE-3191-length-17757-cov-4.401706_pt1 | contig 17757 bp, 16 predicted proteins | sample MGYA00375140_ERZ795056 | MGnify/ENA primary metagenome ERZ795056 (study PRJEB30185, sample SAMN05720227) | activated sludge metagenome | isolation source: Anaerobic digester | place: USA | collected 2015-03-09 ... | reverse complement strand
ACCCATTCCATTATAAATTAATATTAATCCGTCCAACTTTTTGGGGTCACTTCAGTATCCCTTGGCTTCTTTTTACTACACCTTTATCACATAATGTTTTAGGGCATTTCAATATAATAAATTCTCAATATTCTTTATTTTTGTGACACTGACAAAACCTAATCTGCTATATGTCCCGTAAACTCCAAAAATCAGAAATCTGCCAAAACTGCAACTTACCGCTTAGACCCGAAGATAACTACTGCCCAAACTGCGGACAGGAAAACAACATTAGAAATTTAAAGGTTCGTTATTTAATAGTCGAATTTTTCGATGGTCTTTACTGTTTCGATACAAAGATTTGGAACACCATAAAGGCATCTATCATTAAACCCGGACGAATGACCGCAGAATACCTTGAGGGAAAAAGGGTACGGTATGTACCTCCGCTTAAGCTCTATCTGTTCATAAGTTTTGTATTTTTTCTATTCCTTGGAAAATTAAGCGATAATGCAATTGACTCAAGCAATATCAACGGTAATATTTTAACCAACGACGATTTGGGCACAATGAGCTTATCCATAAACGAACTACTCGGAAATAAGAAGAAGTACTACAGCAACGATAGTACTGATGTTAGTACAATTGAATTCGACTTCCGTTCCAAGGATAGCTTGCTGCAAGTGCTAGCAAACTTGCAAATTGCTCACGATACAGTTCTAAACAAACTGCTTCTGCACGAGGATATCGACACAAACACTATCACCCGGGAAAATCTCCGGAAAGCACTGGCCTTGATACCATTAACAAATGCTGCGCTAGACTCCATAAAGCCCAAATATGAGGTTTACAACAAGGTTAAATTCGACACCAAGGAGGAGTACCTTGCCTTTAAGCAGAAGGTACCAAACTTTAACAACGAACAACTCGACTCGGTGCTAACCGCTTATGGCGAAAATGCAAGCTGGTTTAACCGTCAAATGCTCCGTAAAATGGCCATTTACGACTTTAAGAGCAAGGATAGCATTAAACTACTAACCCAAGCCATCCTTAAAAGCATATCCTTAACTATGTTTATAATGATGCCACTTACAGCAATACTGCTTCTATTGATATTCTACCGAAAAAAATACTACTACGAGCATCTTATATTCTCAATTCATCAGCACACCATATTCTTCATTATTTTCAGTTTAATCCTTGTAATTCAGATTTACATTAGCGAATCGTTTGGACAGAAACTTTGGGGATGGTCGTTCCTGCTGTGTATGATTTACCTTATCATCTCGCTAAAAAACAACTACAAACAGTCGTGGGGAAAAACAATTGCAAAATTTATTTTGATGTCAATCCCCTATGGTATAATTGCTCTAACGCTAACACTTTTTGCAGTGGTTTATGGCTTCCTAGCATAAAGACGAATTGTAAGTAATTAAATATTTACATATATTTACTGTTTAATGTAAAAAAGTTGATATGGATAAAGTACAAATATTTGCCGATTGGCAGGAAGGAATGGCCTTTGAGGCTGAAGTAAACGGACATAAACTTATGCTCGATGCCGACGAAAAAGTTGGCGGAACAAACAAAGGGCCACGCCCAAAACCCCTAATGCTAGTTGCATTGGCTGGCTGTACAGGAATGGATGTTATATCAATACTTAAGAAGATGAAGGTTGATGTAAAAAAATTCCGTGTTTGGGTTGAAGCAGAACAAACCGAGGAGCACCCTAAGCACTACACTGCAATGAAGGTGATATACGAGTTTTGGGGTAAAAACCTACCACTTGAAAGCATCAACAAAGCAATTGGTTTATCGGAGGAAAAGTACTGTGGGGTTAGCGCTGCTTACCGTAAAGGAATGACCATAACCCACGAAGTGCGGATTAATGAAGAATAACTCATAGTTGATGGTTGTTCGTTGATGGTTGATAGTGTTTTCTAAATTCTAACATAGAAATTCTTTATGATACTTCCAATCACAAAGGATATTCAGATTGAAGATTTGATTGAGATATTGCCTCAGGCTGTCTCATATCTAAGAGAAAAAGGAATTGTTTGCGTTGTTTGTGGCGAACCTGTTTGGGGTAGCTTGAACGACTTGGCTACTCAAAAAGAATTATCGAACGAAAGCATCGAGGTAATTATCAAAGAACTTAACGAAATGTTACTGAAAAATAAGCATACAACTATTTGATTTTTATAACAAATAGCATATCTTGCAACGACAAATGGAACAAATGACATCATTATTCAACAATAACTCAAATTTCAACTCTAACAATAATTACTTGTTGGAACTGGAAGGTTATTGCTGATAAAAAATAGATACAATAAAAGCAAGGCTTTCCTAAATTGGGAAAGCCTTTTTTAGTTTAATAAAATCGACATATGACTTACAACTTAAATAATAACAATAATAATCGACCTCCACCCCGGGGATTGGATTTGCTACGCTTATGCCCTTCCTGGATTCCGCGAAGGGCTTTTTGTTTTATAAACACTTATTAAAAACACATAAAAACTATGGAAACAACCGCAACAAAACATTACCAAGCACTCCTAGATGTGCATCAAACCGAAGAGGGAATTGCCTTGATAAAGGAAATATTCACCCGAAAACTATCGCAGAACCTCGACCTAAAAAGAGTTACAGCACCAATGATTGTCCAAGCAGGACTTGGAATTAACGATGACCTTAACGGAGTGGAACAACCGGTAAACTTCACAGCTAAAGGAATCGACTCTCACCGAATTGAGATTGTGCAATCGCTGGCAAAATGGAAGAGGATGACACTTTGGAAGCACAGCATTGCCGAGGGCAAAGGAATTTTTACGGATATGAACGCTCTGCGTCCCGACGAAACACCCGATGCAACACACTCAATTTATGTTGACCAATGGGATTGGGAGAAAACAATATCGAAGGAGATGCGAACTGTTGATTACTTTCACCAAACAGTAAAATCAATCTACCAGGCAATTCAACAAACCGAGGCCGCAGTTTGCCAAACCTTTGCGCCAATCAACCCAATACTTCCGGACAGGATTCACTTTATTCATACCGAGGAGTTGGAGAAAATGTATCCGCTACTTACCGTGAAGCAACGAGAACGGGAAGTTTGTAAGCATTTTGGCGCAGTTTGCATTGAAGGGATAGGTTATCCTCTCGCAAACGGAAAACCATCCGATGGTCGTGCGCCAGATTACGATGACTGGTCCACCCTCCGCCCCGATGGCTACCGTGGATTAAATGGAGATATTCTGGTTTGGCATCCAACCCTTAACGATGCGCTAGAACTTTCGTCGATGGGAATCAGAGTTGATAAAACTGCTCTCGAACTGCAATTAAAACTCCATGACATGGAGCACCGCAAGGAACTCTACTTTCACAAAACTTTACTTGAAGGGAAACTCCCACTAAGTATTGGCGGAGGTATTGGACAATCGCGCCTATGTATGTTTTTGCTCCGTAAGGCTCATATTGGGGAAGTGCAATCGTCGGTTTGGCCAAAAGAGATAAAAGATTATTGCAAATTGCAAGGCATCCCATTACTTTAAAATCAAATAAACCTTTCGGGAATATTACCCGGAAGGTTTATTTTTGCCTTATATTTGCCCAAAATACCAACTCTATGCCCCGATTTAAACTTACGATTGAGTACGATGGCTCGCACTACCGCGGGTGGCAATTCCAACGCGAGGTTCCCTCAGTTATGGGAAAACTCATGGATGCCGTAAAGGAGGTTTTCAAAAAAAACGACTATGAGCTATACGGCTCAGGCAGAACCGATGCAGGAGTACATGCCCTTGCGCAAGTTGCACACCTCGATATTGACTCGGCAATGCCCCCTTACATTGCACTTACCCGGCTAAACGAATTACTACCAGCATCAATAAACATCCTCAATGTTGAAAAGGTACAGCCACGCTTTCATGCGCGTTACAGTGCCACCGCCCGAAGTTACGTTTACCATATTTCCAAGCGCAAATCGGCATTTGGAAAGGATTTTACTTGGTGGGTAAAAGATTCGCTAGATGTAAAGGCCATGGCCGATGCAACAGTACATTTTGTTGGGATGAAAGATTTTAAATCGTTTGGAACAACCGAGAAGGAGGGCGATTCAACATTGGTAAAGTTGGAACAGCTAAAGATATTTGAGATTGACGACTCTATTCTAATACACATTGTTGGCTCTCACTTCCTCTGGAAAATGGTTCGGAGAATTGTAGGAACTTTAGTGGAAGTGGGCAAAGGCAAATTAAGCGATGAAGATATCGATTTATTTTTCCGCCAATACTCCGATATTCCATCAAAATTTACAGCACCACCATCAGGGCTTTACCTCGAAAGGGTTTACTACCCTGGCGATACGATTGAGGAAGAACCTGTTTGGCTTATGAATATTACCAGCCACTAAAATGCGGCATATAAAAGCCCCCCTGAACTTCACAACCATTCTATGAAAATTGCAATAAGTACTGGCATAGCATGCTGTATAATTACCTTAGCCAATATGGATTTATTGGGACAAAATAAACCGAATGCCGAGAGGGATGAATTGGGCATTACCTCAAATGTAAAAACCGTACGAAAATTGCTAAAAACCGAGAGCCATGAGTACGACAAAGGCTTTACAACATTCGACAAATACGGAAATATTGTTTCCAAACTCAACATTGCAGACGATGGTACATCGTTCTACATTTATTACTTATACGAGGAGAATAGGCTAAAAGCCTCCATAATTAATACTGAAATAAGTGTTTACGAGTACAACAATAGCGGAGAGTTAATAAAACGTACTGCATACGACACGGGGCATTACTATCACTTCAACAGTAATGGAACGCTAACATCGAACTATTACGGAACGGAGCATGAGCTCTCGGATATTATCGGCAACACTTCTCCGGGATGGCAGATACACTACAGATACAACAGAAAAGGACAACTAATAAAGGAAACGCAGCAAAGCTATATCCCCGCGTTCTCAAGGCTTTTCTTCTATGGTAGGAGAAGCGGGAAGATAACTACACGCTACAAATACAACTCCAAGGGGCTGTTTATTAAAGAAGTTTGCAACTCGCCACATTCCTCGGGGGTTACAAAATCGATAGTACGCAACACATACGACTCGTTGGGCAATTTGGTTTTTCGTGAAACCAAGTCGAAATCTGACGAGTTTGACGACAACCTTGAACATCATTTTTTCTTTTACAACAGCAACAAGCAGATAACCAGACAGTATTTATACAACCCTGCAAAAATTGGTTCGGGCATTTCGTTCTATGAGTATGAATACAACGAGATGAATAAGCTAGCAAAAAAATGGCATTACCGGCTCGAAAAGGTGGAAGATATAAACTACAACATCGATATTTGTGTTGATGAGAAATGGATCACCTTAAATATAGGTCAACCACGCAGTCTTGCCAACCAGCTCGACCGCGCTCGCCAATTGAATGCCAACTATGTGAGCATTCCTGAACGGGGATTCCACAATACCGTCATCCAGACTAATCAGTTGATATACAACAATGAGGAATGTTATATGATATGGACATCCTCCCGTTCAACAAACTTCCACTATGTTGAATACACATACAATTCGCACGGCGATATCGAAACGGAAGATGTGTATCCCTTAAGTTTTAATCAGAGTAATTTAAACTGCAACATAAAAGATATCAATAAGGATTACTTTGTACCCCTAAAGCAAAACTTCAAGATAAAATATTCATACGAATACTTTGAGTGATATTTGCGCATAATTGCTTAACTTGTTTTTGCAATATGCTAACCAATGATTGCCAAATACTACACAACTAACGACGATAATTCAATAATCTGTGAACTATGTCCGCATAATTGCCATATCAAACCAGATAAAATGGGAATTTGTGGCGTGCGTCGTAATGTTAATGGCAACATCGAAATACTGAATTCAGGAATAATTGCCTCATCGGGCTTGGACCCCATTGAGAAAAAACCTCTTTATCACTTTTATCCCGGACATAAAATATACTCCATTGGTGGATATGGCTGTAACCTAAAGTGTACATTCTGCCAGAATCACGAAATTTCGCAGAACGTTCCGGAACGGAGTAATGGTTTTAGGCATAACCAACCGGCCGACTTGGTTGCAAAAGCAAAATTCCTACCCGAAAATATTGGAATTGCGTACACCTACAACGAGCCCGCAATGTTCTTCGAATTTATGGTTCAAACTGCCGAGTTGGCAAAAACTGAAGGGCTTAAAAACGTTATGGTCTCCAATGGCTTTATCAACCTAAAACCACTCGATGAACTTACTGAGCTAATAGATGCTTTTAATATCGACCTAAAATCGTTCTCGGACAACTTTTACAGAGAACTCACTGGCGGACGGTTAAATCCCGTACTAAACACACTTTCGCGGATTAAGGAATCGGGCAAGCATCTAGAAATATCATTCTTGGTCATACCCACAAAGAACGATAATATTGATGATGCTTCGGCAATATATAGCTGGATTGCCACAAACCTTGGCGAAGATACTATTCTACACATCAACAAGTACTATCCTGCTTACAAAATGCAAATTCCACCAACCTCAACCTCAACACTGATTGAACTTTACGAACTAGCCAAAACAAAACTTAAGTTTGTTTACATGGGGAACTTACACTGTGAGGAGATTGGATGCAATACGCAATGCCCTTCCTGCTCAGCAACCGTTATTAAACGCTCAGGCTATCACACATCACTTTCCGCACTCGACAGCAAAGGATACTGTAAAATTTGCGGGTACGGGCCAATCGCGATTCTGGACTAACCAACAATTAATTCATCCAAATCGCGTTTGGGGACATGATGTACACCCTGTGAATCACGCCAGTAAACCACGCTTCCATTGTCAGGCATTTGCTCAATAACAACCTCCTCCTTTGGGTAGCCCAATGCCAGTACAAGTACAACCTTTAAATGCTCTGGTAAGTTAAGAGCCCTACTCAAATCCTCCTTGCGTACCGAAGCAATTATACATCCTCCCAGATTTTTCTCAGCAGCACCAAGCATAATTGTTTGAGCCATTATACCCTGATCCCATTGAGTTGATGTAGATATTCGCTGATCCTCCAAAACTACTATGTATGCCGAGGGTCTCTCCCCGTCCACTGGTCCATCCCAATCCTTCAAATAGCCTGCCCATGCAAGGCTAGGGTATATTTTTTCGTTCAATAATTCATCAGTGGAAATGAAGTACTTTAATGGCTGAAGGTTTCTTCCTGTTGGACAAAGCCTTGCTAAACCAACCAGCTCGACCAACTCCGTTCTGGCAATAGTTTTATTTTGATAAAACCGCCTATAACTTCTATTTCTCTTAACAATATCACTTAACATAAGCATAAATTTTGTTCAACTATGACTACCAAAAAACCCGATGCGTTTAATTCATCGGGTTAATTTAAACTATCCTAAGCGTTCCTCAATAACCTTCCAGTCCAGAATTTCCCAAAATTTCTGAAGATAGTCAGCCCTTCGGTTTTGGTAATCCAAATAGTAAGCATGCTCCCACACATCGCAGGTAAGCATGGGCTTTAGCCCTTTCCTTAGTGGATTGCCAGCATTCGACTCCTGACTTATCTCTAAATGCCCTTGATTATTCAACGATAACCAAGCCCAACCTGAACCGAAAAGAGTTAAGGCTGCCTTATTGAATTTTTCTTTAAACTCAGATAAAGTTCCGTAATCCGACTCAATTAATCGCAATAAACGACCAGTAGGTGCAGTTTTGGGATTAGGTGAAAATGATTCAAAGTAAAAAGTATGATTCCAAACCTGAGCACCGTTGTTGAATATTCCTCCATCTGACTCTTTAATAATTGTTTCGAGGGTTGCATTCTCGAAAGGTGTCCCAACTATCAAGTTATTTAAGTTATTAACGTATGCCTGATGATGTTTTCCATAATGAAAATCAAATGTTTGTGACGAAATAACATTCTTCAAGTCATCAGTAGCGTAGGGTAACTTTGGTAATTCGTGTGTCATATTTACTATGTTTTGGTTAATTTTTTTAGGATAATCTAACTCCCATCACAAGAATATCATCGGTTTGGTTTTCCGTTTCACCCTTCCACTTTTCCAAGGAAGTCCAGATGACCTGTTTTTGCTGGTTAAGCGGTAATCCCTTTACTGAATTTAGTAGTGCTCTGAATGCAGTATGACCAAATTTTTTGCTCATCTCGCCACCAAACTGATCCATAAATCCATCGGAAAACATATAAATTGTGTCGCCAGAATTCAATCTAAAACTGATTTCATTGAAGGAATCCATCTTGTCAAAATATGAAATTGGCATCCTGTCGGGTTTGAGTTCTATCAATCCATCAAAGTGGGTAACAATTCTTTCGTGGGGCTCAAAGGTTGCATTTGTACTAATAATAATTGGAATATTGGCTCCAGCATAGGTTAAAACTTGGGTATTTTTATCGTAGGTACATAATGCTATATCCATTCCATCGTGGCTATCATCCTCGCCACCCTTTTGCCCAAGGGCATTAATAACATTTTGACGTAGTGCACCTAGAATTGTTGCGGGCGTATGCACCGATTCTCGTGTAATCATATCGTTAATCATCGATATTCCTAGCATACTCATAAAACCGCCAGGAACGCCATGCCCAGTAGAATCGGCCGCAGCAAAGCCAATCTGATTTCCGCAACTGCCCACCCAATAAAAATCGCCACCAACGGATTCTTTAGGTTGATAAATAATAAAGAAATCTGCAAAGAACTGTTTTAGTGTAGCGGATGTAGGAAGGATTGCCTGTTGTATCTTTTTAGCATAATCAATGGATTCTCCCAAATCGGTAAGCATATTGATAATCCTATCGCGTTGGTATATCACCAAATTCTTCTGAATTTCCAACTCATCGCGCTGCTCAATTAGAACCTGCTTTTGACGCTCTACTTCTAACTGCTGATGCCCAAGTTCATTATTAACTCTTTGTTTATTTCGTAAAGTGTATAAGAATAATCCCAGCACAACTAATGTTAGCCCAAATGCTCCCATGAAAAAGTATGCTAACCGAGTTTTACTTCTCCGCTCTTTCTCTACCTCAATCAGTTCAGAATCCTTTAAATCTGAGTGCTTTTGCATAAGCGCATCGTACTCTGCTTTAAGTTGTATGGTTAACATCTTTTTAAGGTTACTCTGTCCCAAAATACTATCATGTACAGCAACATATTGCCTATAATAATAAAGGCTTTTTTGGCAATCACTCTGCTTATCGTAAAACTCATAAAGGTTTTTGTATATCTGGTCTTTAATATCGATCATCTGAGAGTTTAATGCTATTTTCTCAGCGTCGCCCATCAGTTCAAAAGCCTTATCCTTTTGACCGATATCAAAATAAGTGATGGCCAATTGCACCAACGACTCCACTTGTCCTCGGGGCTCGTTAATATCCTTATAGTTAAGATATGCGCTGTTTAAAAAAGCCAAAGACTTATCGTGCAACCTTAATTTCCTGTACGCTTCGCCTTTGAATCTATTGACATTTGCAAATCCTCCTCTATCCTTAATCTGTTCTTTAATTACTCCGGCTTGGTCCAAATAGATCAACGCACTATCGAGTTTATTCTGAATTAGAAAAACCGAACCGATATTCATTAAGGAATTAGAAATACCTCGCCTATCATTTAACTGTATCTTAATTGCCCACGATTTCTTCATATGAAAAATCGCTTTATCGTATTCCTTGATATCTCTGTATACTAATCCAATATTATTATGCTGATATGAGATTCCCTGCAAATCATTCACTTCAATCCTAAGTGGTAATGCCCGAAGAAAGAAATCTAACGCATTGCTATAATCTCCTTGATACCAGAATAACACACCGATACTATTTAAGACAGAAGAGGTTCCTGCCCTATCCTTCATTTCCTCTTTTATGCTAAGCGCTTTAATATAGTGCTCCATTGCCTCGGAATATTTTCCTAACTGAGACAAAGTAGCTCCTACACCATAGATTGATTCCGCAATTCCTAAAGAATCCTTAATTGTCTCGGCTAGGGAAATCGCTTGCTGATAAAATGCAATAGAACTATCGTTACTATCTGTTCTTCGGTAATAGTTTCCAAGTTGACAATAGGCTTGCACCTCGGCATGCTTATCGGAAATCTTTTTAAACCCAGATAGCGATTCATTAAGGTAATGAACCGCAGAATCCATTGAGGAAGTTTCATAGTAAGCTCGTCCAAGATAAAAATTGCCCCAAGCAACCCCTTTTTCATAATTCGTTTTTAAAGACCATCCAATAACATCTCTCGATAACTTTTGAGCGGCATTGAATTCTCTAGAATCAATTAGGGTTTTTATTGCAGCAATGTTTCCATTAATCTTGCTTGTATCCGAAGAACCATAAATAAATTGCGAATTGGCTACCGTAAAGAAGCATGCAAGAAGAAAGAATTTATGTGAGAAAATAATTCGACTCATTTATTGTGATTCTTAAATTAAAAAACCGCACACAACTATTACGTCAAAAAAAGTAAAAATAATTTACAATTTAATGAAAATTTAAGGTATGTGTAAAGATTCCAATAGAAATTATCAAAAAATAATATTTACACCCGAGCATATTTTTCGTTAATAAAAAAACGGTCGGAACCTAAGTTCCGACCGCAAACCAAAACATAAACCAAACCAAACTAAACAAATATATTTAACTACAATTTCGATTCAAACCTGTTTTCCACTGTTTTCCAGTCTATAACATTCCAAAAGTTCTGAATATACTCTGGTCTTCTATTTTGATACTTTAAGTAGTATGCATGCTCCCAAACATCTAAGCCTAACAATGGAAAACCTTTTACCTCGGAAACATCCATTAGAGGATTATCCTGATTAGGTGTAGAAAATACTTTAAGTTCACCATTATCAATAACCAACCATGCCCATCCAGAGCCAAAACGTGTTGCTGCTGTAGCCGAAAACTTCTCCTTGAATTCTCCGAAAGAACCAAAAGTTTTTTGTATTTGTTTCAGGAGCTCTCCCGAAGGTTCACCTCCTCCGTTGGGAGACATAAGTTCCCAAAATAGGTTGTGATTGTAGTAACCACCTCCATTGTTTCTGACCGCAGGAGAATGCTTTGAAATATCTTTTAGAATTTCCTCAATGGGTAAAGTCGCTATAGACGTACCGTCTATTGCGGCATTAAGATTATTTGTATAAGCGCCATGATGCTTGGTGTGATGAATTTCCATTGTAAGAGCATCAATATAAGGCTCCAATGCCTTATATTCGTATTTTAATGTTGGTAATTGAAAAGACATAACTCAAATTTTTAAATTATTATTTATAATCATTACAAATAAAACCTACAGAAACAGAAAATGTTCATTTTTAAACATAAAAAAATGCAAGCTATAGGCTTGCATTTTTTTATGAACTCTTAATTCTATTTACTTTCTATCCTCGTTATTTCCATTTGTATATTTTACGACTTCTTTTTTGTAGGTATACACCTCTATGCCCATAAAAAAGTACCTAACAATCCAAAACTCCACGTACCATTTTTCATCTAAAGAATGAATTCTATCTATTATTTGACGAGTTCTTCCAAAAAAAGGCTTTTTAATATTCTCCATCTGATAGTTATAAAGTCCACTATATCCTTCGTTATTTATCATAAAATTAACATTTAGTTAATAATATAAACTATCCCCTTGGAAGTTTTTTTAAAGTAAACTATTTATAATGGAATTTGTTTCTTGAATTTCAGAGTTTTAACCAACAAAAAAATTACTTACGTCAAAATCATGGCTTAACCTATCGGATGATTTAAGTAATTCAATAACTGCTAATTTGCCATTCCTACCTAAATCCAAAGAATATTTATTTACATACAAATCAATATGTTTTTGCATAATATCCCTATCCATTTCCTGTGCATATTGAGTAACATAGCCCATTATCTCCTTTGGATTATTAAACGCATATTCAATACTCTCTTTAACTAATTGATTCAATGTGGTTTTTAATTCATCAGAGAAATTCCTTCGCACAAGAATTCCGCCAAGCGGAGTAGGTAGACCTGTCTTAGTCTCCCAAAAATCACCCAAATCTGCAATCTTAAGCAAGCCTTTTTTTTCGTAGGTAAAACGTGATTCATGAATAATAACACCAACATCGGCAGCGTTGCTTAAAACAACATCCATAATATCAGAGAAAAGATAGAATTTTTTATCGGGAACATTCGGATAGGCTAAGTTAAAAAGAAGATGAGCGGTGGTATGATCGCCTGGTAAAGCAATTCGGGCAAAAGGAATTTCATCGGGGTAAATTTTCCTTTTACTTACCACTAATGGTCCAACACCATTACCCAATGCACTTCCCGAGGTAAGCAATTGATAATTATTTGCAACAAACGGAACCGCTCCATAACTCAGCTTAGAGATATCAGGAATTCCCTGCTCTGCACTTTTATTAAGTTCATCAATATCGGCTAAATGAACATCAAACTGTAATCCTTTTGTATCAATTTTACCCAGAACCAACGCCCCGAACATAAATGTGTCGTTAGGACAGGTAGAAAAATTTAATTTGAGTCGCATCATTCAAATTTTTCAAATTATTTCAATTCTACTGGATATAAATTTAATTACCTCAGTATTCAAATTATCAAGAGCCTCTTTTATTCGCCACTTGCTTTTATCCCTTAACTCAACAAAATTTGAAATAGCCCTAAGGCAAATAAACGGTTTGTTTAAAAGTAAACAAACATAAAACACCGCAGCACTCTCCATTGTTTCAATATCGGGATTCCAAAGTTGTTTTTTCGTTCCAATACTTTGCTCAGAACCACTAACAGTCCCAAGTGTAATGCCTCTAACTTTAACTAAGTATTCAGGAATATCGATTTTTTTGAGCCAAGGGTTTGATAAACTATTAACATTGGAAGATGCATTAGCAAACCCTGCTTCACTTAAAGAGATAAAGTGACCATTATTGTCGATACCATAATCGCCAAAGCAATCCCAATCCACAACAACAACTTGACCAATGCTGATATTTGAACTGTAACTCCCAGCAATGCCAACATTTATAATGAAATCATAATCCTCAACAAAACGAGCCAAACAAAAAGCTGTGGGAACAGCACCTACACCTGTAATTAAGACATCAACCGAATTTTCTGACACATCAAACAGCCTATGAGGTACACCTGTTTCAGCAGGTTCTTTCAATAATCCTTTGACCTCTAACTCCGTAGCCGCAACAACTAGTATTTTCAAGTTTAATCTCTTTTAACGGATTTCATAGGTACGAAAGATATAGTTTTTTTTATCTTTAACCGAAATTTTATGCGTACATTATACTAAAATTAAAGGAAAATGCCCATTGCTTACATTACACGCAGGGAGCGATTTAGTGCTGCTCACAGATTGTACAGAGAAGAGTTTACCGAACAAGAAAACATTGAAAATTTTGGACACTGTTCGCACAAAAACTGGCACGGGCACAACTTTGAACTATACGTCACAATTAAAGGTGAAATAAATCCAAAATTAGGTTTTGTGGCTAACCTAAAGTCTGTTAGCAAAATTATTAAGGAGCATATTATTGATAAGCTAGACCATAAGAACATTAATATTGATGTAGATTTTATGAGTGGAAAACTTGCATCACCCGAGAATCTTGCCGTGGCTATATGGGATGAACTTGAGACTCCTATTCAGAAACTTGGAGCAAATTTGCATTGTATAAAAATTCAGGAAACTGAAAATAATTTTGTAGAGTACTTTGGAGATAAGTAATTAAAATATAATTCAATGGAAATAATTAATAGCGGAGCAGGAATAAACGAAAACGAAGGCTACTCCAGAATTGACAAATGGAATCCTGAAACTACAGCAAAACTAGCAGAACACTATAAGGCTATTCTTGAGATTTTAGGTGAAGACGTTAACCGTGAAGGTTTACAACGGACACCATTAAGAGTTGCAAAGGCAATACAATTTCTTACGCATGGCTATAACCTTGACCCATTTGAGATTGTTCGCTCCACAAAGTTCAAGGAGGATTATCCACAAATGGTTATTGTTAAGGATATTGAACTTTACTCGATGTGTGAGCACCACATGATTCCGTTTTACGGAAAAGCTCATGTTGCCTATATTCCCAACGGATATATTACTGGATTAAGCAAAATAGCCAGAGTAGTCGAAGCGTATGCACGAAGGCTTCAGGTTCAGGAACGCTTAACCATGCAAATTCGTGATTGCATTCAAGAAACACTTAACCCAATGGGTGTTGCAGTGGTAATTGAGGCAGCCCATATGTGTATGCAAATGCGTGGCGTTCAAAAACAAAACTCAGTTACAACCACTTCAGCTTTTACCGGAGCATTCCTTTCTGACATTAAAACCCGCGAAGAGTTTATACATCTTATAGGAATTAGGTTACACTAAAAAAAGCCGGCTTTCGCCGGCTTTTTTTAGTGCTTAACCAGTTTTTTCACAAACTGTCCATTTTTAGTAAAACCTTTGACTAAGTAAACGCCATTCTTGTATCCTTGCAAAGGCAAAGAGTACTGTTCTTGCCCAGGAGTGTATTCATCAATAATCCTCCCTGTAATATCAAATATTGCAATCCTATCAATCCTTTCGGCACACTGAACTATCACGTTATCCGACGCAGGGTTTGGAAATAGGTCTACATTCTTGCTAATATCAATTGGCTTAATGCTTAGCACTGTTTGAAGGTCAGAATAAACCGCAGTTTGATATATTGCATTAGTACTAGTATTTTGCACAAAAAGCACAAGTTTAGCATCAATAATCTCTGCTGAATTATCAAAACTAATGCTTATATCCTGATTTCGGGTTTGACCTGATAGCCAATTTGCAGTGGACAAAGGCACACCGCTAGGGCTAGGATAAAACTTACGAAGCACATTGTAAAAATACTCACCTCCATTGGAAATAATACTATCCTTAACCAATGCACAGTAAAGTACAAGATTCTCGCCATCGATATCCCTATTAGCCGTTAAATCAACACGAATATTTCCGACATTCCCTGTAATTTGGGTTATATTTAGAATTGGGTCAACAAGGGTTTTCTCATCCACCACTCTTATGTATTCTTTTATAGTTTCGGATGTTGAAATGCTTGAAGGATTTTTACCATTTGAGTAAACATAAGGTGCATTTGCAGCTCCATAGTAAAATCCGCGCGACATTGTTCCAGCAGAATAGTAATTGTAAAATGGATCGTCAACTGGGATAGAAGTATGATAATGGATAGAAACAATATCTTTCTGTTTCTGCTTCTCGAAATCTTTCAAAAATAGATTTACAGCATCGAACTGGTTGTCCACATTGGTGAACGCTTCGGTTAACACCATCTGCTGCCTTTCCCCAATCCAAAAATCGTCGAATGCAAATCCGTTAAACGGTGAAATGTTAATTGCGTCGTTGGCATATACAATTCTAAACCTTACATTGGACGAATCCTTTATAATATCCAGATTATGGCGCGCGGATTTCCATCCTTCCTGAGGGTTGGATCCGCTCCACCCTGCAGATTGTCCTAAAGGCTTACTACTAACATTAACCGGATCATACCAATTAATCCCCTCATTCGCAGCGCCCACAATTGCACTGTTCAACCAAGTCTTTCCACCATCAATAGAGTACTGAAGGACTGCACCATCACGACCATTCTCAGGGGCCGACCAAATATTCAACTTAACCATTGGCTTTTCTAAGCCTCGTAAATCAAAGCAAGGGCTAAGCACTTGCGAGGATTCTTTAATTTGATTTGCAAGGCCAGTATTGGTATACCACGATGTTATTCCAGATGCAGCAGAATTAAAGTATGTGCCCGAGGGTGTTCCATAAGTCCAACTAGAATAATCGGAGTCAGCAAGCCCTTTAGCAATCCAATCCTGAGTTGCACCTTCAAAATTATCAAGGTAAACCTTGCTTGAGTTAAAATCAATAAACTTCTGAATAGCAATTTCTTTTGTAATTGAATCCTTACAGCCCTCCGCTGTTTCAATTAATAGCTCTATGGAATAAGTTCCAATTCCAGGGAATTTATGTTTAAACGAAAATTTATTGGATAAGGTATCACCTAATTCATCCCTCCATAGCGAAGATACCACAGCTCCTCCCGACGAGTTATCAGAAAACAGGATAGAATCACCAGTAAAACATTCTCTATCCCATTTAAAGTCAGCATTCGCACTGTAACCAATAGTAACAGGCAGCGAAGCAACTGTTTCACATTGCCCCGTTTCTGTAGTGGCAGTTAGTACAACTGTCTTTAGCCCTGCTGTTTTAAACGCATAAATTGGATTTTTCTCAGTACTAACATTGTCTTCGAAAGTCCATTTCCAAGTCACAGCATCTCCTGCAGGCTCATTACTATTATTAACAAACTGAATACCTTCATTGATATTCGGACAAGTTCCAATTACTTCAAAGGTAGCCACTGATACAGGATTAATTTGAATACCTTTTGTAATTTCCTTATAACAACCCTTTTCCGAGGTGAATTTATAGTTTAGATTGTAACTGCCCGGATTTTCAAGTTTTGGCGATAAACTTGCATAAATTGCGTTACTCTGAAATGCACCAAGAGCACCTGTGTAGGAATAATCATTTGTCCCATTCATAACCCTATGCTGACCAATAATTATTATAGGATCATCGTCATTACAATATTTTGGATCAATCTCAAAATCAATATTCCCTATAGAATCTACAAATACTGCTTTTGCAATCTCATAGGGAGTACTATTAATTTTATACCGATACCAAACAGTATCAACACCTTCCCCTGCCAATGCCAGACTATACTGAGCAGTATGGTCGTTTATCTGCGTTAATGCATTCTTTTTACTGCTAAATGTAAAATCACTACCAACCCCTGGATCACACGTAATATTAAAGTTAATATCATCGTAACAGTATACAGAACTTAGATTGTTGATAGGAGCATCGGCTTTATAAACTTTGGTTTGAACAACAGAACTTCCTACACAACCAGTAGTAGTATTAGTAAAAGAATATGTAATGTCAATATTCTGTCCAATACGGGACTGATTAATCAGCGAGGGCTTTAGCGTTTTATTCAATTCAATTATTTCACCAAAGAAATTTCCTCCGGCAGGATCTCCAGTAAGAACAATAGGAGTTTCATCAAAGTTATAGTTATCTCTAAGGGTAAAGGAAACGCTAGGTACCGAATTTACCATTGAGGGTTTGGTTATTGTTGGAGAAATACATCCTTCCTTAGTTTCAAAAAAGTAAGAAATACTAAAGTCTTGGTCCTTAGGTGCGGCCGTAGGTGTTAATGTTGCCAAACTAGAGTTTGTTGCAGAATTGAAACCCGATATTGGCCCCGAAAAATGTCCCTTAACCGCTTCAGGGTAGTTATTCTCAGCAATTAACAACACCTCTGCATCGTTACTACAGTATGCCAATTTTAGAACATTAAAATCTACAGGATTAGATATGCGAACTATATCAAAATTATCGGTAACTGTAAAAGTTTTATCATTCTCGGTATAGCTATATGTTACGATATGGTTACCTGTTGATATCAACTTTGGATCGATCTGATAACGATGTCCTCCAAGGCTTGTCCACTCCACACCTGGCGTGGTACCTGAAATATCAAAACTCTCCCAAGTAATAGTCCCTAAACCTTCAATACTAATAACCGATACAGGAGCTGTTGCTGAGGCACAGTAAAAACTAGCCAAATCCTTAATGTAA
>ERZ795056.3187-NODE-3187-length-17767-cov-6.842084_pt1 | contig 17767 bp, 13 predicted proteins | sample MGYA00375140_ERZ795056 | MGnify/ENA primary metagenome ERZ795056 (study PRJEB30185, sample SAMN05720227) | activated sludge metagenome | isolation source: Anaerobic digester | place: USA | collected 2015-03-09 ... | reverse complement strand
CGGCACTGAGGGCGAGCCAGCTTCAAAATTGGACTGAAGACTGTTCTCCAAACCGAAAAATCTGCCAACGACATGGTAATTTGTGAAAAAAGTGCACCATGGGGGGCACCAGCCTTGGCACTGAGGGAGAGCCAGCTCCAAAAGTGGACAGAAGACTGTTCCCCAAACCGGGAAATCTGACAACGACATGGATATTTGTGAAAAAAGTGCACCATAGGGGGCTTCAGCCCCGCAGGGGAGCCATACCAGTTGGACACATAAAAAATGTGCTATACTTCTTGGCAATTGAGAGCAGTGAACAGCTGCGATTGGAGGACGATGTGCGTTTTGCGAGACAATTCTGTACCATGGGACTGGCCCTTGGCTTGGCGACGATGGTCGCTTTGCCAATACAGGCCATGCCGCCCGATCCCAAAAAGATACGACAGGCCATCAGCGAGGGGCCGGGCGGGATCCAGCGTCTGGCCAGACGACAGCAGGCCATGGTCAAGCGCAGCATGAACAGGCCGATGCGTTCCTTTCCCACGACAGGTAACCGCAAGATTCCGGTCATCGTGATTGCCTATAGCGACATGGCATTGGCATCCGTCTCGACAAAGGCGTTTTACGAAACCCTGCTCAATGGGGCGACGACAGCGTCACTCTCGATGCGCAAGTATTACCAGGACATGTCAGCCGGGGCGCTCAATCTGACGATTGATATCCTCGGTCCCTATACGGCAGCAAATACGGCGGCCTATTATGGACAGAATGATCCTTCGGAATATGACCTCAGGCCGGCCACTCTGGTCGGTGAGGCGATTGACAAGGCCGAGCTGGCCGGCGTTGACTGGGCCCAGTATGACAATGACGGTGATGGAGAGGTCGATGTTGTCATGGTGATCCACGCGGGAATCGGTGAGGAATCGACCGGTGCTCCCGAAACTGCTATCTGGGCGCATGCCTGGGATCTGGATTCCGGGAGTGAGTATGAGGATGGCAGCGGTGCCAGAAACTACGACGGGAAAAAGATCAACAAATACACGATACAGCCGGAGTTTGTCACCAGTGCCGGAGATTCCACCATTGGCGTGTTTTGCCACGAGTTCGGCCATGTCCTTGGTCTGCCCGATATGTATGACACGACCGATGCCACCCATGGTGTTGGTGATTATTCCATCATGGCAAACGGTTCCTGGCTCGGGCCCAATGACGGGGATGTTCCGGCGCCTTTTTTGGCCTGGGAAAAGGCTTTTCTCGGCTGGCTGACCGTCAAGTATCCGGACGGGACTGTCGTGTCGGGGGTTGCGCAGGGCGCCCCAGCAGTTCTGCTGGTAGATGGTCATGCTGCTGAACGTGTCGGGTTTGGGTTTGCCGTCCTGGCCGGGCTCGGTGTTCTCGGGTTTTTCGGTTGGCGTCGGCGTGAGATCCGCTCGATTGTGCTGCCGCTCTTGGTGATGCTGGCGGTTCCGACCGGGATTGTCATACTGGCTGGCTGCAGTGATGTGGCGAATTCCGTTTTGGGTGGTTCGCTTCTTTCAAACACGACGCAGTCGGCGGCCTCCATCGGGACAAGCTCAAGCAGCGGAGGCGGCAGTCTGAGCAGTGTTGCCAGTACATCCTCCGTTCCGCCGATTTCCGGACCGGGGAGTGTCTCCCTGGCAAATATTGAGGTCAGCCATACGGCCATCAAGATCCCTCTGGGGGATCCGGCAGGAAAGCAGTACTACCTGATCGAAAACAAGGTCAAGATGACCGGAACCTGGACGGCCTATCTTCCGGGCAGCGGGCTCATCATCAGCCATATCCATGACGCGGTCGTCCAAGAGTATTTGAATGGAAACGCTGTCAATGACAACAGCCCCGATGGCGGGACGACCAAGCAGGCCAGGATCCATGGTGTCAATATTGTCGAAGCGGACAATAATGGCCAACTCTGGGATCCGAACAATACGGCACCGAGCGTGGCGGCGGATTATTTCAAGAGTCGCAGCTTTACTCCTGCCACTGCACCCAAGACGTTTTATTACACGGCTACGGGGTCTCCTTGGTCACCCTCGAGCAAGGCGGATTCCAAGGTCTATATCGAAAACATCAGTGCAGCCGGGAGTACGATGACATTCACCTATTCGTACAAGTAAGCGGCAAGCCGGGCGCTCCCGCTGGGGCGCCACAGACAACGACCGGCACCGTGATGTGTCGGTCGTTGTGGTTTTTATGACAGGCTGCTTGTCCGATGTATCGGCAACCATCACGGGGCAAAACAAGGCCAGAGCAAAGGACTGAAGCAGTGCCATGCAGCCGGGATGGATGGACTGGTGGTGACGGATCCCTTGCGCTGTCGTTGTGCATTGCAGGTGCCCCGGCGCATGCAGCAGGGTGGCTGTGCGACTTTAATACCGTGCCGAGCCAGTCAGGGACACGGCAATCTTCCGGATGGAGACATCCTGAATCTTGACATCGTCCGGATAGTCATCGGAGACCTGCATCTTGCCCTTCCCGCCCTGGAAGGTGAACGAGAGCGCGATCGACGAGCTCCGGGTCTGCCAGCCGATGCTGGTCCCGACACCGATCAAATCGGCATGGAGCTCCTGGTCCAGTTTTCCGGCGACGACATCCGGGGTATTGGCCATGTTCGAGAAGAGCCCAAACCGGAAGGGGATGGAGGGTGTCAGGTAGTACTCCATTCCGATGGCGGCATTGATGGTTGATTTCAAGCCGACGTTGGCGAAGTACTGGCTTCCGATATCGGCGATGATGTCGGCCGAGAGCAGAAAATCCTTGCTGGCGAACCAGGCCACCCCGACCCGGAGATTGACCGGGAGGGCACTGCTCAGGGATGTGTCCTCGGTGTTGACGTACCGCACGTTGGTACTGTCGAGGAAATTGCTTCCGCCTCCGGCATCACGCACGAACTGCATCACATCCTGGGTATGCGAGAAAATAGTCCCGACAAGGGCGCTCGCCCCGACGGTAAAGGTCTTGGTTGGCATCCATTGGATACCAAGGCGGGCCGTCCCGCCCCAGGCATCTTCCGTCATGTTGAGCATGCTGGCAATGTAGAGTGCGGTTTTGTTGGTCGAGATCTCGCCGGAGTTGACATAGGTGCTGATCTGTTCATTGCGGCGTTTGACCAGGCTCAAGGTCATGCCTACAGCAACGGTATCGCTCAGGAAGACGGCGGCCGATGCACCAAAATGGGCCGTGCTGTCGTTCAGATTGTACTTCATGTTGAAGGTCGAGCCATCGGCTGCGGAATAGAAGGTATCCTGATCGAGGACCTCGTTGTTGACGGTGGTGACCGTAAAGGCAAATTTGATATCCCCCAGGGACTGGACAACGCCAAAAAAACTGGGATAAAAGGTCGAGATGTTTTGCTTGTACGCATACATCCGGCCACCGAACTCGAATGCACGGTCGATTGTCAGGCCCTTGTCCTGGTAGCTGTTGACGGAAAGGGAGATCTGGTTGTCCATGGAAAAGACCAGACCGGCCGGATTGTACCAGGCGCCTGATGGATCGTCCGAGATGGCCGTATAGGCCCCTCCCATGCCTGTCGCGCGGTCACCCACAATGTCATTGTAATAATTGTAATCCGAGGTATGCAGTCCGCTGGCGGAGAGGATTCCGGGAAGAAGGAGGGAGAGGGCAAGGAGTGGCAGAAAAAAGTATTTCATGTTCAGGATTCCATTCATGGTTATTTCCCGGCGGCATCCAGGCCGCGGGTGCGTTGATCCAGAAATCGCTGGCTGGCGGTCTTTCCGCGCTTCATGCCGAATTCGGTTTTGAGCATGCCGCGGATTCTCGTGGTGCGCTCCGTCGTAAAGGACTCAGAGCCTGTCTTCTGGCGTTCAATCATTGAGGCCAGGGCTTCTCCGTCATATCCCGTTTCGACCAGCATGATCAGGGCAGCCCGGTCGGCGGCCAGGATTTCCTTCGAGGTGTACCCCTTGGCAACCAGATCCGCAGCCGCCCTTTCAGCTTGCCTGCGCCAGATTGCCAGATCATCCTTCCGGTCAGGAAGCGCGTGGCTGGCCAGAAGGTGTCCAAGGTTGATGTGTGCGATCTGCAGGGCGATCACGGCGGCCAACTCGGCTTCACTGCGCGCAAGGAGGAGGGTGTCGCGGCTGAGCATCACGTACCCACCGGGGGCTGCCCAGTTGCCCTGCCCCTGGTGGACGATACACACGTATTCAAAATCACTCCGTCCGGAAAAAAGTCCGACAGCCTTGGTGATACTACCCACGTAGCGGAGCAAGCCGGCATTCTCGACAGGTCGTCTGGTTTTGAGGATTGTCTCCGTGATCATCCGTCCGAACTTGACCTGGCCGAATTTCTCGAGATCGCGGCGGGCCAGGGCAGTCTCCACCCGGTTGCGCATGGCCACAAAGCGTTCTTTGGCGCGGGGCCGGTCAGTCTGGAAACCTTCCTTTGTGACCAAGTCGCGCAGTTTTTGAATACGGACACTCTGGGGTGGATGTGTTCCGTAGCCTTTATCCTTGTTGGGCAGCCTGTCAAGGAAGTCCGCAAGGGCATTGGCCGGGTACCCGGTTGCTGCCAGACTGGTGGCGGCGGAGGCATCGGCCTGGAACTCGTCGTCGATCTTGTATCCGCGGGAAAAGAGCAGGTCGCCCGCCTTTCCGAGAACCTCTCCGAATGCCGTTGTGGCGGCAGTCCCCTGGGAAAGGAGAATGGAAATCATGATGCTGGTAAAGCTCGGAGTATCTCTGGGCGGCGGGAATTCCTTCATGATGTGCCGGAGATTGATATGTCCGATCTCGTGGGCGAGGACGCCGGCCAGCTCGGCCTCATCCTGCATGGCGAGAATGGCACCGCTTGTGATGAAGACGTAGCCGCCGGGAGTCGCAAAGGCGTTGACCGCTAACGAATCCAGCACCGTACAATGGTAGGTAATGTCCCCGCGACCGGCAAAAAGGGCGACAGCCCGGCCGACGTGATTGATATACCGGTTCAGTTCAGCATCATCGCTTTGTGCGTAGCGTTCGAGGACCTTTGTGGCGAGCAATCGCCCGAATGTGATTTCCCGAAGGACTTCGTCCTTGGAGATGCTGTCCGCCTTCCGCTCATAACTTGAGGAGCAGCCAAGGGCGAGAAGGACTGCCAGGAAAAGCATGATGATCCATGGCATCAGGCGCTTTCGGCCAGGCTGGTCGGGTACAGGTCGGGATGCAGGATTAGTCACGGATGCCGCCTGCTTTGAGGAAGGCCAGAAGTTCGTCTTCGCTCATCGAAAGGCCTTCGATTTGGAGGAGCCGTTCGTGCAGGTCTCCGCTGGATCCGGTTTCCACACCACGGGCCCGGGCTTCACCGGCAGCGCTGCGTTCATCAAGAAGCCCGCGGGCGGAAGCGGCGGTCACGCTTGCGGATGCCCGTGATCGGGCGTGGAGACGGGCCTCTGTGGATGCGCTCCCCAGGATCGAGACCCGCTCTCCCGGCGGGGTTGATTGCAGAAAGAGCTTCATTACCCAGCCTGTTCCGGCAGGACTTTGTACCTGGACCCAGGAACCGCTTGCACCAAGCAGGATGACCTGTGTACCGCGGACCAGTTCTCCGATACGGGCGGAGCTGCCGTTGGCGGCACTCATCAGGCCACAGCGGGCGGAGCCGACCCAGGCGGACTCGGCCAGCAGGCCGGCGGCAAAAAACAAAAGGAACAGAGATGACAGAAAGAAACGTTTCATGGTAGCCCCCATTATTTGTGCGTTCGTGTAAAGACGCCATCCCAGTCGGCGGAGGGTGGGTTCTCTTTGAAAAGTATACAGCGGGATGCCAGGAGTTCAATCGATGCATCCCGACCGCCGAGCGCTTTTCCAGCCAATTCCAGACGCTGCAAGGCTCCGGCAAAATCGCGTTCGAGATACCCGGTAAAGGCCTGCTCATAGAAATCTCGGGCCTCCAGGATCGCTGGCTGGACTTCTCCTTTTTTCCCGATGACTTCATAGAGCGTGACAGGTTGGTGCTTTCCCTTGACCCGGACCAGATCGAGCTTCCGCATCTCGAACTCGGTCCCCGCCTTCTCTTGGATGGATTCACTGACAAGAATCTCGACACCATAGTCCTTGCCGGCTGCTTCGAGGCGAGCTGCGAGATTGACCGTATCGCCCATCATCGTGTACGACGCGAGGGTGTCGGTTCCCATAAACCCCACTTTGGCCAGACCGGAATTCAAACCGATCCGGAAATGCATGGCCTGTGCTTCGGGGCACCAGGCGTTCCGCGTGACCCAGTCGCGACGCATCTCGTCCAGTCTGGTCCGCATCTCGACGGAGGCACGCACCGCAGCCAGTTCCGTCTCGGGGATGGCGACGGGTGCTCCAAAGATCCCGACGACCGCGTCGCCGATATACTTGTCGAGCGTGCCGCCGTGGCGTTTGAGGATGAGTGTCATCTCGGAGAGATACTCGTTCAAGAGGGCGGCCAGATCGGTACTTGCGAGTTTTTCACTGATCGTCGAAAAACTCGCAACATCCGAGAAGAAAGCCGTGATCTGTTTTTCGCCACCGCGCTTGAGGGCGTCAAGATCATTCAAGGCTTCGCGCACAATCCCCGGGTCGACCATGTTTCCCAGGATCTTGCTGTATTTTCGGCGTTCCGCTCCTTCGGTGATGCTTGCATATCCCCAGCCGAGGGCGCTCGCCCCAAGTCCGGACAGCACAATCACGAGAAGGGGGGATGAGTAGTTGCCAAACCTGAAGGCGAGCAGGGCGAGGAGCAGGTACAAGAGCAATGTTCCTGCCTGGACCAGAATCCGACGGCCGGAGGAATATTTGGAAAACATGACACCGATGGAGAGCGCAGTAACAAGCAGGACGAGGAGCCAGGAGATCCAGCGTGGTTCGACCGTAATGTGGTTTTGTTGGAGGATGTCGCTGATCAGGTTTGCATGGATTGCGGGACCGGGGAGGGCCGGAGCAATCGGCGTGTTTTTGAGATCCTGCCCGCCAACGGCCGAGACTCCGATGATCACGATCTTGTTGCTGAAGGCATCCGAAGAAATCTTCATCTTTTCCGGCTCGCCCTGTTCGAGGTGCCATGCGGATTCCATCAAGGCACTCATGCTCCAGGCGGGGAGGCTTTCAGGAAGATAGTTGACAAGGGTTCTTCCATTGTCATCAACCGGTATGGAATATTTTCCGACATGAATTGTGTTTCCATCAAGCGTGACAGCACTGATGCCAGCCAGTGTCATGATGGCCTTGAGGGAGAGGGAGGGGTAGTAACGGGTATCCGCTCCGCTTCCGTAGCGGAAGAGCATCCGTCCGCGGCGATAGACGCCATCCGGATCCGGGGAGAAGTCGGCCATCGCCAGACCGAGGGCGATCGGGGTGGCCTCGTCCAGTGCGCGCAATTCCCGGACAGGAATCGTGTACTGGTTGGCCTGGTTCCATGTGAAACCGGCTGCGTGTTCATTCGAGACCACGATCGAAAAATGGCTCGCTACATCGGATGGCAGTGGTATCGTGTTTGTCCGCTCGGTATTGTGTGCAAACAGCATATTGTGGACGACATTCCCGGATCTGGCAACGGCCTCTGAAAAAACGGCATCCTGATTGGTTTCCTGGCTGGACTCCGAGAAGAGGATGTCGAAAAAAATGGCCTTGGGCGGATGTGTTTTGTTGATGAAATCAAGAATCTCGCTGTAGATGGAACGCGGCCATGGCCAGCGACCGAGTTTGAGTTTTTCACCATAGGCGATGCTGTCTTCATCGATCAGCAGGAGCACGACGCCCGGATCGGCGCTTCGGCCGACTCCACCGACAGTATTGACGAGAATGTCGTTTGACCAGTTGGCGAAGATCGGGCTCAGGTGCAGACCCACAACACAAACAATCAGTGTCACACCCGATACCAGAAGTGCCATCATGAGGCGTTTCGAGATTTTCATACTGCCTGTCCTTTATGAAGAAGATTTCGGGATGTTAATGAATCGTGACCGATGTGACCCGGTAAAACCAAGTGACATCCTTTGGCATGGGAAGATCCGAATCCGGATTTTTTTCCCGGGAGACCTCGGCCACCCATCCCCGGCGGGAAAAGCGGGCAAAGATGCGCATCGGTCCGTGATGTCCGGTATTGGTGGCTTGGGCCGCCAGTTCGAAGAGACGTTCCATTCTCATATTTGTCATGGTCGGGCGTTCTGCGGGCACAGGCTGGCCGTTTTGCATTCTTTTGACAACACGCCCGTCCTTGATCTCGATTTCCCAGTCTCCGGCAACCGGACTGAAAGCGCCATACCGGAAGTACATGGTGTAATGGCGGTATGCGGATTCCTGCCATTTTTTGAGAGTCTCGCGATAATCGCATGCGATCTCGTCAGCGGAATCCCTCTTTGGGAGGAGGTCGCCTTCCTGTTTGACTCCATTGGAGCAGGAGGTCAGGATGATCAGGCAGAGGAGGGACAGGATTCTGTTCCAGACCGGACCGGGGTGATTCATGTTTTGCTTCTCCTTTATAAGGGGCATATAAACGCAATCCGTTTATGGAATATGACAGATACAGGTCATGGTGGGGCCGGCGGCACTGATTGAAGACAGACCGGCTGCGGAAAGCGCTGTCCCGCTGATGGACCATGGTGCGGCGCTGGCCGTGTAAAAACAACTTGCCGGGCTGGTCTCGGCAGTAAAGCTGCGTGATGCGAAGAGATCCTCCTGTCGCCCGCTGTCTGTGTAGTCCGTGGTTCCGGCTTCAAGATCCTGGCCTTTCCAGAGCATGGCATCGTTGTCCGCTTCGACAATGGCCACCCCGTGGATCCGTGCTGGACCATCATTGACGGAATTCATATTGTTGTGCGTGTCGTACACGGTTTGGTGGATCTTGCTGATCAAGAGCCCGCTTCCCGGCAGGTATTCGGTCCATGTCCCGGCCTTGACCACCTTGTTTTCAACGAGATAGAATTGCTGGCCGGCCCGGTCTCCGAGCGGAATCATGATGGCCTTTCGGGATGTCTCGATATCATCGATGCACACCCGATATTGTGCTGAAGGCCGGGGTATCTCCGGTTCATCATCGGAGCAGGCCCAAAAGCCGGGGAGGAGAACCAGCAGGAGGAGCACGCCCATCCGGTGTGCCGGGCGCATCAGGCGTCGTCTGACAATGACAACGCAGGCCGCCAGGAGCAAAACACTATCCCCGGGCGCTGACGAATCGGTCGGGACTGAGGATGTTCCCCATACAAGCTGTTGCATGGCTGATGAATCCGGTTCCTTGATGGAAACGGCGGTTCCGATCGAGGCTGCGGAAACGGTGTCTACCCAATCCAGTGCAGCCCGCTCCCAGGCCAACATGGGGGCCGGACGCGAACCGTCCCTGCCCGGACCGAGCCAGGCTCCGCCGGCCATGATGGAAAAATGACCGACACCCTGGGTGCTGTATGTCGTGTCGTAGAGATCCGGCAGACCGAGTTTGTGGAGGAGTTCGTGGCAGAAGACGCCAATGGTGGAATCACCGGGCAGTTCGTTGTACTCCGGCTGGATTGTGTAGTTGTTGATCGTTTTTCCGTCATAGGTACGACTGCCCGTGCCGTCCCCCTGGTTTTTCCCGCCCGAGAGAGACCAGGCGTGGGACCAGATGTGGTTGTCAATTCCGCTGAACTCCTCGCCCGGGCCGGCATGGATCACCATGATGACATCGACGGCTGCGTCATTGTCATTGTCGTAGAGCGACCAGTCCACCCCGTTGGCTTCGGCTTTGTCGACGGCTTCGCCCACCAGCGTGGCGGGTTTGGCATCAAAATCACCGCTGTTCTGTCCGTAATACGCGGCCGGATTGGCGGCGGCACCGACCATGTGGACATCGATCACGAGTTCGAGGGCATTTCCGGACATGTCGGCAAAATATTTTTTCATGCTGAGCGGAGCCAGCAGGGACCCGTTGAAAAGCGTATTGTAAAAACTCTGTGATGATACGGCGCTGAGGCTTGCATCACTGTAGCCGATCACAAGAATCGGGATCCGGCGCGTTCCGCTGGCGGGAAAAACACGTTGCGGCATCTTTCTGGCCCGAGCTTCAACAGCTTGTGAACGGGCCGCAAGACTGGCCAGACTGCCCCTGGACCTGTGTTTCTGGATGATGTCCGGATGCGCGGGCATGGCCGGCAGGGACGTTGTCAGGATGAGGAGACTGAAGACGGGAGTTGCAAAGCGAAGCAGGGATGGAAACGCCAGCATGGGGTACTTCCTCGGAAAATGGTTGCTCCATGATAGCACGATAGACCGGCTTTGTCTAACTTCCAGCAATACGTCCCCATCAACGCGCAGGCGTGGATTTTCTGCATGACAATGCCATGCGACAGGCATTTCTGGTCTTGGGTTTTGCAGAGGGGTGCGAATGATGAATGCGAATGCTTGTTGTGTCCATCCCGGACTGTCACCACTTGCTCATGACATATTGTCTGACTCCGGGACGCTCGATCAGAAGGCAATTCGTGCCTGAAACTCTGTTGCAAGATTTCTTCCCCGGATGGTGTATTCCCGCCCTTCTTTGCCAACCGTTGCGTAGAGCATCGGCATGAGTGTCAGGTCGTTGACCGGCTGCCAGCTTATCCCGCTGCTGACGATCATCGAACCGTCGACAAGGTTGGCCATCAGATTTGCCTGGAGTGTCATCGTGCTGTCGGGGAATTTTGCCACCGAGACAAAGAGCGCAGCGTACCAGCGCGAGAGCCAGTTGGGGGTCCAGGCGTCATTGAGGTAGATGGCGGCGCTGCGCAGCGGATCCGCCAGGACATTGTCACTGTAGCCCGCCCCGTTGGCCATCAGTTCGGCCACGATCTGGATCCGGTCATCAATTTCCCAGTCAATCCCGCGCGAGAGGGTCAAGGAAGCCTGTGGAACCCAGTCCCCGCTCCGGTCCTCTTTGGTAACACCCATTCCCTGTCTTGTGTAGCGCGGGGTGTTGCTGCCCCGGGAGAGCGCGCACTCACCCTTGATGTCGAATCCAAGCAGGCGTGAGGAGAGTTCCAGACCGTAGACGGGGATGAAGCCTTTTTTCCCCCAGGCGGTCAGAGCGAATTCGCTGCCGCCCGCCACAAATTCGATTTTACCGGCAATGGCCAGGTCCGAACCCGAGCGTGCGTCACCCGCATCGATCCAGGTGTAGAAGTTGAGGGTTGAGCCGAAGGCAGCGTGGGTACGCACGCCTGTGGATCCCTCGCGGCTCCTGTCCATGTCCAGAAAGTTTTTCTTTTCGTAATTGACCAGATCGACCGGGTTCCAGAAGTAACTCCGGCCCCACTGCAGGACCTGCTTGCCGATCCTGAAGGAGAGGCTGCCGGATGCGGCGAGGTCAACGAAGGCTTCCTTGATCGTCCAGCCGTAGGTGTTGGTTGTGCCTGGCCTGCTGCTGTCGGCCAGGCCCTGCGGCGTCTGCCAGAGCGAGACGGCCACGAGGCTCTTGATTCCCGAGGGCAGGCGGACATCCAGCAGGAAGTCCCCCTCGAAAAACTGGAAGAGGCTGTTTACCTGCTCGGATGCACCCTCGAACCAGGATTCGCTCATGGTGTAGGTCGTCCGGCTGCGCAGGGTGCCGCTTGTCGAAACGCCCTTTTTTGAGGTTCCGGGATGCAATGATGCGTCCGTGATTCTTCCGGTATCAATGATCATGGTATTGGTATTCGAGAATAACGTGTTTTCGTCGATTGCTTGGGCACTGGAAAATCCGGGGAACAAGAAAACAATACCGGCTGCGGCAAGGAGGAGGGTGATCCTGTGTGTCATGGCTCGGTTCCTTGGAATGGGAATGTTCGCCGGACTGGTTTTGTTCATGGTGAACATTCTCCAATCCGGCTTGTGCGCGGAAAATCCGTGTAACGGGGGCTCATCGGCTCAGGTTTTCGAGATACGCCTTGGTGAAGACATGTCCCGGTATCGGTGCCAGCGAGATTCCGGAGATCTCGAGCAGGGTGCCATGGACCTCGATGGAGCCGGCCGAGGGGGCGTCGATGCAGCCGATCAGGTTGAGCAAGGTCGTCTTGCCGCTCCCGGAGGGGCCGATGATGGGGAGGAGCTCGCCTTCTTCGACCGCAAAGTCGACTCCCCGGAGTGCGTGGACGGTGGTCTTGCCCAGAGGGTATTCCTTGGTGACACCCGTCATGTTCAGGATTGCCATAATAGTCTCCCGTGTAAAAACTGACCAGCGGTCAGTAATTTGAATGGAGTCTATTCATGAAGACGCAGCATGGCAACGAAAATTGCAATTTTTTGGTGAATATTCCGCTCAGCGCTTCCTGCGCTGAAATACCGAAGCGCTGTTTCGCTTGATTTCGGCAGCGGCGTGCCCTCGGATGCCGCATGTATTTGAAAGGATACCCCGTTACACCGTCTCTTCCGTTGGGTTCTGCAAGGCGTGGCGGATGAAATTGAGGGAGTATTCGGCAAGGGCCTCGGCCCTGACGCCCCACTTCGCCTCCATTTTTGCGGCAAATTCCGGGCTGCTGGAGAGGGGGAGGTTTTCGAGCATTCCGTCAAGCATCCCCGAGACCAGCATCGACGTATATTTGGGATCAAGATCCTCCCGCATTGAGCCATCCTCCATCCCCCGGGTAATGATGGCCCCGATAAAGGCGGCGAATTCATCCGTCATCGAAAGCAACTGGCGTCCATACTCGTTTTCTTCCATTCCCTTCAGGGCTTCTTCAATATTATTGTGGAAATGCCGGTGGATGCGGTAGGCCAGCTTGAATTTTTGTGGTTCGCTGCGGGCGCCGTCAAGATACGAGCGGGCCAGTGTGATCAGGCCTTCGAGAGCGTTTTCTGCACTGCTGACCCGCTCGCGCAGTTGCGCCAGAACGTCCCTGAAGTCACGCAGCATCAGGGCGTAGGCGATTTCTTCCTTGCTCTTGAAGTAGAGGTAGATTGTCCCCTTGCTGATTTCAGCAGCGTTGGCGATGGCGTCCACTGTTGTACCCGAGATGTCCCGCTCAAGGAAGACCCGCATGGCAGCGTCAAGGATCTCGTTGACCCGGCGCTCGCGGTCCCGCTGCTTGCGTTCGGTGATGCCCATTGTTCCCTACTCTCTGTCCATTTGCTGAAAGCTATGTCAAATTCTGACCGACAGTCAAGTTTTTGGCATGGGGAACAGTCTCCAGTCCGGTGTGGGTGACCTTGCGTGCCGGATATGCACCGGATCCGCGAAAGTGGGCGTATCATCATGGATACGACAGGATACGGATGGGTGGCGCAAACCGCAGCCCATGGTGTAGTATCAAAGAACAGAGTCTCTATTGGCAATTTTGCCGGGGAGTTTTCATGATGGCGTTCGGTTGTCGCTTCAGATGGTATTCTGGGGTGTTGGTCCTTCTTTTTCTGTCCTGGGTTGGAGTCGTTCATGCAACCGGTCCGGCGTTGGACTCCCCGATGGTCCTTGTCGGTGACGGACAGGCTGCTCTCGGTTATGCGCTTACGGGTTCGTCCCCAGGATCAGTGGAAGGTGTCTTTCTGGCCGGCAAGAGCGATTCTCCGGTCGGGCCTCTCTTTCCCTGGCTGGTTGTCGGTGATCAACTTGTCACCCCGGGTGGTCGCTGGGATGATGGCTCGCCCGAGGATGGTCCCCCGTACAGGTTCGGTGTGAAGGGTGGCGAGGAGGAATCCCTCCTCGAGATCCCGTCCGGGCTGGCGATGCGGACCCGGCTTGCTGCGGCCGGGCAGGGCGTCTGGCTCTGGGAACTGGTTGTGACCAATCACAGCCGGGAACCGCTGACCACGCAAGCCGGGCTCGCTCTTGGCAGCATTGCCACAAATTACGATTCCGTCTGGCGAGCATCGGATGGCTTGGCACTCTTCAATCTTCGCGGAACAACGCTTGCGGTCGCTGCCGTTTCTTCTTCCGGTGCGCTCTGGGCGCCACCGGAAAGGGGGCCACTTTCGGAAGCCGGACCGAAGACGATGCAGGGTTTGGCATCGATTTATGGAAAGAACATGCTCCATCCCGGGACTGCTGTCCGGATAGCATTTGTGCTGGTTGCCGGAACCAATGAGGGTGATGTGATGGGCCGGTGCCAGCAATGGATGCGACTGGATGCTTCGGGCAAGGCATTTCCCCGGGCGCGGGCGCATTGGGAAAACTGGTTGGCGGAGGGTCGTACTCCGCTCTTTTCCGATCCGGTACTCCAGGATTCGATGTTGCGCTGTCTGCGAACGCTGGGCATTGCCATGCACTATCCTGGAGTTGTACCCCGAAATCCCGGAGATCTTTTGGACTGCGCCGAAGCCATGCGGAGTTTTGGTCGTGACAAGGAGGTCGCTGCCTGGCTGGATATTGTCAAGGAGACAATTGTGGGTGGCCAGCGATCGAAGCCGGAGGAGCTTGCCGGGCGTGACGATGGACGGGACATCCTGATGCGCTATGCCTCACTCGTTTCCCGGCAGACGATCGCCAGTGGCCGCCTGGCCGGGGATCTGGATCTTGTCGAGAATGGCCTGGCTGCCGTCAGTCGGGTTGTGATGGCGTCCAACGCTCGGATGTTTCCTGTGGACGCTGTGCAACTCGAGGCGGCGCTCCATGATGGAGCTTTGCTTATGCGGCTCGCCCGACGGAACGCCGGGGCGGAGCGCATGATCACGAACGCCGGCATTTCCCGGGTACTGGCGGACCGGCTCTGGTCGAGCGAAGCCAGGGCTTGGACGAATGCCACTGGGATTCCGGATCCACGGGTTGTAGCGGACGCCGGGCTCCAGGCCGGACCTGATTTGCGGTACGATCTTCAGTACCGTCGGTTGCGATCCTTTGAGGATGTGCTCTCCCTTCGGGACCGGGCCCTGCTTGTCGTGGCCGGAGCCAGGGCCTTTGACCTCGGATGGTACGGGAAGGCACTTCCGCGCTGGGTCGACGCAAGCAAGAAGCTCCCTCCCGTCGGAAGAATGGCTCTCTGGTTGAGGATGGTGGCCGAGGGGAGTCTCTCGGGCAGTCTGGCTGAAATCGATCCGTGCTCAGGGTTTCGGCTTGAGACGCTCTACCGGATTGTACTCGAGATGCGGCATGCCTCGGCCCGTGTGGCATCATCGTTTGTCTTTCGTGATCTGCGCAGCCGGATCCGTCAGCACATTGAACGGGCCACAGGCCGTGACCATGCGTTTGTGTGCAGCGTCGGGGAGAGTCTGGGAGAGTTGCGGAGCGAGATGCAGAGATATGGTCTGCCGGACCGGCTTGAACAACGACAGGTCTTTTCCCGGCTCAATCGGGTTGACAGGATGATTGCCGCGATGATTGCAGCGGAAAAAGGATTGGTTCTGGATACCGGAGCGGTGGTGGGCAGGGACAGAATCCGGCTCGAGTCCAGCCGGGCCAGTCTCGAGTTGCCGCATGGCTGGAAGTGCCTTTCGCAGGCAGAGGAAGACGGGAAATTGGTGTGGCGAGTGACGAATACCTCCGGTGCCGGTTTAAAGCCGTTTGAGGGCAGGGTTGCCCTGCGTGTCGAGTGCGGGAACCGCTCCATCCCCGTCATGGGAAGTTTTCCCCTGTATCATCCTGCACCACTGGCCTTGCATGTCCTGCAAAATTCCGTCCGGTCTGGCCACGTTCTGATCGAGAATCGCGGAGGTGCCCCGATCGAGCTTCGCTTGCTTCAATCCTCGCCCGGGATTCTCATGGGTACTGCTCCCGAGCGGCTTCCAGCCGGTGGACTTGGTGTTGTCCCGATTGCCCTTGCGGGTAAGACAGAGTCATCACGTTTGATGCTCATAGCGGCTGGTACAAGAGGGAAGGAAATCCGGATCGAGCGGGTTGTGCGCCTTGCTGAAGTGATTGAGCCGGATGAGCGTTGGCTCAGTTCCGTGCATGGAAATCTGACACCATGTACCATACGGCCAGCCAGGAATCTGTCACCGGACCGGGATGGGTTGATCCGTATTTCAAGAACTCTGGCCGGAGTCAGGAACCGTGGGCGGTTGCTCTACGGGATCCAGGTTGGACAGGCTGACTGGGAATTGCATGCGGATGAGCGGCGTGTGCGACCCGTGGTTGAAGGTGGATGGTTCTGGTACGATCTCGGGGCGAACGGAAGCAGTCATATCACCATGACGTTCCGGGACAGAAAAGCCGTAGCTTTGTTCTCCGGAGCCAAAACGCAGCTTGTGGTCGGGCCCGGGGAGACGGAATGATCATCAAGGTTCGGATATCCAAACGGATCAATTACGGAATCCAGTGTGAACTCGATTCGGAAGCCGGGCAGGCCGTTGTCGATTATTTTGCCGATGCGAAAAAGCGGACATTGTACGCGCAGAGTGTTTCAGGACCTGCGATGGAAGCGTTTCTGGCCGAAAACCTGGACGCAATCCGGGATGGGCTGGATGCGGAACGGCACCGATGGAGCAAAGGAAGTTGTACGATCGAAGTTGGACAGGCGCAGGCAGTGCTTCCCGGGCTGGCGCCGTCTCTCCCCGCAGAGCGGGAGCCGATCCGGTCCGTTGGAACGGATGCGGGATCATGGGCACTGTACACCGACGGGGGAGCAAGCCCCAATCCCGGCCCGGGCGCCTGCGCCTGGATCATCCGCAGGCCGGATGGTGTTGAGGAAGAAGGTGCGCGCTATGCACCCTCGACGACGAATAATCGCATGGAACTGATGGGCGTGATAGAAGGGCTGCGGCGGATACCGGCCGGGGCCAGGATTACGGTTGCCTGTGACAGCCGGTATGTGCAACAGGGAATCAGCTCCTGGATCATCGGCTGGAAAAAAAAGGGATGGAAAACTTCGACCGGGTCGGATGTCCTGAACCGGGACCTCTGGGAAGAGCTGGATGCCGAGGCCAGTTGGCGGGAGGTCCGCTGGATCTGGGTGCGGGGGCATGCCGGGCATATCGAGAACGAACGCTGTGACCAATTGGTGGGGGAAGCCAGACGTGGGCGGCGGAATATCGGCCCGTAGGTATGCGGTTGCCTGATTTCAGGACAGAACACGGTTCTTGACCGTTCTCCAGTTACTATGGGATACTGACGTGGGTAGGCACAGAGTACGGTTGATGACAGGTGGACAGCGTGAGCAGGCAGAAGATCATCGAGATAGTGGACTCTGAGGAGATCGGACAGATCATCCGTTCTTTGGCTGATGCGGGTGAGCCTATGGAACTCCTGCTTCCCGACGTGACGGATGCCAATGAGCGAGGGGTCGGCTTGGCCCTCTCGGCGGTGCTGGAACGGTATGGGCGGGCCGGGATGCAGCAGACACTCTATGTCTGTGTCCGTGAGCTTGTCGCGAATGCCGTCAAAGCCAATGTCAAAAACATCTTTTTTGACGAGCAAGGGTTGGATATCGCCGACCATGTGCAGTACGAACGAGGAATTGGTCTCTTCAAAAAACATCTCAACGAAGAGTGGATCCGGGTGCAATACAGTCGTGCCCGGGAGCGTGGCCTCGATGTGCGGATCTATTTTACCCACAGCATGGATGGTCTGCGGATCGAGGTGGTGAACAATATCGAGATAACCTCCGAAGATGAACGGCGGATCCGTGAAAAGTTTGCCAAAGGGATGAATTACGACAATCTTGTTTCTTTCTATCTCGAGCATGGGGATGACACCGAGGGTGAGGGCATCGGCTTTGCCCTGAGCGTGCTCTTGTTGCGTGGTGAAAATATCAACCCGGCGCTTTTCAGGGTCGGGAGCAGTGACGGCCGGACCATTGCCAGGATCGAGATTCCCTTTACCGAAAAATTCCGGAGTTCCAGGGGGAACAATCCCGGGCCATGGAGAGACGGTGTTCCGCTGTGACGGATTACGGCGCGTTGCATCATTGAAAAAGGTAACCGAAGGTCAGATGCGTTGCCTCACATTT
>ERZ795056.3186-NODE-3186-length-17767-cov-9.388211_pt1 | contig 17767 bp, 14 predicted proteins | sample MGYA00375140_ERZ795056 | MGnify/ENA primary metagenome ERZ795056 (study PRJEB30185, sample SAMN05720227) | activated sludge metagenome | isolation source: Anaerobic digester | place: USA | collected 2015-03-09 ... | reverse complement strand
TGATTTCTTTCAGCGTGAGGTCGTACCGGGCCTTGATGAGCAGGATCATAAACAAACCCATCACCAGAAGCAGCAATCCTCCTTTTACCCAGAACAGATCGGGGTTGATGTCGGGATTGCCGGAAACAAAGTAGACCGTGGCCAGTGCCGAAATGCCTACTATGGCCAGGGAGAATTCATAAGACCAGAGCAGAAACATGGCCGCTCCCAGAAGAAGTGCCATGTAGTTGAGGCAATGTCCGGTAAGGAGATCATTGCCAATGAGGCTGAATGTGTAGGCATTCTGAAGAGAAATCAGAAGGAAGGCCAGCATCACCAGATAAAAACTGGGGTACTCTTTCCGCTTCCATGCCCATAAAGCCAGAGCGAGTATACAAGAGATTCCCAACCGGATCGCCAGCAACTGTTGCCAATGGTTGGGAATGTTGAAGTAATCGGTCACCGCAAAGAGCGGATCAAAAATGATGGCCACCCATGCACCGATCACATGAAACCGGGTGGATGATTGGTCCAGCTCTTTTCTCAACAGTTCATCGGAAATGCTGAGGTTAATCGGAGGCGTATTCAAAAGACAGATGTTGTTTGTAGCAGTTCATCCACCATAGAGGTAAATGAGGATTGCAAAGTCCAACCGAATCAGATGAGAAAGAAGCCAAACCAGCAGTTGAACTTACACTATTCTCCGAAGCGCTGTTGTAGAATCGGAATTGTTGCCTTCCAAATCCTCTGAAGACTGACTTCCAGAAGTTTACATGCAACAAGGATCGATCAGCTATGGATACAATTCATAAAGAAGCCTCGCCAACACCATTACTCATTTTGGAGCAAGCGTCAATTAAGGCCGGATGTCTGCAAAACCAATCGAAAAACCTCATCATTGTATGGCTGACGGATCCCAGGTTTCTTCAACATCTTCCCGAATTGATCCCGTACTTCCGGAATGGTAATGAGAGATGATTCAATAATAAAGTCCACCATTGGTTCGGGAAACAGGAATGCTGTATCATTGAACTTTGATCCCTTTATTCTCTGATCCATCATGCTGGACACCGTTCAAACCCGCACCTTATCAAAACGAAAAGCCTTCCTGTACAGTCTTATTTATCCGGGAACCGGCCATTTTTATGCCGGACGAAAACTGGAAGGTATTCTGATGGGAATCTGCATCCTGATTCCGTCCATGTTGGTGAGAATGGTAGGTTACCAGTTTACCAGTGCCTTTGTTGTGGTGCTTTTGGTCCCTGTTTTCTGGCTTTTCAGTGCGTACCGGGCCTATTATGTCACAGATCCGGAAAAGGAACAGTCGGATCATTTCCTGAACCGGTGGTTTGTGATGGTGGGTGCAGGCCTGACAATGTTGTTCCTGTACGGCACGGGAACAATCCGGGGAGCGGGCTTTGACGCCATCGGGCGGATTGTCTTTAAGAATATGAGTTCCGAATCAAATTCTCCCGCTGTGATACCGGGAGAAACCATCGCCATTGAAAAAACGCAGGACATCAAAAGAGGAGACATCATCTGCATTCAATCTCCCAAAGATCAGCCCAAAAGTGAGTGGATTTTCCGGTGTGTTGCCATTTCCGGTGAATCCCTGGAAATCCGGAATGGGATCGCCTTCACAAATGGACAGAGAGAACAGAAGGATAGAGAACTTCAGTTTCGTTATTATGTAGTTGCTCCTGATGAGATTCAGGATGCTTTGTTTGAAGAATGGGGAATCCGGGAATATTATCGGATGCCCGGAGGGTATTCCATTTTCACAACGGAGAAGACGGCTGCTTTTCTCCAGAAAGAATTCGGCAAACAAATCGAGAAGATGACCGAAACAAATCCGAATCCGGAAACCTTTCCTCAGGATTCCTCTTTCCATTGGAATGTTGACTTTTTGGGCCCGGTTTGGGTGCCTTCGAAAGGAGCCACCATCGAACTCACAGCCCGGAATACCATTCTATATGCATCCTGTCTGGAGCTCGAAAACAACCAGATCCGGATTCAGGGAACCGATGCCATTCTGAATGACCAGAAACTGAAAACCTACACCTTCACCCAGAACTACTTTTTTGTGATGGGCGACAACCGGCACAATGCACTCGACTCACGTTTCTGGGGATTTGTTCCTCAATCACAGATCGTAGGGAAAGCCCTCTACATTATGAACAGCCCGGACACAGACCGAATCGGACAGGAATTCAAGTGATGCAGTTGGCTGGGTGGATAAAGCTTTATTTATCCAGCTTCCCAACCACCTCGTATTGCACGCCTTCATTGGTCACCACACTTTTGTAGAGAACATTGTCGTATTCAAAGAAGGTTTTGCCGTCGATGGTCACCTCATCCACATCGTGGTCCGGCAGTTCGGGAACGATGGCTCCCACCGCAGGTTCAACGGTTTCGTATTCCTCGTTGTTGTTCTGACGGTAGTAGGTTCCCATATAATAAAAGTGTGGAACCGCTCCGAACATCACCCTGTGGTAACCCACTGGCAAAACCCGGATGCGCAACCCAAACGGAGCCGCGACCACCGCATAGCCGGACGGTGCACCCTGATAATACATTCCATTGTGGAAATAATAATCCCGGCGGCGGTGATTGTAGGTAATGCATCCCAGAGGTAAAACCGATACGGTCCGGAAGCGACGGGGCCGAACGACAACGACTCTTGACCGTGAAAACGCCGGTCGACGAACTACAACAGTACGGCGATGCCGGTTGCCATGGTTGTTGCGATTGGTATGGTGTTGGCCCTGTCCTTTGTGATCGTGGCCAAAGCGGCCACCTTGCTGTGCCAGAAGCGGCTCACACAGCAGGACGGAGAGTAAAAGGATCAGCAGTTTCGTTTTCATAGGTTGATTGTTTTTTTGCGTAGAGTCGTTCCGATGCCGAATGTTTAACGGACGGAAAAGAAAAAATGGATGAATCGGATTTCGGTCCGATCATCTTTCGTTCATTTTCTTCGGAAGTTACTGATTTTAAACGTACTACTTCAGGAATTCTTCCACACAACCCATCGCAAAACGGACGGCCTCCTCGAGAACTTCTGTCCGTGAACCACTCAGGACTGTATTGAATGATTGGTAGGTTCCGCCCATTCCCACGCATACAAAGACGGAACCAGCCGGTGCTGAAATCTGGTACGCATTCACGGACGGTGAGGCACTGCCTGTAATGGACAAAACCAGTTCGGCTTCCGGAATCCGTTTGGCCAGACCATACGCCATTTCGAGGGTGGTTTGTTTGGATTCAGCACCGAAGGCATCGAGGGTTTCCTTCTTTACGCCAAGCAGGCTTATTTTCAATGCTTTGTCGTAGGTGACAACTCCTCCTTTCAAAATGGCCGATGCTCCCGGAACCGAAGCGACTGTGGCAGCCAGCAATCCGGCGGTGATGCTTTCAGCAAAAGCAATGTGCAGATTGCGCTCTTTTAAAAGATTGTGAAAGCGAAGAGTTTCGGATTCCGTCATTTGGAAGTGTGCTTCTTTAATTGATGAATCCGGGCAACCTATTTTTTCTTCACAACCTTCCTGAGATCGAGACTCACCCGCCTGTTTTTCGCACGGCCCTCCGGATAATCGGTTCCATCCGGCTTATTGTTCGGGAAAAGAGGCACAAGTGGTCCTTTCGCGACTGTGGCTATTCTGGTTTGGTCTGCCCCTTTGCTGACCAGATACGATTTTACTTTCTCCGCCCTTGTTTTTGAAAGCTTGAGATTGAGTGCTTTTGATCCTTTATTATCAGTATGACCCGTAAGGGTTAACCGATAAATAGGATTCTGTTTTAAAAAGGAAGCCAGAGAATCAAGGTGAGGAAGGGTATTGGCTGTCAATGTATTGGAGCCTGGTTCAAACTGAATGTTCTGAGAAATGGCTTTCATCAGAATGGTCGTTTGCTGGTTTACACCTTTGCTGTCGTTCTTCGTTTTCTGATCCAGCTTTCCGATTTTGATCTCTTCTGGCTTGGGCATAACCGCTACTGGAGGCGGGGCGATAACCGGTTCAACAGGGGTTTCTTTCATCTCTGCTACCTGAGGAGTAACAGGAGATGGTTTTTGTGGGTCCCGAACGGATTTCTGATAGGCAACCCAGGATAAAGAATCCAGATATGGAAGACGTTTGACATAGAATACATCTTCACAACAAACCTGCAGATCCAATACATGGCCAGCAGCACGGTTCGAGGAAAGAAACGCACCATGGCCACCGTTCAATTGAAAATAGGAATCATCGGCCATTGAATTCACTGGTTTTCCCAGGTTGATGGGCTTACCAAATCCGTTTCCGGCTTTGCGGCTGAGGAATACATCATATCCTCCGAAACCAGGATGGTAATCTGATGTGAAATACAGATGACCCGTCTTTTCATCCAGGCAAGGCGACTGATCATTCCCTGCGGAATTTACCAAACGACCCAGATTAGCAGCGTTTCCAAATTTCCTTTTCTTCAGGTTGTAGGTAGAAACCCAGATGTCTTTTCCTCCGGCACCTCCTTTTCGGTCAGATACGAAATACAAGGTTTCAATCAATGTGTTTTTCACCGTGGTGGTCACCACAAAGGGCTGAGAATTGCTGCTTCCCGGTTTGTTGATGGCACCATCCAGTTTACGGATGTTTTCAAATTTTCCTTTCACTACATCGGCCAGATAAATGGCACAGTTTAGTTTGCCGGATTCGGTTTCCAGGCAGCGGGTAAAATAAAAGTGCCGTCCGTCCGGAGTAAAGCTTCCATTTCCGGAATGTACTCCGGGAGGAGTGAGAAGCCGGGGAGATTCGAGATGATCAAAATTCAGGTCAGACTGCCGGTACACATAAATGCGGGTCGTTAGAAAGTTGGTCACAGCCGGATCAAAACTCGCGACAGAGTCCTGCCTCAGAGAACTGAAAACGAGCGTACTGTCGTTCATCCGGACCGGTGAGAAATCAGCGTATCCGGAGTTGGGAAAGCGAAAATTTGTATCCAACTGAAACCGGCTGGAAACGGTATCTGCCTTTGAAATTTCATCAATGGCATTTGACAGAAATTTCCCCCTGGCTTTTGCGGTTCCGTCTGCATCCCGGCGTTTGTCAAGTTGGTCTATCCAGATTTTTGCTTTGTCGTAGTTACCAGCATTGTAATAATTCTGAATAATCGGGATCAACAACTTTGCACTTCCCTTTATCTTGGGGTTGTAGGCCGATTCCAAGGTGGAAGCAGCCTTCGCTGGTAATCGTGCTTCCTGGTAAGCCTCGCCCAGTAACTGGGCAAATTTCTGATTGCCCGGGTATGCTTTCCGGATTCCTTCCAAAACCGGAATGGCAGAAAAATAAGAACCTCTGGCGACCTGATTTTTAAGATTCTGAAACGTAGACCGGCTGGTGTCGATCTGACTGAACCCGCAGACAGGTACACCAAGAGTGAAACCTGCAAAAATGAGTAAGGGTAGAAATTTCATTTGATTTTTGGAATCCCGGGTTAAAATGTTCGGCATGGTATTGTGAGTCTGGAACCCGTTTTCTTTCTGAAGATTCCTCTGTAACTCAAGGTGAATTCCAGAGCACCAAAACCACCGAGGCCTATGAGTTTTTCTTTGTTACTGGCTTTGACCGCACTCGTATGCGTAACATCGTACGTGAGGGCAGCGGCAAACCGGTTTTTCTCAAACCGAACACCCGGTATGACGGCATCGTTTATCCGGTAAAAGAGGCCGGGAGCAATGACAAATCCGGACGACTGGATATTCACCCATGAGCCCAGAACCAATTCCTGAGACGGACCTTGCCGGTTATAGAAAACAAACGGATCGATCGAAATCCGGTCTGACACGATATGGTTTGCTTCTGCTCCAATGGTGAACCTTTTTTTCTGGCTGGCGGTTGCAATGTCTGGAAGTGTACTGAATGTCTCCTGCAGGGAATTGAGACCAATGAAAGAACCATTCAGTTGTAAACGGGTGCGCTCCGACATTTGAAAATAGTAGGATGCACCCAACGAAATCTGAAGGTAGGTCTGCTTCCGGCTGCCAAAACTTTCACCGGAAGAAATGGCTCCGTCAAAAATCCGCTGAACCGGGTCAAACTGGTTGTTGTATGTAAAGGATCCGGGATTGAGTTCTCTCATTTGCCAGGAAGCCTGGATACCAACCGAAATCTGATGTCTTTTCACCGGATCCAGAGAAGTAAAAACTGACGTACCTGCCGAAATATAGGTGGTCTTCAATGCCCCGTTCCCCATTTGATCCTGAACCAGACCGACCATCGTTCCAATTTTATCCAAACGAAGTTTTTTCGGAAAGAAGTTCAGCTCACCGTTCAGGTTCACCACGTTGTATGGATTTCCGGAGGCATACCATTGGTTTCGGTACCCTCCCGAAATCCGGAAGTCCTCACGAAAAGATCCAATCCTGGCGGGATTGGTTACCTGTCGAAGCTGGGCTGATTGGGAAAAGGTAAAATCCTGCCCGTAACTCACAGATGAAAACATAATCATCATGGAGTATATGACGTAGATAAACTGTTTGCTTTTAGTTAAGTGCATTGTAATTGGGTTTGGGATTAACGAATCAGGTTAACAGTTCCTTTCGATTGAATGGTTTCACCAAAAACGGATCGGACCTTTATGGTAAAAAGGTATGAACCAGCAGGTACTTCACTTCCGTTTTGCTTTCCATCCCAGACTTTTTCAAGATCCTTTGTTTCAAAAACAACTTCGCCAAACCGGTTGAAAATCTTATACTCCTCAATGTTCCGGATAAGTCGGTGTTCCAGTTCCAATGCATCGTTTCGGTCATCGTCATTTGGCGTGAACGCAGAAGGCAATGCGATAAAGGGCTTCAGGCGAAGGAAAGTTGAAGCCGTATCCGAACAACCTTCCTCATTTTTTACAATCTGAAGCACATGAAATTCACCGCCGGCGGAGTAATAGTGAACCGGGGAGGCCAGAGCCGGATCGGTAAACGTCTCGTCTTTCCCATCTCCATATTGATAAGTCCAGGAAATTCCATCCTGTGATGTATTGGTAAACGTGAGAAAATCCTGCGTAAGCAGTTGCTGTGGATCTGCATCAAATCCTGCCGTTGGAACAGGTAGAACATTGAGCACATAACGGTCCATATCGGTACATCCATTTTCTGATTTCACCCAATGGGCAAGAACATGGGTTCCGGCAGTGAGGAATCGGGTACTGGAAACGGGTTCGTTGGAAATAATAGAAGTATCAGAATACCAGCGTCTCTCGATCAGCGTTTCCGTTGGAGTGGCTGCCGTTGAGGCTGATCCGTTTAATGGAATCAGGGATCCGAGACATGGGGTTAATCCCGTATTGAATACGGCATTTGGCCTTGGCTTAATGGTGAGTTCTGTGGAATCCGTATTCAGGCAACCTTCTTTGGAATAGGCTATCAGTTTTACTTTATACACACCGACCACAGGATACTGGTGAAAAGCAAATCCGTTTTCATTTACTGTCGTGGCTCCATCACCAAAGAAATAGTTGAACCGGCGAATGTTCTCATACACATCGGGCACCCGACCAAAGAAAAAGAACAGACTATCACCCTGACAAGTGCCGCTGATATCGAATGAAGGTGTACTGACCAGAACCATCGATGTGTCTCTCTGGTACGTATCGGTGCAACCTTTTATGTTTCGGGCCCAGAGTTTTGTCCGGAATGGTCCGTTTTTATTGAATACCTGATAGACAACATCTCCGGTGTCTGTTCTTACCGGAAACGTCGTATTGGGATACGAAAACTCCCATCCATACTTCTCAATCGGAAATTCACCGTTCACCTGAAACCCTGTAAACCGGGATGAATCATAGGAGCAAACATTGCGGAGCTGGAACCGGGCATCCACGGGGTTTCGAACAAAGACTGAGTCAACCAACCACCGTTTGACACAGGCATTTTTGTACTTGATCCGAACTGAAATGGGATTGATTCCGGGTGTTTTTAGTATCAGGCTTCCGTTTCTGCCGGAAGGGTTTGAAACAACGGTTGAATCAGAAACTCCTTTCCAGGTCCACGAATTGATCAGATCAGGTAGGCCATAGGTAAAGTTAAAGGCGGTTGAAAAACAAATGGTATCCTGAATCACATTCGCCAATGTATCCGGCAAACGTGTATCGACTTTAAATGCAATGGTGTCTTTACAGGTGGAACTGTCTTCCACCAATAATGTAACATTGATAATCTGACCAACCGGATATAGTTTCTTTGGATTTTTCAGGGTTGAAATATCACCATCAGCCAGATCCCAGATAAAAGAACGGATACCAAATGGTGAAGTGGGATTGCTGCTAAACCGGATGGTATCGCCCAGAACACAATAAGGACTGGCAAATGCACTCGAACTGATTGGGAAAAACACAGTTCCGGAAGCCTGGGCTGTACAGGTACTGCTGTCCATTTTGGCAATCACATTAATGGTCTGAGGCTTTCGCACATTTATCGTGACATACACTGTGTCGTCTGTAGTGAAAAATCCGGTGGTGTAGTTCGTGTCCGGACAATTAATCTGAAGATTAAATTTCTCCAAAGGCAGATTTGCAGGCTTCCATGCTTTGACAACGATCGAGGTCTTTGCCTGGTTGCAGCGGAACGGGACACTTGGATTGACAAATTTTACTGAAGGTCTGGCCTTAATCAGAAAATCAAATGTCTTCTTAACCGTACATCCATTTGATGTTTTGCCTGTAACCAGCAACCGGTTTGTTCCAACTTTGAAACTATCAGAGGTCAATGATGCAATTGGGCCGGCACTGGTAAAACTGAGAGTATTGAATTTCATTGTCCACCCTGTCACAGAACAGGAAACATCACCCTCACTCTCCAGTTTGATTTTAACAGGTTCCCGAAGGCATGGAATATCCAGTTGCGAAATGATAACAGGCGGTGGACTGCAAATATTGATGGTTTGTGTGGTGTTGTAAGAACAATTGTTGCTACCGGTAAGTGTAAGGAAAATGTCATACTGACCCGGCTTCAGAAACCTGTACTGAGGTTGGGCAAGAGTGGAAGTAAACACCACCAAAGAAGGGACGGTATCAGATCGGATCACCTGCCATTGATAGGAAAACGTCACCCCTGTTGGTTGCCCGGTAACGGTCGCTTTGATCGTGGAAAGCTGTCCTACACAAAGGGAGTCAACTTTTATGATGGCAGAAGCATTGGAACCTCCTAAAATCCGGAAATCATCGGTATCGGTGCAGCCATTATCATCTTCAATGGTCACAACGTAATTCCCATTCCCCAGCAGTACTGTCCTTGTGGTGTCCGGCAATCCGCTCCATTTAACTGTAAAGGGTGGTCGCCCTTCAACAATCTGTGCGGTCACCGGAATCTTAACTCCACAATTCAGACTGGTATCGCTTCGTAAAACCACCTTGGGCGATGGCTTAACATTCAGTTTATAAGAAGCAGAGCTGCTGCCAATTGTCGGACAACTATTGTCGGTAATGGTCAGATTGATCAGCACAAGCCCGGTATCGGCAATGGTGGGAGTCCATATAAAACGGGCAGAATCCCGACGCCTTGATTTTGTTGCAAACAAACTCGCTCCCGGAAAGGGATTTGTCCAGCGAATGGTGACCGAATCGGTAGGGTCCAGATCGGAACCTGGGAAATAAAGCTGGTTGGAAACGCCGGCGCAAAGATTGGCTTCAAAACTTGTGGATCCATTTACTCCTTTCAGGGTCGGCACATTGTTGGTGCAGGAGCGAACCAGAATCTGGAGATCACGCATCACCGAACCAATCAATTTCCCATTTCGGTATTCTTCAACCTTCAATGCAGTAACTGTCCGGATAAGGAGAGTGGGATTAAATGTCATGGTTCCGCTTGTAGAGTCGAAATTGAATCCACCGGCTGTGGGCAATGGCGATGTTGCGGAATAAGGGGATTTATACACCAGGAAATTGTTATCCGGCTGCCCTGGCAGGGCGGAATTGGTACGGGGCGGAACCAGCCTGAACTTCAGCTGGTCACCATCAGATTCAACGGTTCCGTTATTCAACTGCACATTCCGGTTGAGGCAAACAAATGCTACGGGCTCGTTTTCAAATGTGGGAGAACTATTGTTCGGAGCATCCAGGTTATTAAGCCTCGCTTCAATGTAAAGGCATTTCAACTGCGGGTCAACAACGGTTAAGATACCGGCAGAACGGTTGCATTCTTTGTAGTAAAAGATCCAGTCAGAACAGGCGGTATTGAGAGTGACGGTATCTGTAAATGTAAACTTTTCAACTCCCGGAGTCGTCCCTCCTTTGCAATTACTCCGGACCTGGCTGCAAACAGGCGAAATATCCACACCTACCCCATCATTCAAACCCGTGAGGACGAGTGAGTCCTGAGGAATATTGCAATTGATGGAGTAATAATACACCGTCTGCTTGTTTTCCAGGAGGATGGTGGAGCCGCAATCACGGTACACATTGAGGATAAATACGTACCGGTTGTTTCCGACAGCCCGGTAACTCATATCGGCACCCACGATGTGAGTAGCCTTTACGTTTGGTACGATCAGAAATAAGAATGCGGCAAAAAAGTAGAAATAGAATTGATGTAATGTTTGCTTCTCCCTGGGTTTATGAATCTTCATAGAACGATGAATTAAGGGTGTTTTTTAGGGATGCAAAACTAATGGTGGTTTTCCTGTAATTCCAAGTGCCCCTGATCAAATCTTTGAAAATTAATTGATTATTCCCTTTTCATCATCTGTAAAGCCATGAAAATAATCCATATCTGGTTTCTGCTCCGGCAAAAAGATGCAGGGCAACCAGATGTAATGATTCAGCAAAAAAACAGAAGTGTTCATTGCATCCTGTTCCGGATTCCTGACAAGTGCAATATCTTTTCTGAAGAAACAGTCCCTCTCCCCTTACAGAACTGTTCAGAACCCGGAATTTGTATGAAGCTGATTTTTGAACATACCACACAATTGGGCCCTTCCTTGCCTACATTTGATCTTCCATGACAACCCTCCTCAAAATCTGTGGTCTCCGCGATCCGGACAACATCCGCCGGATCGCTGCTCTGGAACCTGACTTCATGGGTTTCATCTTTTACCCACCCTCCAAACGGAAAGCAGACCCAGCCCTGATCCGCGATGTGCTGCGTTCTCTTTCGGATGACATTCAGAAAGTAGGGGTATTTGTCAATGAAAATCCGGATACCATCCTGCAGACGGCACGTTTTCTCGATCTGGATGTGATCCAACTGCATGGCGATGAAGATCCCGAACTCGGCACCGTCCTGCAAAATGAAGGCCTGGAAGTATGGAAAGCCTTCGGAATGGGAGGCGGCCATCCCGACTGGCAGCACATCGAAAACTGGCTCGATGCCGCCGATGCCTTCCTGTTTGACACGGCTTCGACCGGATACGGAGGCAGCGGTGAGGCCTTTTCGCATGACATCCTTCAGCACTATCCGTTTGAAAAATCGTTCTGGCTCTCTGGTGGGATTGGTCCGGATTTCCGTTCTTTACCCGACTTTTTTGATAGACTTCCCTTTCTGGGTCTGGACATCAACTCCCGGTTCGAATCGGCGCCCGGATTGAAGAAAGTGAAAGAGGTGGCGGCATTCTTCGAGTTCTGGAGAAACGAAGAATAAACGCATCGAAAAACAAAGGATGGATCCCTCCGGTTAAAAGAACCTCTATACTTAGAACCTTTCACTTTGAACTTTAAATTTTGAACTTTAAACTAACTTCTCCTATGGAAACGAAAGCAGCATTTGAGGTAAGTGAGCAGGGATACTACGGCGATTTCGGCGGGGCATTTGTTCCCGAAATGCTGTATCCAAATGTGGAAGAGCTCCGTCGTAATTATCTCCATCTGATGGACTTACCCGGGTTTCAACTGGAATTCCGGAAGCTGCTCCGCGATTTTGTCGGGCGGCCCACGCCTTTGTACGAGGCCAGCCGATTGTCGGAACGATACGGCATCCGGTTGTTTCTGAAACGGGAAGACCTCTGCCATACCGGAGCTCATAAAATCAACAACACCATCGGGCAGATTCTGATTGCCCGCCATCTGGGGAAGAAGAAAATTGTGGCCGAAACCGGTGCGGGTCAGCATGGAGTGGCAACGGCAACCGTTTGTGCGCTGATGGGACTCGAATGCATTGTCTACATGGGCAAGCACGACATGGAAAGGCAGAAACCGAACGTCGACCGGATGCGGATGCTCGGTGCGAAAGTGGTGCCGGCGACCTGTGGCAGCCAGACGCTGAAAGATGCAACCAACGAGGCCATGCGGCACTGGATCAATCACCCGGACGATACCCATTACATCATCGGTTCGGTTGTGGGGCCCCACCCCTATCCGGACATGGTGGCCCGGTTTCAGTCGGTGATCTCCGAAGAAATCCGTTCCCAGTTGTTGTCCGAAACCGGCTCAGAGTTACCGCATGCGGTGATGGCCTGTGTGGGTGGCGGCAGCAATGCGGCCGGTGCCTTTTTTCATTTTCTGGAAGAACCTGCCGTACGTCTGGTGGCTGTAGAAGCCGCCGGAAAAGGAATCGATACCGGCTTTTCCGCCGCCACGACGGCTCTGGGCAAACCGGGCATTCTCCACGGAGCCAAAACCATCCTGATGCAAACCGATGACGGCCAGATTGTGGAACCCTTTTCGATTTCGGCGGGACTCGACTATCCGGGTATTGGTCCTCTGCATGCCTGGCTGTACACCTGCGGACGGGGTGAGTTTTATTCCGCCACCGACGAAGAAGCGCTCCGGGCGGCCTTCGATCTCAGCCGGACAGAAGGCATCATTCCCGCTCTGGAATCGGCCCACGCCCTGGCCATTTTCGACCGGGTCCGTTTCAATCCGGGCGATACCGTCGTCCTCTGCCTCTCCGGCCGTGGCGACAAAGACCTGGGCACGTACACGAAGTATATAGATGCGTTTGGGGGGGAGGATTAGATTTTCGAATTCTCACACAAAAAAAAAAGGCCACCCTTTCGGATGGCCTTTTTCAATTTACAAGATGTTGATTTATGCTGGTAGCTCGGTGAGTCTTTGGCGGAGTTCAGCAACGAGGGCGATCTGAACATCCAGAAGTGCCTGGATTCGGTTTTCACTGGTGGCACCATCGACGATCTTTTGGGGATCTGAATTGTCATCAATTGCATCCAGATCCATTTCTTTCTTTTGAATCCGCAGACGGTCCCGGGTGATTTCAAAGCGTTTCTGCTGCATGGAACCAGCTTCTGCAGAATCGAAATCGCTTTCGGCACGGGCCAGATTGGCGATCAGAAGAGCTTTGTCCTGCTCATCCTCTTCGGCATTCTGGTTTGCCTTGTACTGGGAGGTAGTGGCGAGTCCCAATCTGGATTCAAGCCTTCTTCTTTCATTGTCAGCGTCCAGGATCATTTTTTCAACAACGGAACGGACGGTAAGGAAATTTGTTCTAAAATTCATAATGTTAATAGTTTATGTTTTTAACTTCGACAAATGTAGTGTGTTCGGATATTATCAAGCAAATTTATTTTTAGTAAATTATAAAAAATTATTATAAATATATTTTAAGTTGCTGAAATTTAATAAAATACAATTTAAAAAATAAATTAAAATTTTGGAAAATGATAAATGGATATTACTTGAGAGTATAGTCTCAGTTGGTTGTAAATAACCAACTGAAAGCCTTGAATACTTGTAGTACTGGTCGTATTCATAAGATTGGATGAACAATGTGCATCTGATAGTAAGATACATGTCTGTGTACTGCTCTAATCTCCGGAAGATGGACGGGATCGGGAAAGATTTGAAAGAAAGGTTGGAGAATGCACCAAAGGAGTTGGATGCCGGAAGAATACCCGTGCAGTGGTAGAAATGCGAAAAAGCAGACGAAGTGAACCGAACTGGTACGGAACCAGCAGTTGAAAGTGTGCGACCAGCAGCCTGAGTGGAAATAGGGAAGGCTGCAAAATGGTCATTTTGGGAATGGACCAGCTGCATAATTTAGTTTAGTTAGCAGTGCGAAAATAATGACCGCTCTGAAAATCCAAAAATTATTTTTCGGATGACGATCCAACCTATAAGGTTTAGCGCCGGACCGTGCGGAAGGTATCCTTATAGGTTTTGCCCGGTAAATACAGCCTTCGATCCAACCTATAAGGTTTAGCGCAGGACTGTGGGGAAGGTATCCTTATAGGTTTTGCACTTAAAAAACTGACCGGGTTTAAGCCGATCTGTCCCAATAAAGTTTAACGCCTGGAATTGCGGAAGGTAACCTTGCAGGTTTTGCCCGGTAAATACAGCCTTCGATCCAACCTATAAGGTTTAGCGCCGGTCTGTGCGGAAGGTATCCTTTATAGGTTTTGCGCTGGAGAGGTGGACTGAGTCGCTTATGCTTTCAAAACCTATAAGGTTCCGTATTATTCAACAGTATCCTGCACAAATCCGGCTCTTCAAATATGAACCAACGATCGGGAAACCTTATAGGTTGTCTGGCGCTCACACTCTTTCTTCGGCCAGCCAGATCTGGTGCTGATTCATTTCTGTCTGGAGCAGCACGATTTTCATCTCGAGTTTGCGACGTGCCGTCAGTGAAAACACAGGTGAATGCAATGCGAGCCAGGCCGTATTTTTCATGACAATCCACCACATTCGAACAATCGATTCAATCCCATCGGTGGAATCCGGAAGATGTCGTGTATGGTGCATCACCGCCCGGTGCAGCCGGTGGCGTTCGACGAGACTATCCAGATCCTTTCGGGCATTGAGGAGGTCTGACTCCAGCCTCAGCACCCGCATTTTCATATCCATGATGCGCACCTCCTTTTTCTCATCTTCCCAGACGAGTGGCTCCATGGCCTTCAGTTCCGACCGGATGTCGTATGGGTCAAAAAGGGGGTCGTTGAGGTATTCCTGTTTTCGGGCGGGGAGGGTGCGTTTACCCTGACTCGCCAAATGAATTAGCGTGTGAGACACACGAAGAAACTTTGCCAGGACACGGATGGATATACCAAGTTCCTGAGGGAGCCATTGAATTCGATTGAAGGATACCATTTGAGGGATGGGTTCTGTTTACAGTCGCCGTAAAAATAGGAAAGTGGTTACAGATTTTTGTTTACACCCATTCAAAAAACAAGAGGGTGGTTACAGATTTTTGTAACCACATGGTGGAAAAGTGGGTGGGTGTAAACAAAAAATGAGACAGCTATGTATCATTTTTGAAAGTGGAAATTCTTATAAGTCCATTTGATATCCTAATAAGCACCCAAGAACTTGTGACCATTAAAGTGAACCAAATGGTCTGGATTATCTGCGATCCAAACTTCTGTTTCCCAGGCAACATCCATCATCCACTTTTTAAAGTCTGATCTTGTAAGGAAACCTGTCACAAAAATTAACTCAGCTTTGCAATCCTTTAACAGCCGTTTGAGCTCTAAAACCCGTACCTCACTCATTGGTCCTGTACTGTGAACTGCCTCAATTAGATACAGCCAATTTTTATTTTCACTAAAGGCAATTATATCTGGTAATTCATCGTGTGACAGCTCAAAGAAGTTCAATTTTTGTAGTGCATCTTTGTCTATGTGAAGTGATTTTTTTGCCGTGTCACCGACATACAACAAGGTGCAATCACTTCCAAATCGAGGAAGAAATTCTTCGATTAATGACTTTTGCAAATCATTATGCTTCCCAATTGAAAGCTCGATCATTTTTCCTCCGGGCAGTTTTACAGGTATTTTGTCTAGGCTCCTTTTTCTTGAAAGGATTTCAGCAAGTGATGGCCGGTTTTCCTTGAAATTAATTAAACTTTGGCCCCAGGCATCAGTCTTAAATGTAGTTAATAACTTCCAGAAATCTGGCTGAAGAGAGTAGCCCCTTGTTGGGTCATTTGTCGCAGATCCCTTTGTTTCTCCGCTATTCAATATAAGGTCAGCTAAAAGCAAAAGTTTTAGATCTTTCCTTTTGATATCATCATACGATCCTGGTGAAATTTTCTCCCCAAAATGCAAATTGATAAAGTTGATAATACCCCGAGTTTTCAGGTTTGTATCCAGCCGAGACTGGTTCCAATCTTCTTCAATTCCCGCTACTGCTAAGAAGCAAATGGCCATTCTTTCCAATCCCCTTTCTGTTTTCTCAATGGGAATCCCCACACTTTCCAAAATGTGAAGAGCCTCATTAATTAACTTTTTGACTTTTCTTGATTTGACGCTTTTGGGGATATAATTTTTCATCTAAAATATTGACAGTAAGAGATTTGATTGTACGTTTTTTTCAACTATTTCTTGACCAGAGAATAAATCACCACACTGTAGAGTTTCTTTTACCGCAGTGGCCATTTGATATGCGAGTAGTGGCGGAACAGCATTACCAATTTGGTTAAATCGCTGTGTATCATTGCCCTGAAATTCATACCAATCTGGAAAGCTCTGAAGTCGTGCAGCTTCACTATGTAACAACCTTCTTCTTCTGCCATCAGGTAATCGAACACGCTGCATATCTCCTGTAGCGCCAGCTAGATTTCTGCAAGTCAATGTCCTTGCAGGTTTATTTGGATAAAGATCCCTTGGGTTAACACAAGAAGATGCCTTCTCATACTTTGCAACATAGGTATCCATTGAAGCTGTGAAAAATTTACTTTCCATTGGAGTCGTATACATTAAATCCCCAATTGAATCGCCAACAGTTACTTTGCCATTATTAGGTTTTGGAAAGTTGAATCTCGATCTATGCCCAAAAACAAAAAGACGTTCCCTATTCTGTGGAATTCCATAATTCACAGCGTTCAACAGCCGGAATTCGATTATATAACCAAGCTTCCGAAGCTCTGCTAAAACTAGCTCGAAATACCATTTATTGGTATAAAGCAAACCGCGGACATTTTCAAACATAAATACCTTTGGATGCAATTTTGACACGGCATCAATAAAGATTGGAAAACCATCTCTTGCATCTTCCATTCCTTTTTGGTGTCCTCCCACACTAAATGGTTGGCAAGGAGGGCCTCCTATTACAATGTCCGCTTGTGGATAATCAAAACCTACATCAAGCTTGATTGGAAAGCAGTCTCCCAGCAGATTTCTATTATAGGTATCCGAGGCAGATTTGTCCATTTCAAAACCTATGGTTTTGTAACCGGCAGCTTCAAAACCTAGTGAAAGTCCTCCACAACCAGCAAATAAGTCAAGCACAATTTCCTTTTCAGTTAATTGAGGTCTTAGTGTTTCGTTGAGATATTTGGCGTATTGTGTCATTAGTTCAATCTGGGACAAATTTATAAAAGCCGTTTGAATAGCTGATAATTTTCAATCCAATACTTTTGATGAAAAATAAGACTGGTTTTGAGCCGTCTATGAAAACTTTAGCATGCTAGTTTTCAATAAATTAATGAACCCAGATTTCTAGAGCCTTGTCATTTGTTTGAGGCCCACACTTTCAAATTGGAACATTCAGAGCAAAAATCCCCAAATTGAAAAAACAAACATTTATGAATTAAAGACTAAGGGTAATTGGCCAGAACCTATGAATCGTTTTTTGAAATTGACAACCTTCTTTTGTCGATGTTTCAAAATTCAGATTTCATCCGTCTAGAATTCAATTTCCATATCAGTATGGATTGTTTGTTGCCTTATCCTATTTTCTGGTATGCAACGAATCATTAACAAAGATTGACATAGCCTTTTACTTTGGTGAATGAAGCCAATAAACGCGTTAAGGTCAACTGCGTTTATAACCTCCTTGTCACATATTTCTTAACAGCCATCTGTATTTCAAATCCCCCCCCCCTACGTCAACATCCCCCCGCAAACCTGGAGGACTTGTCCGCTCACGTAGCTGCTCA
>ERZ795056.3180-NODE-3180-length-17780-cov-12.746347_pt1 | contig 17780 bp, 12 predicted proteins | sample MGYA00375140_ERZ795056 | MGnify/ENA primary metagenome ERZ795056 (study PRJEB30185, sample SAMN05720227) | activated sludge metagenome | isolation source: Anaerobic digester | place: USA | collected 2015-03-09 ... | reverse complement strand
ACATCGCCGAAGCCACCCCCGAGGACAAGATGGCCTACATCAAGAAGGAACAGCAAAGCGGCCGGCTGGTCGCGATGATGGGCGACGGCACCAACGATGCCCCCGCCCTCGCTCAGGCCGATGTGGGTGTGGCCATGAACAGCGGCACCCAGGCCGCCAAGGAGGCTGGCAACATGGTGGACCTGGACAACGATCCCACCAAGCTCATCGAGGTGGTGGAGATCGGCAAACAACTGTTGATGACGCGGGGAACGCTGACCACCTTCAGCATCGCCAACGACGTGGCCAAGTACTTCGCCATCGTGCCCGCCCTCTTCATGGTGAGCATTCCGGCACTGGGAGCGCTGAACATCATGAACCTGCAGAGCGCCGAAAGCGCCATCCTCAGTGCGGTGATCTTCAATGCGATCATCATCCCAATGCTCATTCCACTGGCGTTGAAAGGTGTGACCTACCGGCCCATTGGTGCCAGCGCCATCCTGCGCCGCAACCTGCTGATCTACGGACTTGGTGGTGTGATCGTGCCCTTCATCGGCATCAAACTGATCGACATGTTGATCACGCCGTTCTTCTGAAACCTAAACGCGATTCCGGGTCGAGCCCGGAATACCAAGAACAAGAAAATGAAAACGAATCTGATCCCTGCCCTACGTATGAGCACCGTTATGCTGGTGCTATGCAGTGGCCTTTATACCCTCGTTGTCCTAGGCTTCGCCAAGGTTGTCGCCCCGAAAGGCGGCGCGGCTGAACTCATCGAACGCGACGGCATCCCGGTGGGCGCTTCCAACGTGGGCCAACTCTTCACCAGTGATGGATACTTCCACGGTCGTCCATCGGCCATAGATTACAATGCCGAAGGCTCGGGCGGAAGCAACAAGGGGCCAAGTAACCCGGACCACCTTGCCACGGTACAGGCCCGCATCGACACGTTCCTGGTGCATAACCCCGGTGTGCAACGCGCAGATATCCCGAGCGAACTGGTGACCGCCAGTGGAAGTGGCCTCGACCCGCACCTGAGCGTGAAGGCCGCAACCGTGCAGGCTGAACGCATTGCACTAGCACGAGGGCTCACAGCCACCTCCGTTCAGGAACTGATCGACAGCCATACAGACGGACCTTTGTTGGGGCTGTTCGGGCCTTCGACCGTGAACGTACTCGAACTCAACCTGGCGCTCGACGCTGCGACCAAATGAAACGCATCCTGCTCCTACCCGCATTGGGCCTTGCCCTTGCTGCGAATGCCCAACAGCTGGACAGTGCCATCACCTTAAGCGCCTACGCGGAGGCCTACTACAGCTTCGACATATCACAGCCGGACGACCACCTGCGCCCGGGGTTCTTCTACAGCTTCAACCGGCATAACGAGGTGAACTTGAACATGGGCATGATGAAGCTGGCCTATACGAAGAACAATGTGCGAGGAAACCTCGCCCTCATGGCCGGGACCTACCCGCAATACAACCTGGCCGCTGAACCCGAGCTGTTACGCAGTGTGTTCGAGGCCAACGCCGGGGTGAAGCTGAGCAGCAAGAAGAACCTCTGGCTCGATGCCGGCATCATGCCCAGTCACATCGGTTTCGAGAGCGCCATTGGCAAGGATTGTTGGAACCTGACACGAAGCATCCTGGCGGACAATACCCCATACTACGAGGCTGGAGCCCGCGTGAGCTACACGAGCGATAACGGGAAATGGTATGCGAGCGGCCTGCTCCTCAACGGCTGGCAGCGCATCGCCCGGGTGGACGGGAACAACACCCCCGCCTTCGGAACGCAGCTTACCTACAAGCCCAACGGCAATACCACGCTCAACTGGAGCACCTTCGTGGGCAATGACAAACCGGATACCCTCAGCCAGGTGCGCATCTTCAACAACCTCTATGCGCAACTGCAATTGACCGAGCGATTCGGCGTGATCGTAGGCTGTGACATTGGCATGGAACAGGCGGCCAGCGGAGATAGCACCCGCACGTGGATCACCCCGATCCTGATACCGCGCACCAAGTTTGGCGAGAAGAGTTACCTAGCGGCCCGCGTCGAATATTACCGGGACGAGCAAGGCGTGATCATCGCTACTGGATCCCCGAACGGATGCCAGACCTTGGGCTACTCGCTGAACTTCGACCACTGGGTGAGTCCCACTGTCCTTTGGCGCATCGAGGCACGCAGTCTCAGCAGCGAGGACAAGATCTTCGTGGATGCCGACGGCGAACCCACCACGAACAACACGTTCTTCACTGCCAGCATAGCTTTCGCGCTACCATGATCACCTCCGATGGCACCGACCTCCTGCTTCAGCCGGCCTCCAAACGGGGTCGGCTGAAGGTCTATATCGGCATGAGCGCTGGTGTGGGGAAGAGCTACCGCATGTTGGAGGAGGCGCACCGGCTACTGGAGCAAGGCGTGAACATCCAGGTGGGCTACATCGAAACGCACAACCGTGCAGAGACCCATGCCCTGCTGGAAGGCCTGCCCGTGATCCCGCGTCGGGAGTTGTTCTACAAGGGCAAGAGGCTGGAGGAGTTCGACTTGAACGCCACATTGTTGCTGGGCCCTACGTGGGTGATCGTGGATGAGCTCGCGCACAGCAACGTGCCAGGCAGCAAACACCCGAAACGTTGGGAGGACATCCTGGAACTGCTGGACAACGGGATCAGTGTGATCACCGCAGTGAACATCCAGCACATCGAGAGTATCACCGAGGAAGTACAGCGCATCACGGGTGTCGCCATCACCGAACGTGTGCCGGACAGCTTCCTGCAACGTGCGGATGAAGTCGTGAACATCGATCTCACGGCCGATGAATTGATCACCCGCATGAAGGAGGGCAAGATCTACGACCATGCCAAAGTGGAAACGGCCTTGCGCAACTTCTTCCAGCCGGACAAGATCCTGCAACTGCGTGAGCTGGCATTGAAAGAAGTGGCTGGCCAGGTGGAACGCAAAGTGGAGCGTGAAGTGGAGAAGCCGATGCAACTCCGGCATGAGCGCTTCCTGGCCTGTATTAGCAGCAACCACAAAACAGCCGGTCGCATCATCCGCAAGACCGCACGGCTGGCCAACTACTACCACAGCGACTGGTACGTGCTTTACGTGCAGACCCCGAAGGAACGTTTGGATCGCATTCCCTTGGACAAGCAACGGCACTTGCTGAACCATTTCAAACTGGCCGTTGAACTCGGCGCGGAGGTGATCCAGGCCCAGAGCAGCGCGCAGGACAGTTCGCCGATCACCGGACTTCCTTTGAAGGTCCTGAACTTAGTGGACGCGAACGTCGCCGACGCGATCATGACAACGGTGAAGAACAAGAGCATCACCACGGTGTGTATCGGAAAGCCGCATTTCAGTCTGTTCCAGGTGCTGCTGCGTACGAATGTGTTCAACAAGCTGCTCAATGCACTATCGGTGAGCAACGTCGATCTCGTCATCCTTTCCTGACATGGCGCTCACCATCCGACGTAGGCTCACCTTCGGCACACTCTTCCTCTTCGCGCTGCTGCTGCTGAGCGCTGGGTTGGGCATCTTCCAGTTGAACCGACTGAAGCAGGATGCCCGAGCGATACTCGAGGACAACTACGAGACCGTTCGGTATGTGCAGGGCATGCAGCGCGCATTCCAACTGGGCGATGCCAAAGCGTTCGAAGAACAACTGGTCCTTCAGGAAGCGAACATCACCGAAACGAATGAAGGCGAGCGGACCGCTGCCGTACGAAGGGACTTGGAACGGTGGAAGGCGAGTGGCTCAGCCCCCCCGGTTCTTCATGATGATCTTCAGACCATCATGGACCTCAACCTGGAGGCCATCGACCGCAAGAACAAGGCGGCATTGAACACTGCACAGGAGGCGCAGCAATGGCTATGGGGCATAGCAGCATTGACGCTTATCGTAGGCCTTGCATTCAGTCTGGCGTTCCCTCGCTTGGTCACTGGACCGATCGCCCGGTTGCGCCAAGCCGTTGAACAAGTGGCCAAGGGCAACTACCGACACCGGGTACCCACCTTCCGTAGCGATGAACTGGGTTCGCTCTCACACGCCTTCAATAACATGTCAGCTGAACTGGAACGCTGGCAGAACAGCAACCTGGCGCTGATCATGGCCGAGAAGAGCCGCGTGGAAGCCGTACTCAACAGCTTACAGGATGCTGCTTTAGGCGTGGACAACGAAGGACGTGTGTTGTTCGCGAACCGGAAAGCCTCCGAACTACTTGGCCTTGGGGAGAACGAACTGGTGGGTCAGGCGATCCCCGAACTGATCCTAAGGAACGACCTGTTGCGGCATGTCCTTTCAGAGGGTGAAGGTCGACCGTTCAAAGCCGTGCTCGATGGTAAGGAGCAGTTCTTCGCCAGCAGTCACTCTCCCATTCGCAGCGCTCAAGGGGAACTCGGCACCGTCCATATCCTGCACAACATCACACCGTTCCAAGAACGCGATGCCGCCAAGTCACACTTCCTGGCAACCATCAGCCACGAACTGAAGACCCCGTTGGCCAGCACCGACATCGGCCTGAATCTACTGGAACGCTCGTCTGGTGAGCCCCTTTCGGAAGAGCAACGCGCCATACTTACGGACCTGCGGAAGGACCACCAGCGCCTGGTGAAGATCGTGAGCGAACTGCTCGATGCCGCACAACTGGAAAGCGGCCGGATGCGCCTTAACATGGTCGACCATCCACTGCACGACCTCATCCAGCGGGCGATAGGGGCTGTGAAGACCCAGGTCCGCGAACAAGGCATCTTGCTACAACTTGACGCGGTTCCGGATGAACTGAACGTACGGGCCGATGCCGAAAAAGCAGTGTGGGTGCTGGTGAACATGCTTGTGAACGGCATTCATCACTCCCCGACCGGCGGACAGATCCACATGCGCGTGGAACATGAGGGTGAATACGTCCTCGTGCGCATCCAAGATGAAGGCCCGGGCATTCCAGCGGACATGCTCCCCCATCTCTTTGAACGCTTCGCCCGATCACGCGAACATGCTCCCGGCAGCACCGGCCTTGGGTCAGCGATCTCGCGTGAGATCATGGAAGGCATGAGCGGACAACTCACGGCCGCGAACCGACCGGAAGGTGGTGCGGAGTTCGTGTTGCGGTTCAGGGCCTGTACGACTACTCCGAAACCGGTATGATCCAGCGTGCGGTCGAAGCGCCGTGATCGTATGGCAAGCTAGCGGCTATCCTTGCCTCGATGCACCCTAACGATCTATTGGAGGAATACTGCGCCACTCTTCGAAGGAAATGCACAGTAGCTAACGGCCCAGCGTCCGTCCGACATCAACACGCCTACCCGATCAACCAGCACAGCCGCTGCAACCTGTACAACTCGAACAGCCCCGTGAGGTCAGCACCCCTTGCCCGGTCGCAGTGAGGCCTTTTCCCGCCGGCCTTGGGCACCAGACCCACGCCAAATAAGCCATGGCGAGCAACACGATCACGATGGCGAGCAACGTCTGCATCAAGAGGCGGTGAGCACAGTGGTGAGCTGGTAGGTGATGAAGGATGCAAGGTACGCCAGCGCGAAAAGGTATCCACCCATGATCCACATCTGTTTCCAGGAGCCGGTCTCGCGTTTCACCACCGCGAAGGTGCTGAGGCACTGCGGGGCGAAGACCATCCACAGCAGCAGGGATAGCTTGGTGGCCAGCGGCCATTCGTTGGTGATGCGTTCACGCAATTGCTCGTCCACTTCGCCTTCATCGCCCTGCATGGCATAGGCTGTCCCCAAGGCGCTCACCACCACTTCGCGTGCGGCCATGCCCGGCACCAGGGCGAAGGAGATCTGTTCGTTGAAGCCGATGGGCGCGAAGACGTGATGCAACGCGTGGCCCAGCTCGCCCGCAAGGCTACGTTCCACCGGGGCACCATCGGCCGTGCGGCGCGGTGAAGGGATGGTGTACAACGCCCACATCACGATGGTGATCGCGAGGATGATGGTACCCACCCGGCGCAGGAAGATCATGGCGCGTTCCCACAGGCCGATCACCAAACTGCGCACGTCGGGCCATTGGTAGGCGGGCAGTTCCATCATCAAGGGCGATCGTGCATGGTCCTTGTCGGTGCTCTTGATGACCCAAGCCACGGTCATGGCCGCCACGATGCCCAGGATGTAGAGCCCCACCATCACCAACGCGGCGGATACGGCATCGTCCGGGAAGAGCGCGGCCACCAACAGGGTGTACACGGGGATGCGCGCCGAGCAGGCCATCAACGGGGCGATGAGGATGGTGGTGAGGCGGTCGCGCCAATGGCTGATGGTGCGTGTGGCCATGATGCCCGGAATGGCACATGCGAAGCTGGAGAGCAGCGGAATGAACGAGCGACCCGAGAGCCCAGCAGCGCTCATTGGCCGATCGAGCAGGAAGGCCGCACGGGGCAGGTAACCCGAGGATTCCAACGCCAGGATGAAGAGGAAGAGGATGAGGATCTGTGGCAGGAAGACGATGACGCCCCCCACTCCACCGATGATACCTTCGACGAGGAGCCCGCGCAGGAGGCCTTCGTCCATGTGCGCCTCCACCAAGGCGGCGACCGCGCCGAAGCCTTCCTCGATGATGTCGCTGAGCACGGCGCCACCGGAGAACACGGCCATGAAGGTGAGGAAGAGCACCACCGCCAGCACCGCGAAGCCCCAGACCGGGTGCATCAGGAAACGGTCCATGCGATCGCTGGGATCCTTGTCGATGGCCGGCTCGGTGACCACGCTTTGGAAGATGCGCAGCACGTCGTGCTGGGTGGCAATGACCTGCTCGATGCCCGACTCGCGCCATGTGGAAGGCCCAGTGCTGGGCAGGTTCTTATCCAGCAGCTCGCGGAGGGTGTCGGCGCCATGCGTATGCACGCTTACCGTCTCGGTCACGTACAGGTTCAGCTCCCGCGCCAGGCGTGACGTGTCGATGTGGATGCCCAGCTGGCGGGCACGGTCCATCTTGTTCAGCGCCACCACCAGAGGCAGGCCCAGACGCCGGGCCTCCAGCACCAGGCGAAGGTGCAGGCGGAGGTTGGTGGCATCGACCACGCAGACCAGCAGGTCGGGCAGTACTTCCTGGCTGTGTCCGGTGATGACGTCTCGCGTCACGGCCTCATCGCCCGAGAGCGCGTTGAGGCTGTAAGCGCCGGGCAGGTCCAGGACGCTGACCTGTCGACCAGCAGTGGTGCGGAACACGCCTTCCTTGCGCTCCACGGTGACGCCGGCGTAATTGGCCACCTTCTGCCTGCTGCCGGTGAGCAGGTTGAAGAGCGCCGTCTTGCCGCAGTTCGGATTGCCCAACAGGGCGATGCGCAGGGGCTGCTTGGGAACGGGCGCTTCCATCTATTCGGCAGGGATCACCCGGATGAATGCGGCCTCGTGCCGGCGCAGGGCGAAGGTGGTGTGGCCCACACGCACGGCCAACGGTTCCCGGACCGTCCTGCCCTCCCGTACCACACGCACGCGCTCACCGGGCACAAAACCCAGTTCCAGCAGGCGTAGCACCAGCCCGCGGTCGGTGGCGTCCGTGGGCACGGTCACATCGCTCACCGTGGCCCATTGGTCCTCCGGTAACCTGTCCAGACCGATCGCACCCATGTTCTCCTGCTCCATGCGAGCGGCAAATATGCGGCCCAGCCGGATATCGGAGCATACCACGATCGAGGTATTGAACGGGGAAGTACGAACATCGAGGCGGTGCGTTCTTCGACAAGGCTACCCGCTCGACACCCTCAGTCCTTCAACACGCGGACCGCGGTGGACAGGCCTTCACCATCCACCAATTCCACCACGAGCAAACCAGGGGGGAAGTGAGCTATTTCCAACCCCGTACCGCTCCAGGTCCCTTCGGCCATAAGGGCACCGGAGACCGAACGAATGCGCCACCGGGAGATGCGATGACCCTGCCAGGTGAACTGCACATGGTGGGTGGCCGGTTGAGGAAAGGCGCTCACGAGTGCGCATGGTGTAGGCACTTGATGCGTTACGGATGCGACAATATCCTGGCCCAACCGCAGTGTGGAACCGCCTGTGACGTAAACGGCCTGATCATTGCCCAGTGCGAAGGCCTGAGAAGCTCCAGTGCCAGCGGTGATGGCCCACGCAGACGTACCATCGGCATCGACCTTGCAGATGCCCATGGCGAAGAGCACCCCCGCGCACAGGTAGGCGTTGTTGTCCGCGTCCAACATCATCTGCGCATGCAGTAGGAAGTTGTCCGGCCCGTCGGCATTGGTATTATTCCAGAGCAACGCCCCATCAGCATCGACCTTCACGAAAGCGGCACCGCCCGATCCGGCAGGTGGGAAACCACACAGGACAGGCGCATGGTCGCTTCCCACTTCCACCCGGAAGGCGGTGATGGAATAGCTGTTCTCCCACACCGTAGCTCCGGTCGTCGACACCTTGCGCAATACCGCGGTCGAAGCACTCTGTGAAGTGGTATGGACGAGGTAGGTGTTACCGAACACATCACCTGCCAGATCGCCCACCGTGGTACTTGCAACCCCGCCAATGCTCCATATCGTGTTGCCTTCCCGATCCAAGCGTGTATATCCGTTGAGGTTGCCGGTGACCGAACGGTGGGCGATGACCAGTGCACTGTCGGGCGTGAACTTGATCGTGACAGGCCCACCGATACCCTGGTCGTACCATGCCCATAGTGTGGCCCCATCCGGATCGAACTTGCGCACGGTGGTCACCTGCCCGTTCGGTCCGGTGCCGATGCCAAGCACATAGGTATTCCCAGCGCCGTCGACCAAACACTTCCGCGTGGACGATCCGTCGAAGTCGCTCCCGTATTCCTGCCTCCAGAGCAGTGCTCCATCCGGATCGAACTTCATCAACAGGCTATTGGCATTCACCGGGCTGCTGAACCCGCTCATGACCGTACCGCTCACCAAGGCGTTGCCTTGCGGGTCCGTCGCCACCCAGGTCGCGCGATCGAAGCGTGTGGTATTGGTCTGGTCGTAGTGTGCGTCCCAGATCAGGTCCCCTTGCATATCCCGTTTGGTCAAGGTGATATCGCCGCCCAGGTTGCTGTCGTAGTTGATGGTGAAGACGTTGTCATCCTGGTCGAGTGCCAGCGCGAGACCACCTGCTTCGACCCAGTCCACGGCGACTTGAGCGTGAAGTGATGAGAGCAACAGGAACGAAGCAGCGAGGGAATGTGTGCGCATGGGGATGGAGGATCGATCACGCACAAAGCTGCTTGAATGGCGGATGAAAGTGGGTGATGGTGATCAGTATACCGGACCATCCGGCCGATGGATGCGACCAGGCCGGAAGAAAGGTGGATGGAACGGACGCCCCGAAAGTCTTCTGTGGATGTCCCGAACAGAACTACATGGCCCGGGGATCACTGAACGGACTCCCTCCTAGCCCAACCTCGGGGCAGTGGATGGGACGGGGTCACTGATCGGACGGCCGACTACGATACGGCGCTGGATCCCGTGATCCTTCACTTGCACTCGCCACGTTCGACCACACGCACCCCTGCGCGCCATGCCGCGCACAAATTGGAATAGGTTCGCCCATCGCAGCCACAGCAAGGATCGTATTCGAGGGTGCAAGGTCCGTCGCTCACCAATGCCGGGTCGGGACAGGGGTTTGGAACGGTGCGGAGGATACGAACCAGCGTATCGTTGAAGGCCTCGGGCACTTCAATATTGGCCACGTGTCCGGCATCGGGGAAGATGATGTGTCGTTCGGCGGGAATGCCGTTGATCCGTACGATCCCCTCGCCCACGAACGGCGGGATCAGGCCGTCCTTGGCACCCCAGAACACATACGTGGGCATGGTCCACATGTAGCGCTTGGTAGCGTACTGCGCATCGCGTTGCACGAGGTCCTTCAGCAGCCCTTGGTAGACGGGTTGGCGTGCCGCACCCGCCTTTCCCATTTGGCGCAATGCGAAGCGCGGGATCCTTCGAGGCTTGGCAAGCACCGCATTGATGTTGCGCAGCCGCTCCTCCGGCGTATCGGTGGCGAAGAAGTCCAGGATGTCCTTGGCGCCGATCACGCGGGCCACACTGTCCGCGATGGCCTTGGTGTACGTGTTGGCCGGTCCGTCATAGATCACCAACAGCGCGGTGCGCTCGGGATGTTGCTCGGCGAAGTTGGCCGCGATGGCCCCACCGTAGGAATTGCCCACCACAGCCAGGGGACCCTTGATCCCCAAGCTGTCCACCAACCCATACAGGTGATGCACCTGCTCATCCACGCTGTTGCCGTTCCACGTATCCGTGCTCTTTCCGTGGCCGATCAGATCGGGTACGACCAGGTCATGGGACTTGGCCAAGGCCTTGAGGTTACCCGCATACTGCGCACAACTGCCGGTGACGCCATGCACCAACATCAGCCACGGTTTCCCGGTGGGGGTGCTTGCCCAGACGTGCCTGGGGCCTTCCGGAGTGATGAAGGTGTGCTCCTGTAGGCCGTTCTTTCGGAATCCACGATCGGCCTTGCGTTCCATCATGTGGACCACATTGCATGAGGTGGCGGCAAGTGCGATCGATACGATCGGGAGAAGTCGTTTTACCGATGTGCGCATGATACAAAGGTGCTGCCTGGAGACCACATGTACACCTGTCCGGGATCACGACCATCTTTGCGCAGGCAGCGCTCAGGACCGGAACACTGTCTACCTGAAAAGTGCATCCATGAAACACACTACCCTGCTACTGTTGTTCTTGCCTGTTGCTCTGGCCCACGGGCAGGACTTCCCAATGCCCACAACCGACGCGCGTTGGGTGTGTACCCTCTACGGCGTGGAACCGATCCCACCACCGGTCACCTATACCCTATGGCAGGCGAACAATTATTGCGCGAATGGCCAGGATACGACGATCAACTCCACCTCCTACACCAAATTGGAACATTGTTCAGGAGGTTACAAGGGGGCATTCCGCAACGATGCCGGACGGGTATACTATGTGCCCGGTGATTCGTTGCAGGAATTCCTGCTCTATGACTTCACGTTGAGCGATGGAGAGACCGCGACGGATGTCTACTTCGAACCTGCCTGGAGCGGGGAAGGGTGGCTTGCGGATGTGACCGTATCGAACACTTCGATCAGCACCGAATACGAAGGGCGCAAGGTTCTTTACCTGCAGGCTGGTGGCACATGGATCGAAGGTATCGGTGCCCAATGGGGCCTCCTCAGCGAACCGTGGGTCAACGTATCCAACTATGAACTGCGACTGGAGTGCATGAGCCATGCCGATACTTTGCGTTACCCGGTGGTGGTACCCGGTGCCGGGGCGTGCGAACTGATCATGGGGGTTGCCGATCCGGAGTCCTCCACCTTGGGGCTCCATCCCAATCCGACGGATGGTTTGGTGACGATCAGCGGTCTTCCTCAGCAAGGTCCGATGTCGATCACGGTGTTCGGCGTGGATGGACGTTCGGTGCGGACTGAAGGCTTCACCGCTTCCAACCTCGTACAGGTGGACCTGAGCGCGCTCCCCAGCGGGGTCTATGTGATCGAGGCCATCATCGCCGAGCAACGGATCCGCGGAACGGTGGTACGGCAATAAGGTCTTCGGCCACGAATGCACAGGGACCCAAGGACCTCCGTCCTTGGGTCCCTGTGCATTCGTGCATTCCAAGCGCTGCCCTCAGAGCACGATCAACTTCCCGTGATGCACCACCGTTCCAGCGCGCTCGACCGTATAGCTGTATGAGCCGCTATGTTCGATCTCCAACGCCAAGGAGACCGTCCCACCGACCAATCGTGCGCGTTCCACGACCCGGGAAGCCACATCGCGAATGATCAGCCAATGCTCGCCTCCCTGTTCAAGCATTCCTTGGAACCGGACCTGGCCAGCGGTCGGATTGGGGTAGCAGATGAACGCAGCCCGTGGACCGTGTTCGGCTACCGATACCCCATTGCACAAGCCTGGCAGGTTCACATCCAACCAGGCTAGTCGCGTGGCGATCCATTGCTTGAGCACCTCCAAGTCCTCGGCGTAAGTGGCACCGAACGGTCCGGCCTCTGGAGTGGGCCCGCTCACACCCAGGATCGGCCACTTCTGGAAGTGTCTTGATTGTGCGTTCTGTACCAAGGCCCCCACGCTGTCGATGTAGGCATTGATGGAAGCTTCGCTCAATGCGTTCATCCGTTGGAACTCATAGGTGCAACGCAACTCGGATGAAAAGGTGCTGTCCTGCAACAGCCTGATGTACCAACCGGTGGAATTGTTGTCGGTAGGACAATCGTTGATGCGATGCGCCCAGCCTGCTCCATTCGGGCCGTGGATGACCTCACACTCCTGGATCTCCTTCCAGGCCCAATCGAAGTCCCACACCGGGCCTGCCTTCAGCTTGCCGCCGTTGCTGTTCTTGTCCTTGTGGAAGTACACACTCTTCTTGAAGCCGTCGTTGCTGCGCGCCACTTCGTTCACCAGGAAGTAGGTGATGAAGGATGGGACATCCAAGTACTGCCGATAACCCAGGTCCGGGTCGGCGAAGACATCGCTGTACAACGCCGTCTCCAGCGAATCCACAAAGGCAGCGATATAGATCCGTTGTTCCGGAACGATGGCGTCCACCTCAGGATACTTGAATAGGAAGTGCACATCCAGGTCCGGATGATCGATGGGTGAGAAATTGGACTGGAAGCTGTCGTTGGGGCCGCGCAGGTTCTGTTCCAGGATGTATCCCCCCGTGAGGTCATCGCCCACGATCTCGTCCGAGTTCAAGGAGGCGATGGCCACTCGCGCATTGTCCCGCTTGATGCTTTCCGAGAACGTGTAGATGCCCCGATAGACACTGTCCACCAGGACCTCGCACAAGCGGGTGCGTGTCGCATACTGGCCCATCCGTCGTGATAACTCGAAAGCCAAGGCGTTCCGTACCAATGACCGGTCGTTGTAGTTGGAGAGCAGCACCCAGTCGTTCTCAGGAGGAAGACCCAACAAAGGCACGTTGTTGTTATCGCCAAGCTCCGTGCGCGTTTCCACATTGAACGGGCGCTGTGGGTAGCCTGCGGAGGTGGCGCCCCGGATACCGATGCCCACCGGGCCGCTGTATTCATTGGAAGGGCCCGAAACGAAGGTGAGGTTGCCCTGACCGGCATACTTCAACTCCATGCGCGCGGTGATGCGGCCGTCGAAGGGGATGTCCTGGTCCAAGGTATTGATGAGCACGATGGGCAGTTCGGAGCTCTCCAACTGAACGGTGCCTGGGTCACTCACACAGAGTTCGAACACCCCGCTCCCACCACCATAGCCGAACACTTGGATCATGAGCAGATCACCCGGTGGAAGTTCCTGGGCCAGGATGCGCGAGTAGTACCCTTCCCCCGAATCGTCGTCGCAACCGCGAAGCGTGAGCGAGAAACAGTCAGGGCCCGTCCACAGCGCGATACCCGTGTCGTTGAGGCCGCCCGCTTCCAAGGTGCTGATGATGATGTTGCCGGAAGGAGGAACGGTCATCCCGAACCAGAGGTCACCACCCGCGTAGTTGGCGCACCCCGGACCGATACTCGAGCCCAGCACAGCCGTATTGTCCACCAGGATGCAGTCCGCCGTATCGATAGGCAATGCTGCGCAAGGCACCGTCCCCGGGTCGACGGTCGCCGCGCAGTCCACCGCCCCGGACCACACCTCATCAACTTCGGGCGAAGGGCCATCCGCGAACAAGACATTACCGGCCGGACCAAATAACTGGTAGGTGTTCTCCTCCTCCCAATCGGCCGCCGTGTAGATCAGCAGCAGCTCCTCCCCGGTGCAGGCCTCGAAGGTGACAGCAGACCCACTGCCCGCTGCGGAATAGGTGCCCAGCAACACGCCGTTCGAACGCACTTGTAACGTTCCACCGTTCCAACCATCGCCATAACTATCCTGCATCACCAAGGTATGATCACAGCATTGCGACCACGCCGGTCGTCCGGTGACGAACAGCAGCAACACGACCAGCCAAGCACACCCTCCGCGTAGCATCATCACAGTAGCATCTGCTAGGCCTTCAAGGGGACATTCCCTTATGCCAGCGGGTGCGGCAAGCAAGTTAACACTGTCTTAACATGAGCTTACGCACTGCGGCACGGGATACCGACGCCTCACTGTGAACTCGGTCCCCCGTTCGGGCATCCACGATCTCGTTCCACGACTTGTGGCGAACTTCGCGCTCCAACGGATCGGAGCACATGCACGATTACCTCCAGCAGATCCTGGCCAACCCCTGGCCCAGCCTGGCCGTGGTGGCGAACCTGATCATCATCGAGAGCCTTTTGTCGGTCGACAATGCCGCCGTTCTGGCGACGATGGTGATGGACCTGCCGGAAAAGGACCGCAAGCGTGCACTCAAATACGGCATCATCGGCGCCTATGTCTTCCGGGGCATCTGCTTGGTCTTCGCTGCCTACCTCATTTCCATCTGGTGGCTGAAGCCCTTGGGAGGCTTGTACCTGTTGTACTTGGTATGGGACTGGTGGAAGGGCAAGCAGACCACCACCACCAATGATGATGTACTGAACAAGGAGAGCAACTGGTTCTATAGGCACACCGTGGGACGCATCGGCCCCTTCTGGTCGACCGTGGTGTTGGTCGAGCTCATGGACCTGGCGTTCTCCATCGACAACGTGTTCGCTGCGGTGGCTTTCTCGGAAAACCTCATCCTCATCTGGACCGGTGTGTTCATCGGGATCCTGGCCATGCGCTATGTGGCACAAGCCTTCGTGAAGCTGATGGAACGCTTCCCCTTTCTTGAGACCTCGGCCTTCCTGGTCATCTTGGTATTGGGCCTGAAGCTCTCCTTCTCGGCGGTGGAGCATTTCGCACCCGAGCATCCGGTGAGTATCTTCATGATGAGCCACACCGCGGACCACCTGACCTCACTCATCACCGTGGCCATCTTCTTCGTACCGGTGATCAGCTCGTTGCTATTCAACTATCCGCGAGCGAACTAGCGCATTCCCACGCGCGGCGCTAGGTTACGCTTAGCCTTACCAAGGTTGGCAATGACGTGAAAGACCTTTAGCCGAACGATCAGCTGCTGTCAGCTGGCCCGTTCCGCCAAGGCCTTGCCCAGGCGCTCGATCACCCCGGTGACCAAGGCGTTCCCCATGAAGAAGGCACGCTTCGCGTCCGTCGAGCCCGATCCAGGCCGTTCAAGGATCGAGTGACTTTATCCATCGCCACCTTACTCCACAATCCCTTTCGCCTGAACCGATCCCGGGTTGCGCTGGAAGAACCTGAGCACATGGAGATCTGCAGTGAAAAGGTCCAAGACAATGATCTCAACCTGGAATTCGTAGGCCTACTGCAATTTGCGAGCGGTTGTTTAACTTTCCTCGACCATACCAACCGACTACCAGAACTTTGATAACGGGATCAGCAATTCTCTCGAACGACCTATCGATCACAGGAGTCCTGACCCATCCAGCAAGAACCACTGAACAGCCTCCTCTTCACGTGTCCAGATAGACATCTTGAATTAGACCTATGGATCCGCATTCGATACCGACTGATGACTTCTTCCGAAAAGGACCAACTACCTCGGTCGAGAACTCTTCACCTTCACAAGTGCACACCGAAAGCAACGACCACCGTCAAACTTTCAGTAACATGAGATCACCTTGTCCATTCCTCCTGATCATTTTGGTCCTCAGCGCGCAAACGCTCTATGCGCAGGAACTTGAACTGAGGTCTTGCGTGTACAATAGTACTGGGGTATCAGCAAGCGTAGTAAACGACGTGATATACTGGTATAGTGGTGGCAATTACTATGTTGGGACCTTTGTGACCGGAGGAAGGACGGACACACTCCATTTCGGAACCCTTGTCCATAACCCAGGTAGTGGTGGTGTATTCATGGCAAGGTATGACCGCTATGGCAATGAGTTATGGAGCAAGGTTAGCGGAACGGCGAGTACATCCGGCATTGAGATGGGTACCGCAATAGGTTCGGATGGCGACTATTTGTACAACGTTGGCATTTTAGATCCCGAATACCCGGCCAACTTCGATGGCACCATCATCGGTCCTGGGTACGGTGGTTTCTTAGCGAAATACAGCCAATCAGGAACGTTGCAATGGGTTCAAGGCTATGAGCATGGCATCCATTCAATGTCTGTTCTACCCGGGAATATGTTGATCAATCACGGAGACTCCGCATTAATAAAGCTAGACCCCCCAACCGGAGAGATTTTCTTCATCGCCCCCTGCAGCGGAGATGGCATCGATATACTGAGCCATAATATTTGTGACCTATATGGATCTAGCTCATCTATCCTGGTCAATCTTGGCAACTCAATTGGCGTTTATAGCTGGTCAGGCGAAATCATACGGTTCATTCCGATCGAAAAGCCTCTAGGTGCAAAGATCAGCAGCCTGAGTCCGAATGATTGGAATACGTTGGGAAGCTTTTACGCTGACTCTGGGACGGTCGTATTCGACGGAATCGCTTATGGCAATATGCCGCAGAGCTATATTTATAAAGTATCCATGTTTGGTGATGTAGAATCCTGCGTTCCTGTAGGTCCTTTCAAAGTACACCAGGTTTTTAATTATAATTCATATTTCTATCTCGTAGCAGAATATGAACCGAACGATTTCAGGATGGTGAAGGTCCACGAGAACACGTTGGAGGAAGTGGCTTCCTTTCCAATATTCCCCACGGTGAAGGCCATCGGTACCGACCAATTCCTACTTGGCGGCTACTATTCCGAGTCCCTTACAGTGGAAGGCGTGGAGATCCAAAGGCCGAACGATTCGGGTCAACGGAACGCTATCTGGGGTTACTTGGTAAGTTCACACGTTGGCATGGACGAACAGAACGCCCACGAACAACTATCAGGAAACCCTAACCCGGCCACTGGATCGGTAACAATTACCAGTGGCATCGTAACAAAGTTGTACATCTATTCCTCAATTGGACAGTTGATCGATACGATACTGCTCGCAAGCGGATCGACAACGATCGACCTGGATGCATGGCCAACCGGCGTGTTCACACTTCGTACTGAAAACGGCTCAGTATTCCGGTTGATCCATCAGGAACAGTAGCGCATAGTACCATCTCGTTCGCGCATCGATCGATCATTTCCATAACGCCGCACTATTTGGCCCGTTCCGCCAAGGCCTTGCCCAAGCGCTCGATCACCCCGGTGACCAAGGCGTTGCCCATGAAGAAGGCACGCTTCGCGTCCGTGGCACCCTCTGTATGTCCATCGGGGAACATGTTCAATCGCTCCAACTCCAGGGGCGTCAAGCGGCGAAGCTTGCCCTCAGGCGTAGGGACCACATGCTTGAAGCGCGAAGGTGTCGTACCGCCCTCACCGGTGACGATCGTGCGCGACGGCTTGTCCAAGGGATCGGGAAAGGCCATGGCTCCCTCGCTGTACGCGTAGGAGAATCCATTGCTCCGGTCCACCCGGCGTTCGGACTTCCCGCCCTTGAAGTACTTCCAATCCTTCACCTGACGGGCAGGCACAAAGAATTCCTTCGGCACCTGTTGGCTGGGAAGAAGGATATCGCCCAAGGTAGCGCGAGGACCATCGTATTCCGGCACCACGGCGCAGGTGTAGGCGGTGCGCCCCACCAATACGCCCGCGTTTGCGAAGGGGCTCTTCGTGGTCTTGCCTGCATTATTGAACTTCCGGGTGATTTCGGCGAGATCGCCATCCAACGTGACGGCGCTCAACCCCACCTTGCCTGGAGCGCTCGGGAAGGCCATGGCGATCAGGCCATCTTCCATGATCCAACGGGAGCGATCCTTGGTACGGGTCGCAGCCTTGCCCAGTGCGGTGCGTTGATGGTAGGCCACGAAGAACACCCTTCTGCGTCGCTGCGGCATGCCATAATCGGCCGCATTGA
>ERZ795056.3176-NODE-3176-length-17792-cov-6.241811_pt1 | contig 17792 bp, 13 predicted proteins | sample MGYA00375140_ERZ795056 | MGnify/ENA primary metagenome ERZ795056 (study PRJEB30185, sample SAMN05720227) | activated sludge metagenome | isolation source: Anaerobic digester | place: USA | collected 2015-03-09 ... | reverse complement strand
GGAGCCTTGGGCGCCACCATCTTCTTCACCTTGGTCGGCTGCTGCACCAGCGTGCGCAGCTCGTTCGGCTGCAGCTTGGCGACAACCGCTTCGTCCATGCCGAGCTTGACCAAGCGGGCGCGCTGCACTTTATAACGGCGGCGCTTCTCTCCTTGGCTCTTGATTGGACGTGTGCGCGGATTCTTGTTTAATGTACGGCCTGTGCCCATGAAAACTCCTCCAGATCATCCTTTGTGGTAAAAAGTGGCTGTTATGATGGCTGATTCGCCGGTAAGATGCAAGCACTCGTTTGGAGAAAATGAGGGGACGCGGTCAATACTCGCGGCGGCTGATATCTTGCACCTCGTTACTGAAGATATTGATGCGGATGTAGCGGTTCACGTTGTCTTTCACGGCACGCGCGTAGATGAATTTCTGGCCTTCCTTAATCGCGGTGGGCAGCGTCACCTTGCCCTGCTTGTCGACCTTGGCCGTGATGTCGCTCTCCACGCCGCCGGGATGCTTATAATAGAGGCGCGAGCCCGGTTTGACGTGGAAGGTGACGGTGATGGTCGCCGAGGCTGAGACATCGGTGGAGTCAAAGGTGAAATCCACGCCAGCGGCGCGCAGATTCAGCGCTTGGCGCCGGTTTGCGGCCAACAGCGTGTCGGGATTGTCAAACAGCAGCTCAGGATTCAGCCGGTCGAGGTCGGCCAGACGCGCCACGTGGAAACGGTATTCCGGATACGTGACGGTGCCGCTCTTGGCGACCGGGCCGGCGGCCACTGCGCGGATTGCGCGTTCCACGCGCTCTTGGTCGGTCGGGCGCGAGAGCATTTTGAAGCGGTAGGTGCAGGGGATGGCCGCCGTGGCGCGGCGCGGTCCGCTCAGGCTGGCGCAGCCGGCGGAGAGCAGCAGCGCCGCGGCTAACGCGCACCCACGCGCACGGGCGTGGCTGCAGGAGCGGGAAACAGCGAGGGAGGCAGGGTGGTTCATGGGGATTCCTTGGTTGTGTGTTAAAGAAGGTGCTGGCCGCCGTCGACAAACAGAATTTGGCCGGTGGTCGCCTCAGCCTCCAGCAGAAAGCGCACGGCGTCGGCCACCTGGCCGACAGAGGGACGCGCCGACAGCGGGAATGCGCCGGCCGCTTCACGCGCTGCCTCGTCCGCCGGCGGCAGCACAGCGCCGGGCGCGACCGCATTGACGCGCAGGCGCGGCGCGAAGGCCCTGGCCGCGGCCAGGGTATAGGCCTCGAGCGCTTTCTTGGAGACGAGATAGGGAACGGCCGCTGCGTCAGGCCGCGCGATGCGCTGATCGAGCAGATTCACGGCACAGCCAGCGGCCTCGCGCCGGTCCAGATGGCCGGCCAGCCGCTGCGTCAGCAGCATCGGCGCGAGCGCATTGACGCGCCACTGGCGGTCGAAGTCGGCGGCCGTCGCGCACGCCAGCGGCTGGCGTGCGAACAGCGAGGCGTTGTTGACGAGCGCGTCGATGCGGCCGGCCTGCGCAAGAGCATCATCAAACACTGCTTCCGGGCCATCCTGCGCCGAGAGGTCGCCCGAGACATGCCAGGTGCGTGCGCCCGTGTCGGTCGACAAAGCGGCGCACAGCGCCTCGGCCTCCGCTGTCGCGCGGCAGGCGTGGACGACGACATCCCAGCCCGTGCGGGCCAGCGCTTCCGCGATGCCCCGTCCGATGCGGCGCGCGGCGCCTGTGATAAGAACGGTCCGTTTCATGGTATTGACAAGTGTCGTTGGGCATCATACCTTACTCGCGATGACCCGTCATGCCAAAAACGTCAATCTGCAAGTGGCCGAACGCGATTTCAAGTACTACATCTTTGACTGGGACGACAACATTCTGCACATGCCGACGCGGATTCACCTCGAGAAGCGCATGCCGGACGGGTCGTGGCGGCCGCACAGCGTCTCGACGGCCGCGTTCGCGGTCGTCCGCAACGATCCCGAGACCTACCGGCCGCCGGGCGGCGAGTGGGCGAACGCCTTTGTCGAGTTTCAGGACGCGGCAGGCGAAAGCGAGAGCCGGTTCCTGCTGGACACGCGGACGTCGCTTGAACGGGTCATGGCCGGTGCGCTCGCTCCCGGACCGAGCTTTGAGACGTTGCGCGAGACGCTGCGCGAAGGACGCCTGTTCGCGATCGTCACGGCCCGCGGCCATGAGTCGGAGTCGCTCAAGAAAGCGGTGCGCCTTTTTGTGGATGTGGTGCTGACCCGCGCCGAGCGGGAGGAGATGATGGCCAACCTCAGAGGCTATCGCGCGTGCTTTGACGGACGCACGTCGTTCGGCACGGACGAGGAAGAGCTGACGTACTACCTGGACCTCAATCGTTATCACGCGGTGACGAATCCGGCGTTCAAGCGCTGGATGGCCGAGTCGTCGACGGGCACCGCCTCGTCCGAACATGCCAAGCAGTTCGCGATCCGCGATTTCGTGGAGCATGTGATCCGGATCCTGTCGCGGGCCGGCTCGGAATCTCTGCGACGCCCGATCAGTGTCGGCTTCTCGGATGACGACATCGCGAATGTGCGCGCCGTGGAGCGCTACATCCAGGAGGAACTGGCGCGGCGTTTTCCCGGCATCAAGTTTTGCGTGTATGACACGTCGGATCCGGCACTGCCGGACGGGCGCAAGGTGACGGTCTCCGGTCAGCTTGATTTCGGCTTTTAACCTGGAGAGGGAGGCAGCAATGAAAGTGGTTGCATTCAACGGTAGCCCGAATCCCGATGGGAACACGGCGATTCTGCTCAGAAAAGTGTTGTCACCCATCGCGCGGGCGGGGATCGACACCGAGCTGGTGCAGGTCGGCGGAAACATCATCCAAGGCTGCACGGCTTGTTATCACTGTTTCCAAGCCAAGGACAAGCGGTGCGTGATCGGGGATGACATCGTGAACGACTGCATCGCTAAGATGATCGCGGCGGACGCCATTATCATGGGATCGCCCACTTATTTCGCGAACATGACGGCCGAAATGAAGGCGTTGATCGATCGCGCGGGTCTGGTGGCGGTCGCCAACGGGCGACTCTTCTCGCGCAAAGTCGGGGCGGCCGTGGCCGTCAACCGCCGCGGCGGAGCGATGCACGTGGTCGATGCCATCACCCACATGTTCCTGATGTCGCGCATGATCGTGCCCGGTTCAATCTACTGGAATTTCGGCGTGGGCCTGCAGCCTGGCGAGGTGGAGAACGACACCGAGGCCGTCGACAACATGCATGATCTGGGCGAAACAATCGCCTGGCTGGTGAAACGATTACGCAGCGACGACGGGCATGTGACCGGCCCGCAGGGGCGTCTCACGTGAGCGCGTGCGCTTGGCTGGCGGGCGCGGCGCTCGCCATCTGCGCGGTGACGCGCGGCGGCGAAGTCGCCTGTCCGGGCGCATACCCGGGCCATCTGCAAGGGATTGCACGCGACGATGACGGCAACCTCCACTGGTCGTTCACCACGTATCTGGTCAAGACCGACGCATCAGGCGTCGAGCGCGCGAAAGTGGCGGTGCCGACCCATTACGGCGATCTGACCTGGCATGCCGGCAACGTCTACGTGGCGGTCAATTTCCGGATCACGGCGAAGTGCTGGTCGCGAAAAACTTCCGCTCCAAGACGGACAAAAGCAACACGGCGACCGTGGCTCCGGTTCACGTCGCGATGATCCTCGCGAAATAAACGTCACGCTTCTTCGAGCGCGACCGGGTTGGTGAGTTCGCCGATGCCGTCGATGGCGATGGTCACGGAGTCGCCCGCCGTTAAGTAAAGCGGCGGCGTGCGTGCGAAGCCGGCGCCGGAAGGGGTGCCGGTAAAAATCGCCGTGCCGGCCGGCAGCGTCGTGCTGCCGCTCAGGAAGACGATCAGATCAACCACGCTGAAGATCTGGTCCGCCGTGCTGGAGCATTGGCGGAGATCCCCGTTGACCCACGCCTTTAACGTCAAATTCTGCGGATCCTGGATCTCGTCGCGGGTGACGATCGCGGGGCCAAGCGGTGCAAAGGTGTCGAAAGATTTGCCGCGGCACCACTGATTGCCGCCGAAGCTCTTTTGCCAGTCGCGCGCTGTGACGTCATTGCCGCAGGTGTAACCCAGCACGTGGTCGAGCGCGTTGTCGCGCGTGGCGTTCTTGCACGCCTTGCCGAGAATCACGACCAGTTCGGCCTCGTAATCCACCCGGGTGCTGGGCAGTCGCGTGGGGATGAGGATCGGATCGCCTGGATTCTGCACGGTCCACGGGCTCTTCATGAAGAGGACAGGATGCGCCGGAATCGGCTGCTGCGTCTCCTGGGCGTGCGCGCGGAAGTTGAGGCCGATGGCCAGAATGACGGAGGGCTGAAGCGGTGCCAGCAACTTGGCGACGCGCACGCGCCGTCCGCTGGGCTGCCAAACCCCGAAGAGATCGCCGTCAATCGGTTCGGCCAAGCCGTCGGAGTGGAGGATGCCGGTCAGCGGCGTCGCGCCGGCGTTCGTCAGAAAGCGGATGATTTTCATGATCGGTACCGTAGCAAAATGATCGCATGGCGGCAAGACGCGCACGTAATCGCGCGCGTAATCGGCTGCGGGGGGCCTCATCCCTTCCTTTCATGGTGTCACGACAGTCAGGCGGTAGGGGGTGTCGCCGACGGGCGTCAGGCGGGCGGCAAAACCGGGCGTGGCCAAGACCGTCAGCCGTTCCGGCGTGTCGGGGATCCACAGCGCCTCGCAGCCGGGGCGGGTGCGCAGCAGTGCGGCGCCGCGCTGCGGGCCGAGAATGAACAGGGCGGTGGAGAGCGCGTCGGCGGTGGCGGCGTCCGGCGCGATCACGGTGACGCCGGCCATACCGGTGACGGGCTGGCCGGTGCGGCCGTCCATGATGTGGGCGTAGCGGAGACCGTCGATCTCGACGAAGCGCTCGTAGTTGCCGGAGGTGGCGACCGCCTCGCCGTCGCGCATCAGAAACTTGCCGGCCAGCGCGTGGGCCTGAAAGGGATTCCGCACGCCGGTGCGCCAGCCGCCGCGTCCCGGCGCGGCCTCGCCGAGCGCGCGCAGGTTGCCGCCGAGGTCGATCAGCAGGTTGGTGTGCCCTGCGGCTTTGAGACGTTCCCAAGCCAGATCCACCGCATAGCCCTTGGCGATCGCGCCGAAGTCGAGTTGCATGCCGGGGAGCGCGAGCCGGACTGTCGCCTGCGCACCGGTCGTCAGATGGATATCATGCCAGTGTGTGCGGGCCAGCAGCGCGACGAGGTCTTCTGCGGCCGGGCACACGGGGTGCAGCGCGCCGCCGTTAAAGCCCCAAGCCTGCATGACCGGCCCGATCAAGGGATTGAAGGCACCCTCCGAGTCAGCGCAAAAACCCAGAGCGGCCTGCAGCACGGCGGCGAAGTCGGGGGGAACCGCGACCGGTCGCGGGGTGCCCGCCGCCGCGTTGACCGCGCAGAGCGTGCTGGCGGGATTCCAGGCGGAGAGGTCGTTGTCCAGCGACTGGAAGGTACGCTGCGCGAGATCGCGCACGTGCGGCGCGGCGGCGGCGTCCGCACATTGCACGGCGGCGACGGTTCCCATGGTCAGCCACTCGAGGCGTACCGGCGCGGGCGGCGCGGGACGGCAGGCGGCGAGCAGAAGCAGAACGGCCGTTGCGGCCGTGCGGACAAAGCGGCGGTGACATCTCATGGCAGGCGGACCTTGATGCGGAAGAAAGCGGAGGGCGCGTCGGCCGGCAGCTCGACGGCGAGCGGCGCGCCCGTTCCGGGCAGGTCGATGCTGCCGGGCAGCGGCTGCCACGCGGCCGGCTGGAGCGTGGACGAGGTCTCGACCGTGTAGAGGCGTCCGGCCGCACCGGTCCATGCGAGCGCGAGCGTGCCTTGCGGCGTGCGCGCGAGCGAAGCCGCCAGCCGGTCGGCCGCGTCAGTGGCATCGGTGCCGGCGGTCTCTTCGGCGGCGGCGGTCATACCGTCCGCATCAATGTCGCCGGCGGCGTCGAGCACCAGCAGGATTGCCTCGAGCGGCTGGCTGCGGTTTCCGGCTGGGTCGAGCGCGATGACGCGGAAGGTGTGGTCGCGGTCGAGCGCGTTTGTGAGGGAGAGCGTTGCGGAGACGGATGAGACCGTGGCGGTTGCGGTGGCGCAGGTGAGCCGGTAGGTGAGGTTGGAGGCGGGGAGGTCGACGGCTGCGGGCCAGGTAACGGTCAGATCGCCGTCGGTGACCGCGTAGGGACCGACGGTGCTGAGTGGCGCGAAGGCGAGCGCGCCGGGCAGGAAGACCGGCGGCGCATTGTCGACCGTGAACCATGCCGAGGTGAAGGCGGACTGAAAATAACCGTTGTCGGCAGTGACGCGCAGCAGCGTTTGGGTGCTGACGGCGGGCGGCGGCAGGACATCGCGCGAAGGCCAGACTGCGGCAAGGGCGTTGGTGACGCTGACCCGGTTGGTAGCGGTCGGCAGGCTGGGCACGGCACCGTCAGGAACGAAAGGCAGAGGGGTGCCGAAGTCGGCCGTCAGATTGGTGAGCGCGGCGGGCTGCCAGTGCGCGCCGCCGTCGCCGGACCATTGGAAGGCGAGGCTGACCGGCTCGCCGTCGTCATCGGCGACAGCCGCAGTGAGGTGAACGAGGCCGTCGCCGGCGGCGGATTGCGCGGCGGTGAATGCGGACAGGCGCGGCAGATCGCGGATGGCGAGCCACCAGTCGAAGTGTGCATGCGGCATGACGGGGTCATTGGAATCGATGAACACCCTGATCGCATCGTCGCGCGTGGTCATGCCCGCGGGGAAAGTGCGCCAGTTGATGCGCGCGAGATAGCCAGCCGGGGTGGTGTGCGGCGTGTTGATGGCGATGTCGGGTGCGAAGGCGGGGTGTGCGAGCAGCGGCGTGAGCGTCACGTTATCGATGTACCAGCCTTCGCGGTCGGTGTTGTTGTCGCCGCCGTAGTGGAACCGGAAAAGGAGCGTGCGCCCGGCGAAGCCGTTCTGCTCGGGGTAGAGGGCGGCGAGGTCGAAGGTGACGCTACGCCAGCCTTCGGTGCCGTTGCCGGCGAAGCAGGGCGTGCCATCCGGCCAGGGCGAAGAGGCCCAGCCATAGATCGTGTGGGTGTAGGGGCCGCGAAGCTGTTCAAACGTGACGCCGCCGTCTGCAGAGATCTCGACGATGCCGCCGTCGAAGGCGCGCGTCGAGGTGCTGGATTCGAGTTCGGAATGGATCCAGTGTTTGAATGAAAAGAGGGCGTTGGCGCCGATCAGCGAGGGGGGCAGGGTGAGGGTGGCGCGCTCGGGCGTGTTGGGCAGACGGCGCGAGACCAGCGTGCCGAAGAGGGCGTAGGGCGGCGAGTCTGAGCGGTTGGTGGAGACTTGCCAGGCTTGGCCGGGCGAACGCCAGTCCCAATGGGGCAGGTTGGTGGTCGTGACGGACTCGTCGCGCGCGAAGCGCAAGGACCAGGCGAGGGGGGCGTTACCGGTGTTGTGGAGGTTCATGGCGGCTGAGAAGGCGGCTTGCGTGGGCAGCGCGAAGAGCGCGAGATCGTGGAGACGCGAGGTGTCCGCCACGGGATAGTACAGGAAAAAGAAGAAGGTCTCGGTCGCGCTGGCGCGGCCGTCAGGGTCAACCGCTGTGATGCGGTATTCGATGTCATCGCCCGGAGCCGAGGGGTCGGCGATCACGGCGGTGAACAGGTTGTTGGAGAGCGGGGCCATGGCGGTGGTCTGCCAGGGATCGGTGCCGCGGTGCCATTCGACCGCGGCGGAGACGGCGTGGGTATCGGTGATGAGCACCGTAATGGTGAAGGGGCCTGGACGCGTTTGGATCTCCTCGAGTGGAACGTGGGTGATGACGGGCGGGGCCGGGAAGGAGGAATCGTCGAGCGGGCTGGTACGGTCCGCGAACTCCTCGGCGCAGGTGAATCCGTCGAGGTCGTCATCGGCCGAGGGATTGAGTCCGTTGGTGCCGGTGTGGCTGACCTCCCACCAGTCGGCGAGCCCGTTGCCGTCGGCGTCGAGGTCGGCCGGCAGGTAGACCGCCTCCAGAGTATGCGGGGCGTCCATGACGAACATGCCGTAAACGGGCGTGCAGGTGGCGGGGGCGGCAGGCGAGCGCGTGCCGTCGAGGCGCCATTCAGCGAAGGCGTGGAGCACGGTGCCGGTGGTAAGCGTGGCGGGCACGGCGGGGACGGCGAGGGCTTGACCCTCTGCGCCCCAGAGCTGCTGGACGGGGAAGGCCGGGTGCGCGGCGGTGAGCGTGAGGCGGTGCTGGCGCTGCCAGAGCCAGACCAGCATGGAATGCGAGGCGACAGGGAATGAGACGGTGAGGTTCGTGCCGCTTTGCGGGACGCTGCCGGTGCCGAAGAAGCCGGTGGCGGCATATCGGGTCGCGTCGGTGACCGGCACGAACGGGGGGGCGGAGGCCGTCGCGACGAGGCCGGAGGCGAAATAGGTGGTGCCGTAATCGGGGGCGACGGCGCCGATGTCGAAGGGCGAGCCGCGGATTTCCAGGTTGAGGCGGTCGGTGACGTAAAAGCTTGCGCTGTCGGCATCGGCGGGCCAGCCGCCCGCATAGCCGGCGTGGTTCGCGGCCGCAAGGCGGTAAGCGATGCGTATGTGCGCGGGCTGCGGGGCGATCGCGCCCTCGAAGAGGTTGCCGGCGATCTGGGTCAGATGCTGCGTATGGGTCACGCCCGGGGCGCGGTCGGTCTGCCACAGCAGCGTGACGGCGTCAGGATCATAGAGTCCGAGCGGCTCGAGCGTGCAGGTGACGCGGTACGCGGTCTGCGTGTCGTAGGTGTTGATGAGCGGCGCGTGCGCGAGGGCGGGCGGCACGGCGTTGAGGGCCGGTGCAAACGAGGCGGCAGGATCGCCGAACAGGTTGAGCTCGTAGTAGACCCAGCGCCAGTGGTTGGCGGCATACGGGGTGAGCATATGCAGGTTGGCGCGGCGCGACGCTTCGTTGATGGTGCCCAAGCGCGTGGCCGTACCGCGCAGGGCGGCGTCCCAGAAACTGCGGTGGAAGCGGTGGGACTGGCCGCCGACCACGCCGACGAATTCCCAGCCGGCCCGCGCGTTCATCACGGCGGCGCAGGCGGCGTTGCTGACCGTGACGATCTGCTCGGCGAAACAGTCTGGGGTGTCGAAGGCACCGCTGTCACAGGCCGCGAGTAGATGAAGTAGGGGAGCGAATTGGTGAAGGCGGCGACGGCGGCCTGGTAGTTGGTGTTCGAGAGCGGTATTTTCATGCACGTCGTGGCGCTGCCGTGGCCGATGTGGTTGACCGAGAGGTAATCGCGGTTGAGCTGATCCAGCGCGTCCTTGGTGTTCCACAGGCGGAGGTCCGAATCGTAGAGCGTGTGGGTCGTGTCGAGCGCGTCGGCATACGGAGAGGTCTCGTAGCCCATGGAGACCAAGCCGTAAGTGTTCGTGCCCCAGCGCAACTCCTCCATGAAGCCGGTGGCATAGACGAGCGAGCCGAAGTTGACCTTCTCGGCCAGGAATGCGTTGGGTGCAAGTTCGTCCGCCGTTGCGTTTTCATGGCGCAGCGTCTTGCGGACCATGTGGGCGAGTTCATCGGCCGTGGCCACCGGGAAGCGGCCGACCATGATTTCGGCGGTCAGGTCGACATCCCCGCCGTTGAGGCCGTCTGAAATCTCGCCGTAGCGGCCGTTACCATTGCCGTCAAACGGGCCATCGAGGCATCCATAGTAGATGGCGTCGGAGGGGATTTCGGCGGCCAGCGTGGAGAAGGGATCGGAGAACGAGACGGTCAGCTTGCGCGCCGGGATCAGGTCAAAGGTGCCGGCGATCAGCAGGTCGCGGATGTGCCACTGGGCGTAGGCCTCCTGCAGGAAAGCGCGGATCTTGGCGGGAAGATCGACACCGTCGTACTGGGCAGCGATCCATTCGACGGTCACGAGGGCGGGCGCGTAGCCGGCGCGGGCGCGCGCCTCGCACAGGGCTTGCAGATTCCAAGGGCCTGCGGCGTTATGAATCAGATTCGAGGTTGAAACGACCAGATAGGTGCAGGGCGCGTCCGGCGAGAGATCGAACGCGGCGGGCAGCGCCCCGACGCGGCGCGTGTCGTTCAGCGCCTGCGCGAGACGCGGCGGAGGCGCGGGCGGGAGTGCCGCAGCAAGCCGGAGGGTCACGGTGACGGCGAGTGCCTCCGCCGCGAGCAGACGGCGGGAGGCAGGCAAATAACGCGCCGGATAAAGCGGAACGCTAAGCAGGTCGGTGCCGCCGCAGCGGTCGACGCGCCAAGCCGTGCGCGCGAGGTCGGGGTAGGGGGCGGCCTGGGCGTAGATGGCCGCGTCCGGCCCGACGGGCGGCGCGGGCGGCATCCCGGGGATGCGCGGGGGTTGTCCCCATTCGAGCGGGGCGGGAAGCGGGAGGTCGCGTTCGGTGAGCGGCGTGACGGTCAAGGTTTCGACCTCAAAGCCGGCCGGGATCGTGATGAACGCGCCCTGCGCCGGCAGTACCGGTCGGGCCGGCTGAACATCCGGCTCGCAGCCCTCCACCGTGACCCGGCACGTGCCATCCGCTAGGCTGACGACAACCGGCGCGGCAAAATGGACCACGCGCACGAGCGTTTCGGCTGCTCGCGCGTACAGGCCCAAGGCCAGCAGGCACACGCCGACAACGGGCATAGGATGGAAGGCAACACACATCGCCACGTAGTTTAGAGGAGCCGTAAAGGCGCGACAATCACGAATTTCGGCTTGGTATCCGGGCCGGGATTCAATACACTACGGCCCATATTCACGGGCTTGGATCGGTAACACGGGAGGAGTATGCGCGGATTATTTTTTGCGTGGGCGGCGGTGGCCGGATGCATGGCGCTTCAAGCGCGGGCTGCGGATTGGACGCAATGGCGCGGCAGCAACCGTGATCTGATCATCACCGGAGAGCAGTTGGCTGCGAGTTGGCCGGAGGGCGGACCGAAACGGCTGTGGCTGGCGGAGTTGCCGGGCGAAGGGTATTCAGAGCCCATCGTGGCGGGGGGGGCGCTGTTCGTCACCGGCAGCACCGGTGACAAGAAGAGCCGCGTGGGCCACCTCTACGCGCTCGACCCGAAGAGCGGCGCCAACCGCTGGCAGGTGGAATACGGCCCGGAATGGGGATCGTCTTACGAATTCGCGCGGACCTCGCCGACGTTTCACGAAGGGCGGCTCTATCTGGTCGGCGGTCTCGGGCATGTGGTGTGCGTCGACGCGAAAAAGGGAGAGATCGTGTGGCGCGTCGACAGCCATGCCGAGTTCGGCGGGCGTAACATCACGTGGGGCATCGCCGACAATCCGCTGATTTACGACGGCAAAGTGATCTGCCAGCCGGGGGGGCCTGATGCCGCCGTGGTGGCGCTGGATGTCAAAACCGGCCGGCCGGTGTGGAAAAGCAAGGGGCTGAGCGAGCGCAGCGCCTACTGTTCGCCGGCCCTGCTGACGCTCAACGGACGGCGTCAGGTGGTCACTATGCTGGAGGATCATGTGGTGGGACTTGACGCGCAGAGCGGTCAACCGCTCTGGAAACACGCGCACCGCAACCGTCATGCCGTGCATCCCAACACGCCGGTGCTGTGCGGTAAGGACCGCATTTTTGTGACATCCGGCTATGGGCACGGCGCGGAGATTCTTGAGATCGCGGGCGGCACGGCCAAGCGGGTCTGGTCCGACAAATCCTCCGACAACCATTTCCAGGGCGTGGCGTTCTACAAGGGGCGCATCTTCTCGTCGGGCGGCGGCCGGCTCACCTGTTTCGACCCGGCGGATGGCCGTGCGGTGTATCATGTGGAGGGCGCGAAAAAAACATCTTTCTGCATCACGCCCGCCGGCATGATCACGTATGATGAGCGAGGTGGGACGGTGATGCTCGTGGAGGTCGGGTCTGACAGCCATCGGGTGATCGCCTCGTTCAAGATTGATTATGGCAATGGGCCGCACTGGTCCTCGCCGGTGGTTTCGGATGGCGTTCTGTATCTGCGCCGCGGCACGGGCATTGCCGCGTTTGCGGTAGGCGCCCAGTAGGAGTTCAACATGAAACGTGTGATGCGTGGGGCCGTGCTGGCGAGCGTCGCGGCTGCTGCTGTGACGGGGTGTGTGACGGATAAAGGAGCGTGTGAGACAATGAGCAAGGGATGCGAGCCTTCGGTGGTGGTCAAGCCGTTCGGCAAGACCAAGGACGGCCAGTTGGTTCAGCAGTACACGCTGACCGGCGCGGGCGGCGTGGTGATGGATGTGATCGATTACGGCGGCAAGGTCGTGCGCCTGTTCACGCCGGATCGCACGGGTGCCAAGACCGACATCACACTGGGCTTCAATGAGGTCGCGGGGTACGAGACGCACGATCCCTACTTCGGCTCCTTGATTGGCCGCTACGGCAACCGCATTGCCAAGGGTACTTTCACGCTGGACGGCGTGACGTACCGGCTGCCGATCAACAACGAGCCCGGCGGCCTGCCCTGTTCGCTGCACGGCGGCAAACGGGGCTTCGACGCCTACGTGTGGCACAGCGAGCCGCTCTCCGAGGGGCGCAGCGTCGGCGTGAAGTTCTGGATGACCAGCCCGGACGGCGATCAAGGCTATCCCGGCAAGCTCGATGTCACGGTGTGCTATTGGCTTACGCCCGAGAACGTGTGGCGCATCGAGTACGAGGCGGTGACCGACAAGGCGACGCCGATCAACCTGACCCAGCACCTCTATTTTAACTTCAAAGGCGAGGCCGAGGGCACGATCTTGGATCATGAGCTGACGCTCTTCGCGGACCGCATGACGCCTGTCGACAAAGGCCTAATCCCCACCGGCGAGGTGGTGCCGGTCAAAGGCACGCCGTTCGATTTCACGACGCCCTGGCCGATCGGCGCGCGTATTCAAGCTGACAACGAGCAACTCCGTTTCGGCGGCGGCTATGACCACAACTGGGTGCTGAACAACCAGAGCGGAAAACTCGCGCCGGCGGCCGCGCTCTATGAGAAGAGCACGGGACGCTTCATGGAGGTCTGGACCACCGAGCCCGCGATCCAGTTCTACTGCGGCAACTTCCTGACCGATCAGGTGCCCAGCAAAAAGCCCGGCAAGAAGCTCTGCTATCGCGGCGGCCTGGCGCTTGAAACGCAGCACTCGCCTGATTCGCCCAACCAGCCCGCTTTCCCGTCAACGATCCTGCGCCCTGGCGCGGTCTATAAGTCGGCAACCGAGTACCGGTTCGGCGTTAAGTAAGCGTAAGCAAGGAGAGATCATGGGTATCGTGGACATTGCGGTTTTTTTCGGGTTCATTGCGGCGGTGATCGGTGTCGGTCTCTGGAAAAGCAGGAGCGCGCACAGTGAAGAGGGCGGCGCCGCCGATTATTTTCTGGCGGGGCGCGGACTGACCTGGTGGTTGATCGGCGTCTCGCTGATCGCGGCGAACATCTCGGCGGAACAGTTTGTCGGCATGTCCGGCCAAGCCGCGTCCTACCTGGGCATCGCCATCGCCAGCTACGAGTGGATGGCGGCGGTCACGCTCGTCTTCGTGGCGTTCGCCTTCTTGCCCTATTTTTTGAAGACCGGGATCTACACGATCCCCGGTTTTCTTGAACACCGTTACAACAAGCACGCGCGTTCGATCATGGCCGTGTTCATGATGGTGATCCTGGTCGGCGTGTCGCTGTGCGGCGTGATCTACGCCGGCGCGCTGCCGATGCGCGATCTGCTGGCGCACGCCGGGGTGCATGTGTCGCTGGTGGCCTGCTGCTGGATCATGGGCGTGCTGGCCGCCGGCTATGTGGCGGCTGGCGGACTCAAGGCGTGCGCGTGGGCCGACCTGATCCAGGGCACGGCGCTGATTATCGGCGGCGCCTTGATCTCCTTCTTCGCCTTCCAGGCGCTGGGCGGTGCCAACATCGCCGATTTGGCGCACGGGGTTGGCGCGACCACCGCGGCCGATGCGGCTGCTCCGGTCCTGACGGCGGAGATGGGGGCGGTTCAGCGTTTCTTTGCGCTCAACGCCGACAAGCTTCACATGTTCCTGCCCAAAACCGACACCATCATTCCGTGGACGGCACTCTGCCTGGGGCTTTGGATTCCCAACCTCTACTATTGGGGCCTGAATCAGTACATCACGCAGCGCACGCTTGGCTCAGCCTCACTGGCGGCAGGGCAGAAGGGCATCGTCTTTGCGGCGGCGCTGAAACTGCTGATTCCCTTCATCATCGTCTTTCCCGGCATCATCGCTTTCAACCTTTACGACAAAGACATGGCGGACAGCGCGGTGTCCGACTATGTGGTCGCGCGCGAGGCGGGCGTCAGCAAGGATCTCGGGCTTGCCGTGCTCGCGCCGTCCGAAGCGTGGCAGGCCAAGAATGCGGCCCAGATGCCGATCGTGACGGCCTATAACGCCGAGGTCACCGCAAAGGCCGCCGCCGCGCAGAAGAGCACGACGGTCGCTTACAAGAGCGACACGGCGCTGGGGTTGCTGATCGCCAAGCTGTGCATGGGCAGGCAGGGCCTCTTCGGCTTTATTATCGCGGCCCTGCTGGGCGCGATCGTCTCGTCGCTGGCCGCCGTGCTCAACGCGGCGTCCACGATCTTCTCGATTGACATCTACCACTCGTATCTCAACAAGCGGGCTTCACAGAAACAGCTTGTCGCGGTCGGCCGCATCTGCGTGGGTGTCTTCGTGGTGATCGGCTGTGTGGTGGCGCCGTTGCTGGACGATCCGAAGTTCGGCGGCATCTTTACTTACATTCAGGAGTTTCAAGGCTACGTCTCGCCCGGTGTGTTGGCAGTCTTCATCTTCGGCCTGCTGAACCGTACGGCGGCCGGCGCGACCGGCGTGACGGGACTGCTGCTGAACCCGCTGCTCTATTTCCTCTTCAAGCGCTATCTGCCGCAGCTCGACTTCCTCAACCGCATGGCGCTCTGCATGGTGATCGTGCTGGCGGTCATGACGGTGATGGGATTTGTAGCCCGGCTGCCCAAGCCGGTGGTGTTCCAGTCCAACACGCATCTGAACCTGGAAAGCTCGAAGGGTGCGAAGTGGGGCGGCATCGCAGTGGTGATTGCAACAGCGATCCTTTACATCATCTTCCGCTAGGAGTGTGTGTCTATGGCTGACGGATGCAAAGTGGCTGAGCGCGTGCGGACCTACCGCGAACGTTTGGAAATGACGACGGAAACCTTGGCGGAAAAGTCCGGGGTCAGTGCGGCGGTGATTGCGGCGGTCGAGGCCGGCGAGGTGTATCCTGCGCTGGGGGTGCTGGTCAAGCTTTCGCGGGCGCTGGGCCAGCGCCTCGGGACCTTCATGGATGACCAGTACAAGGCCGACCCGCTGATCGTGCGCGCCAATGAACGCGCCGGCGAACAGGTCTCGCATAAGGCGTGCGCGTCCGGCGGGTTCCGCTATGTTCCGCTGGGGCGCGGCAAAACGGACCGACACATGGAGCCGTTCCATATCCAGATCGCCGGCGACGCCGATGCCCAGCTTTCGTCGCATGAAGGCGAAGAACTGATCATCGTGGTGGAGGGCGAGGTCGAGCTGGTTTACGGCGGCGCGACTCAGGTCCTCAAGCCCGGCGATTCGGCCTACTACAACTCGGTTGTGCAGCACCGGGTCTGTGCCGCGAACGGCCGGCCTGCCACGATCTATGCGGTTGTTTTCATGCCGTTCTAACGCGCGGAGCCAGCACGATGGAGCAAGCACTGTTCAAACTGACGGACCCGTTCGGCAGCGCGCCGAGCCGGCCGCCCTTCAAGCAGTCGGTTTCGACCGGCGTGCCGTGGAACAATCTGCCGGTGACGCGCGACTACACGCTCGGGCAGTTGCTCGACCAGACGATCGCGCGCTGCGGCCCGCAGGATGCTTTAGTCTATGCGGACCGCGACTTCCGCTTGACCTGGTACGAGTTTGGCGAAGAGGTTGACCGGCTGGCGTGCGGCCTGATGGCGCTCGGTATTCGTCGCGGCGAGAAGATCGCGCTGTGGGCCACCAATGTCCCGCATTGGATCCCGCTGATGTTTGCGGCCGCGAAGATCGGCGCCATTCTGCTGCCGCTCAACACGAACTACAAGTCGGCGGAGATCGATTTCGCGCTCAAGCAGTCGGACACCGAAAACCTCTTTTTGATCAACGGGTTTCGCGATACCGACTACGTCCAGACGCTCTATGAGCTGATTCCCGAGCTTAAGGAGCAGCCGCGGGGGCAGCTCGTGTCCGCACGCTATCCGCGCCTGAAGCGCGTCTTTTTCCTCGGTCCGGAGAAGCATCGCGGCATGTACTCGATCAACGAGCTGTTTGCGCTGGCGGTGCAGACGCCTCACGCCGACTATGAGGCGCGTCAGCGCGAGCTGGGCTGCCACGACATTGTCAACATGCAGTACACCTCCGGCACCACCGGTTTTCCCAAGGGGGTGCAGCTCACCCACTCCAACATCGCGAACGACGGGTTCTGGATCGGCGCGTGCCAAAATCTGTCGGCGGCGGACCGCGTGTGCATCCCGGTGCCGCTCTTCCACTGCTTCGGCTGCGTGCTGGGCGTGATGGCGTGCGTCAACCACGGCGCCACCATGGTGCTGGTGGAGAAATACGATGCCGTCAACGTCATGATGTCGATCGAGAAGGAGCGCTGCACGGCCGTGTACGGGGTGCCCACCATGTACATCGCCATGCTCGATCACCCGCTTTTCAGCAAGTTTGATTTTTCCACGTTGCGGACTGGCCTGATGTCCGGAACGACCTGCCCGGTCAAACGCATGCAACAGTGCGTGGACCAGATGTTCATGCGCGAGGTCTCGATCCCGTACGGGTTGACCGAAACCGGCCCGGTGATGACGCAGACCCGTTATTTCGAGACAAGTATCGAGCGCAAGTGTACCTCCATCGGCCAGGCGTTGCCCGGCATCGAGGTCGCGATCATCCATCCTGAGTCCGGCCAGATCTGTGCCATCAACGAACCGGGCGAGATTTGCTGCCGCGGCTACAACGTGATGACCGGCTATTACAAAGAGCCGGAGATGACCGCGCGTTGCATCGACGCCAACGGCTGGGCGCACTCTGGCGACATCGGCCGCATGGATGAGCAGGGGTACTACTACATTACCGGGCGCCTGAAAGACCTGATCATTCGCGGCGGCGAGAATATCTCGCCCAAGGAGGTCGAGGATTTCATCGGGCACATGCCGGGCGTGCAAGACGTGCAGATTGTCGGGGTGCCCAGCAAGAAATACGGCGAGCAGCCCGCCGCGTTCGTGATCCGCATGCCGGGTGCCGAGATCACCGAACAGGATGTCGAGGATTTCTGCCGCAACAAAATCGCCTGGTTCAAAATCCCCAAGTTCGTCGCGTTCGTCGACACCTACCCCATGACCGCGAGCCAGAAGATCCAGAAATACAAGCTGCGCGAGCAGGCCGCGCAGCTCTGGCCGGACGCATAGAACCCAAGGAGGAATTAGGATTTAGGAATTACAGGCATGAGAACGCCTAAATCCTCCTTTGTTTACAGTTCGCTCAGGGCCTCGCGAAAGCGCGTGGCAAGCAGTTGTTCCATGGTGTAAAACCCGCGCGGGCATTCCATCAGCCACTCGGCTCCGGCCAGCGCGCCGCGCCCGAAGGCGGAGCGCGTGATGCTCTCGTGCTTGATGCGCAGCGTCTGGTTGGGCAATCCGAACAGCACTTCGTGCATGCCGACAATCCCGCCGGCGCGGATCGATTTGACGCAGGTCTGCGCATCGACACGCAGTTTTTTGGCGATACGGAGCGCGGTCCCCGAGACATCAGGCTTCTGACTGAAGTGCTCTTCCATGATGGCGACATCCGCCTGCGGGATCACGCTGCGCACCACCATCGCGGTGAGCAGCAACAGGTTGACGCCGATCGAAATGTTGGG
>ERZ795056.3165-NODE-3165-length-17816-cov-9.724340_pt1 | contig 17816 bp, 17 predicted proteins | sample MGYA00375140_ERZ795056 | MGnify/ENA primary metagenome ERZ795056 (study PRJEB30185, sample SAMN05720227) | activated sludge metagenome | isolation source: Anaerobic digester | place: USA | collected 2015-03-09 ... | reverse complement strand
GTGTGCCAAACCAAAGATGCCCGTTTTTGTCTTCGGCAATATAGCGGATGGTGCGGTTTGCAAAGGCAGGTGGTTCAAGAAATTCGGTATTGCCTGTTACCGGGTCATGAATCATCAGCCTGCCTGCCTGGCAACCAATAAATATCTTTCCCGAACTATGCTGCAGCAGCGCCCATGTTTGGTTAAATTGTATCCTGGAACGCTGGTAAGTTTTATTGTTTTCCTTGTAGATGCCGGCATCCTGGTACTGAAAGTTCTTATCCATTGCCAAAATACCCCTTCCCCAGGTACTAATCCAGTATTTGCCATTGGTCAGTTGAAGCAAATCTGTTACATCGTAATACCCGGGTACCGGGCTTAAAAAAACATTCGCCAGCTGGTTGCGGCGGGGCGAATGATAATACAAGCCCTGGTCTGTAGCCACCCAAACCATGCCATCACGGTCTTCCAGAACGGCATTTACATTTTCGTACCGTATATTATAATTGTCTGTGTACTGGCTGCGGTACAGGGTAAATTTAGTGCTGTTGTTATCCAATGTGTACAGGCAACCGGGACCATACAAGTAAAGTGTACCATTACTGGTTTCCAAAAACTTGGCTGGTTCAGCATAACCTGTATTTACACCCTTCAATCCTGCTGTATCTTTCAGGGCTTCGCCCTGCTCGTTATAGCAGGTAAAATTATGCCCCCCGGTCCAGTAAAAATACCAGTGCCTGCGTTTTTTGTCAATGTAAAACTCAGACGCCTGCTGATTGGGCTCCCATTTTTCAAGCAGTAAAATTTTCTTTGGGTTAAAAAGCCGGCTCCAGATCTGGCCACTTGTTTCATCAAAAATGCAAAGCCCGCTGTCTGTAATTATCCAGTACCGTTTCAGCAGGGTATCTTCAAATACATTTCCGCCACCTTTCCATCCGGGTGGCAAATTATTTAGCGGCGTGTTTTCATTAAATTCGTTTTTTGTGCTGTCGTACTTTAGTATTTTTCCATACCTGAATAAATTGATATAGATATTCTTTTTGCTGTCCGTCCAAAGGTTGAACTCAGTTCTTGGAGGCAAACTTCCACTTGTTTTAATGGGAATATTATGGTAAGTAACTTTTACCGGGTCGAAAACCCCAATCTTATTGGTATGTTCAAACAACAGCCATATTTTGCTATCCCCGCTGCCTTCCATTTGCCTCACCCGTTCTTCAGGCAGCTTTTCACTTCCGGGTTTTTCAGTGGTATAACTTACAAATTTGGCCCCGTCGAACCGCTGAATGCCGTTGGAGGTACCCACCCAGATAAACCCGGTTTTATCCTGATACAGGCTGGCAATATTGTTGGAAAGCAGACCCAGGCCATCGTCGGCGGTAATGCGAAGGAACGCCTTACGGAAATCCTGGGCAATGGTTTTTACCTGCCCGATGAGCAGCCAAAATAGGAGAAGGTACCGAACCAGGCAAAAAGAAGGCATATTTCAAAAATAGGAAAATGATGCCTGATATGGCACCATCGGCGGTTTTTGGTTTTTACAGCAGCGCTGACCGATATATTTTACCATTTAAAAATATCCAATGGCCCAAAATGCACAGCAGGAACTGCCAGAATGGATTTGGAAATGATTTCCGGCTTGACTGAAGTACAGTTGCGCGAAGCGTGGCCATGGCTAAAACTAACCACAAGCAGCACCGCGGCACAAATCCTGATAAGTGATTTTTGTTTCATACTGCAAATAAATTACACAAATGGCAACCCTGCAATCACCCAAATATGTGAAAAGGAGGTATAGTGTACAATCTTGCTTTCCAGAAATCGTTATAAGAGAATTAACAAAAAGCAGCCATTCAAGCCAATTAAATGTCAATTAAGGTAATCGGTAAAACAAAATTTGAATGGGTTGATACATTGCCTGATTATTCACCGCAACTGTCACACCCACTATAAACATCCCACAAGTACCACCACACCACTGCCGGCCTTTTGGCCGGCAGTTTTTAGTTAATACCCAGTTTTTGCTGTACCAATTTCAGGCGAAAGACAACCAAAACCAAACCTCAGGATAAATGAAGGGTCCATGCCTGTTCCCGGAACCCATATTCCCTGCCGTTTATCACGGTAAAACCATTATTTGTACAGTATATTTTCCAAAATGTAAATTTATTTTGTCTAAATGTAAAATATACTTTACATTTGCATCATTAAATTTACACACAATGAAAAACAAGTTATTGCTCCCACACCGTTTTAAGTTCATTGGACTTATGTTTCTTATTCCGGCTTTAGCTGCCGGTATTGCCGCCCTTTTTTTTGACTGGGAATGGTCCTTACTCGAAGTAACCCTCCCCAAATGGCTGCCAGGGGTAGGCCAGGGTCTTTTTGGAGGGCCGGTTAACAACCTTACGGATGAACTCGTACTTTCTTTTGTGCTGCTTGGCATGCTTGTTATGTGCTTCAGCGCCGAAAAGGAGGAGGATGAGTTTATCCTGCACACCCGGCTCGAATCGCTCCAATGGGCGGTACTTATTAATTACATCATCCTGTTTACATCTATTTGGCTGGTGTACAATGATGGATTCTGGTATGTAATGATTTTAGGCATGCTGACCATTCCGGCTATATTCCTTCTGCGTTTCCATTGGGTATTAAACCGTAACAACGTTAAAAACGAGGAGGGAGTATGAAAAACAGCATTCGCGTAGAACGTGCCATTCACAATATGACCCAGGCTGACCTTGCTGAAAAGATTGCTGTATCCCGGCAAACCATTAACGCCATGGAAAGCAACAAGTACGTGCCAAGTACCGTGCTTGCTTTAAAAATTGCTCGGTTGTTTGGCAAACCGGTTGAGCAAATATTTGAGCTTGAGCCTGAAGATTAGGGCTAATAGCATTATTCACACACCATCCTTTTTTACACCACACCCACCCAACAAAAACTGCCAAACCGGTTCTCCGGATGGCAGTTTTCAATATAATAACCAGTCAAATTATTGCATTTCCGCAGCTACCTTCCGGTGCGTACCATCACAAAAGGGTGGTGTACTTGTTTGCTTGCAATTACAAAGCCATACTTCACCTGTTTCCTCTGCAGTAAATTTCAGGCTTTTCCATGGCTTAACTTCTTCCCCGTTTTCTTCATACCAGGTTTGGCGGTGCGAGGCATCACATAAGGGGCTTTTATCGCTCAAACCACAGGTGCACCACGAGTAACTTTTACCGGCTTCCACCTGCACTGCGGTAGGTTCGCACTTAAATGCGTGTGGCATTTTCATATCTTTTGTGTATTCCATATTATTTTTTTTAAAGAAACGAAGGTGCGGTTGTTTTGTTTAAGGGTTTGTAGTATTTCGGTAAAAATCACGCAATTATTCTCCCGATGTAAGACCTGTTAACCTTTTTTGAAAAGCAGATTGTTACAAATCAGGGGTTATTTTGGTCTTTTTTTGTAACAAATACAGGGTTAAATTGCTGATTTCTTGTAACAAATCAGGGGGTAACCTCAAAAGCTTGCGAGAAAAGGAAGCCACGAATCTTGCCTGTTGGTAGACAAGTGCAAGGATTCTAAAAGGCCTTTACTTGTATTCCTCTATAAACTTATACAGGTTCATGTTGCCGGTTCCTGCTTCCATCAGTGCCTTACTAAGCCCGTCTTTGCTGATATTACCCATTCGCTTTTGCATGATGAGGTGCCAGGCTTTTTCGGCAAGCAACCAGTATTTTCTTTGATTATCAAGGTGTTCTGAAAGGTGCTTTTCGATAGCCGAGGCCAGTTCATCAATCCCTTTTTTATGATGGGCTTCGGTTTTAATGATTGCGATTTCATGCGATTTCGACTGAAAAGCCGGCGCCATCATCAGCCGGAGGTTGCGGGCAAACATATCGGCATCGGGCCGGTCGGACTTGTTTACCACAAAAATATCGGCAATTTCCATCAGCCCGGCTTTCATGGTCTGTACTTCGTCGCCGGCCTCGGGTACCACCACCACCACGGTGGTATCGGCAAGCCCGGCAATTTCCACCTCGCTTTGCCCCACGCCTACCGTTTCCACTATTACATAATCAAAGCCGGCCACTTTCATCATGTCGGTAATTTCAATAATGGCGGGGTGCAGCCCGCCGAGCGAACCCCGCGTTGCAAGGCTGCGGATAAACACCTGCGGGTTGGTATACCACTCGCTCATGCGGATGCGGTCGCCAAGCAACGCGCCCAGGTTAAATGGCGAAGAAGGATCTACGCAAACCACTCCAACGGACTTACCCTGTGCCGCCCAGTGGCCAATCAATGCATCCACCAGGGTGCTTTTTCCGGCTCCCGGCGGACCGGTAATGCCAATAACCGGGGTATTTGAAGCAGGAAGACTTTGCAAAAAGGCTTCGTAACCGGGTACACTGTTTTCCACGAGCGAAATGGCACGTGCAAGTGCCTTGCGGTCGCCCGATTGAATGTGAGGTAAAAGAGGTACGAAAGAGGCCTTTTGCATGAGAGAGCCAAAAATAACAGGCAAATTGGAAAGGCGCAGGTTTAGTTTCTCCACAGGTTATAGGCTACCCGGAAATTCAATAAAATGGGCTCTTATCCTTCTTCGGCCACCATGCCCCAAACCGGTGATTCCACCTCAACTTCTGTAATGTAATAATTTGAACCAAGCTTATCCGAAGCCACAACTCCCTGAGATATCCAGTGTTTAAGGCCTTTGGGAGATGGCGTGTCTTCCAACCCTTCAAGATGAAACAATGCCGCCTCTTTCCATTCCTGCAAAGTTTCTTCAACACTGCCACCAGTTGCAATACAACCGGAAAGGTCGGGGCTGAATGCTGAAAAATTATTCCCTGAATCTTCAATGATTAAAACGTACTTCATTTGAATATTTATTTAGTGCGTCCCGAAGTTTCGGGACTGGTTTTTAATGGCCAAATGGAATGCCCATTATTCATTTGCGCTGGGTTTGCAGCCGCTGGTGGGCATTTCATTTAAGACATTATTTTAGACCCGCTTGTTTTAAAATACTGTTTTCTGTTCCTTTTGCAAGATCGTCAGAGGGTTTACCTGCGATAGTTACCAAACCCTTTTTTACAGGATGAGAAAATTGCCGGTGACTTCCACGTTGCCGCACCTGTATCCATCCATCATTTTCTATTAACCTTATTACCTCTTTAACCTTCACGAAAATAAAGGTAAGATTTTCCATCAAAAAAATTAAGCCTTAAATCATTCGGAAAAGCATAAATAAATACAGGCAATAATTCAAATGTTTAAATGAGTTTTATGCCATAATTGAAGACCTGAATTTTTTACGGCACCGGATCATAGCCATGCCCACCCCAGGGATGGCAACGCCCAATCCGTTTGAGTGCCAGCCAAAATCCTTTGAACGGACCATATTTTTTAAATGCCTCCAGGGCGTAATGACTGCAGGTTGGTGTGTACCGGCATTTGGGTCCAAGTATCGGGCTGATAACCCATTGGTAAATTTTAATCAGGGCTATAAAAGGAAATGACAGGATGATTTTCCAAAGGGCAGGTTTAACCGGCTTTGTCAGATCAGTTTGAAAGCTATCCTTACAACAATCTTTCATGAGCCACCCTCCGCAATTTTGCCCAGCCTGCGCAGGCAGTATTTCATTTTTTCTTCCACAAGCGCAAAGGTCGGCAGGGTTCGGTCGGTAAACACAAAAAATACTTCTAAAGTTACCTGCCTTTCGGCAAGTTTTTCCAGCAGGGTATGTTTGTGCAGCCGGTAAGCTTCGCGCAGCAGGCGTTTGATGCGGTTTCGGTCAACGGAATGTTTGAAGTTTCTTTTGGAGACAGATACGCCGGTTTTGATGTTTATGGTTTCGGGTTTATGGTTTTGGGTTTCGGGTTTCGGGTTTGAGGTTTCGGGTTTGAGGTTGGAAGTTTCGGGTTCCGGGTATGAAATTTGGGGATAAGCAGGCGTTTCACCTTTCACGTTTGACGTTTCACTTTCCAGGTCACTCCCCAACCCGTTAACCCTTAAACCCGAAACCTCAAACCTATAATAACACTTCACCGGCGCTGCAAAAAACGACTTTCCCTCGCGAAACAGCAGGTCTATCTGTTTCCGGCTTTTGAGCTTATCGGCTTTAGGGAATGTATGGCGCGCTGTACCTGTCATAGCGACAAAGGTAAAGGGTACCTGACATTGCGGGATTTTTGGATTAATGCTCCCTTAACGGTTTTGCCCCGGCTATTAAAAGCCACAGGCAGGTGCCAATTTCGCCAACAGAAGCAGGCAGCCGTACATACCCGGAAATTCCCCAGGTTGAATAAAAAGGAAAGAGGATATTGCCTGCCATATTTACCAGGTAACCCAGGCAGCCCAGCATCAGCAGGATGCCCAGTATTTTTGGAAGCATGCCTGACTTAACAATAAGATAGCCAAATGGAAATAACCAGAGTCCCCAGAATGTCTGAAGCACCAGGTTTCCGTTTTCAAATTGGTTAAGGTAAAACATCACCTGTTCCTGCAGGGGCGGCATTAATTGATTGACTCCGCCTGATGCGTCCAACAAGCTTAGAACAGCAAATTTATTTTGAAGATGCGCAAAGGAAAGGGGTACACTTACCACGGCCAACAGCACCATGAGTGCGGCAACAGGGGCATTTACCGGTTTAAACAACCTGTACAATACCAGCGGCAAAAACAGGAAAGCGGTATAGCAGATGATGTTTGAAAGTATACCGAATCTGAATAAGAACGGAAAGGCTTTTATTTTTTGTACCGTAACTGCAGCATTATCCCATTGAATTAATTTACCTGGTATATACATGAGGCTGATGATGCCAAAAATAACCACCAGCAGGTAAAAAAAGCCCGCCAGCCGTGCGGTTTGTTTAACAGATAATTGAACGATTGGCATGATATAATCTTTTGGGTTTAAAGCTGATTTACCGGCCATTTCCAGGCCATCCATACAATACAGGCAGTAAGAATGCTTTCTACAATGGCCAGGTAAATATAAAATGACCACCAGGCGCCGGATGAAGTAAAAGTAATCAGCAGCATTATACCCGTAAAAATGATTCCGAAAATAATATTGAGCCACTGGCTAATGCTGCGTTTGAGTATCACTGAAAAAGGAATCATCAGCGAGGGGATGGTCATGAGTACAGCTGCGGCAAAAAGCTTGAGTGGGTTATCCAGTATGGCGTCGGTATCTATCATATTCTGAAGCCGGCCGGGTACAAATAAGGAGAAAAAATCGCCGTAAACATAGCAGCACATTACGCTTACCCATAATAAGGCGAGCTTAATAGTGGTATTTACCTTTCCTTCTTTTGTTGAATCAATAATACTCACCATTCATGGTATTTTGAAGCATGATACGAATGCCTGTCCGAAATGTTACATTTACATGGTACCTGGGCTAAAAAACTTATTTGTGCAGCCGGACCTGTGTAGGGTATTTAGCGATTATTTACCGGTACAAATATGTTTACCATTCAAAATCGTACCAGTAAAACCCTTTTTCCGGAAAAGCAGGTCAACCTGTTTCCGGCTTTTGAGCTTTTCGGCTTATGGAAAACTAAGGTGGGGGATGGTTGGAATGGGGGCAAAGGTAAAGCCTCAAATTGCCTGTTGTGGAAATAGGGGGGCATCCTTTGCACTTCCAAGGCTATGGGCAAAGGGCATTCGCTTCCGCTCTCACCCTATCTTTGCACCCAATTTTGAAATAAATGACCGAATTCAGACCGGGGAATTTCCAGATACTTCCCCTCATTATAAAAAACCTGCTTATCATCAATGGCCTGGTGTACCTGGCGCAAACCACCTTCGACGGTACCTCGCCGCGGGGCGTAGGGTTGGGTTTTGTAACAGACACTTTTGCCCTTCACCATATACTTTCTCCCCTGTTCAAGCCCTGGCAATTGCTTACCCACATGTTTATGCATGGTAGTTTTGGCCACCTGCTCAGCAATATGTTTGTGCTTTGGATGTTTGGCAGCGTGCTGGAAAACCTCTGGGGCTCGAAACGTTTTTTGGTTTTTTACCTGGTTTGCGGGCTTGGAGCGGCATTGCTTCACCTAGGCGCGCTTTATTATGAGAACTTTCACTTATTGGCCGATTTCAATGCGTTTAAACAAGCCCCTACCTTACAGAAATACCTTGAAATGACGGTTAATTACAGCATGGATGCCGGATACGACGGGCAACCGGCTTACCGTATCGGGCGGGCATGGGAGGCTGAACCGGGCAGCCTGCAGATGGCTGAACAGGGTATGGCCATGGTGAGCCATTTTGTAAACGATAGCCTTAGCACGCCCACACTGGGCGCTTCGGGTGCGGTTTTTGGCTGCCTTGCTGCCTTTGGCTATCTTTTTCCCAATACCTATATTTATCTCTATTTTTTTGTACCCATCAAGGCAAAATGGTTTGTACTGATTTACATTGCCTTTGAACTTGTGATGGCCGTAAACCACAGTGCAGGCGACAATATAGCCCGCTGGGCACACCTTGGAGGCGCCCTCGTAGGCTTTTTACTGGTGTTTTTCTGGAATAAGACCAATCGAAGAAATTTTTATTGATTGCTTAACGGCGTTAAACTTTAATTTTATATCGGGGTTAGTATAAATTACATTGATAAAAAGTTCAAACTGCCCGAAAAATGAGTGTATTGCATAAAAACAGAAGAAGATCGCTGCTGCTGGGGCATGATGGCAATACCCTGGTAATACTTATTGCGATCAACCTGATATTTTTTGTTGGTATAAACTTTATTAAAATCAGCTACTTTTTAAGTGGCATGCCTATTGATAATTATTACAACGATTTCCTCACCTGGATCATGGTACCCGGACAGGCATCCAAACTGGTTACCCGACCCTGGACCGTATTGTTGCACATGTTTTCGCACGATGGGGTTTGGTCGCTGATTGGAACCTTGCTTTGGCTATGGGGATTCGGATATATTTTACAAAGCCTTACCGGCAACCGCCACCTTGCCCCGCTTTACCTGTACGGCGGTCTGGCAGGGGTACTGGCTTTTTCCCTTTCGGTAAACCTAATTCCTGTGTTAAAACAGGCAGCACCCTCGCTGGCGCTTGAAGGTGGAAAGGCTTCGGTAATGGCTATTGCACTTGCTACTACTGCCCTGGCACCGGGTTACCGCATTTTCCCCATGATTAACGGGGGTATTCCATTATGGGTACTTACGATGGTTTTTGTTATTATAGATTATGCCACTATTGCAAGTTCGGGTGCTGGTATTGGCCTTGCACATCTTTCGGGTGCGTTTGCAGGCTTTTTGTACATGTCGAGGGTAAAAGCGGGAAGCGATTGGGGCGACTGGATGCACCGGGCTTATAATTGGTTCTTTTCGATGTTTGAACCTGCCCCGGAAAAGGAACAGACCGAAAAATTGCGTAAAGAAATTTTTTACAATACCGAAAACAAGGCGCCATTTGTGCGCAAGGCCAATGTAACACAGCAAAGGGTGGATGAATTGCTGGATAAAATCAACCAAAAGGGTATTCAAACGCTTACAGACGAAGAAAAGGAATACCTGCGCGAGGCTAGTAAGGAAGAATTATAGGCAAGGTTGTATTTTGCGGCCAATCCAATCATGAACCAAAAAAACAGGCGGCCACGCCTCATTTTCCTGAAATTTATTACGGCAATTACCATTGCCCTGTATCTGTCTGCAATAGGAGGCTGGTACGTTTCGCCTGTAGTTTGGTGGCCGCTTGGCCTTGCCTCCATTGCCTTTGCTTATTTGTGGTTGGCCCTTCCGGTGCTTGCCGGGTGGTGGTGGCTAAAAAAACAACGCATAATGCCGATCATTTGTATTGGCCTGGTGGTTGCAGGTTTTCAGCCGGCATCAGCAACCTTTTCGCTTGGATGGAACAAAGAATACCGGGCAGACAAGGAACCGGGTAGCCTGCGGGTGATGCAATGGAATTGCATGGAACTGCCCGGTAACCATATTGGCTGGAAAAAAAACAAGGACGAACGTAAGGCCATTGAAACCTTTGTGCTGCAATACAAGCCGGATATTATCTGCATGGAAGATTATGCTGAGCATATTGGTGATAAACTGGAATCAAACGATGCTTTTCTGGAAGATAGCCTCGGTTACCCCTTCAGGATTTTTGCGGCGTCTTCAACCATGATCCATGTTTTTGGTAAATCCATTGTTGGAACAGTCATTTATTCAAAAAAGCCATTTATCCGTTCGGGAGTTCTCCCTTTTGCCAATCGTAGTCACCCGGAATCAATTGTTTGGGCCGACCTTTTGTTGGAAGGTAAGCCGGTAAGAATAGTAACCACCCATTTCCGAAGCATGAACCTGTTTGCCGGCAAAGCCTACGAAAATAAGGAGTTACCCTATTACCTGCAACAGGACAGCAGCATTTTAAGGAGTAAGAATATTTTTTCAAAAATTAAATATTACCAGTCGGAGCATGCCATGCAGGCAGGGCAGCTTCGCGCATTTATGGATACCTGCCTGGCGCCGGTAATATTATGTACCGATATGAATTCGGTGCCGGCAAGTTTTACCTACAAGGCTGCAAAAGGCAACCTGCAGGATGGATTTAGCGGTAGTAAAACAGGGCTCGGTAATACTTATAATTTCCTGCTGCCCAACCTGCGGATTGACTACCTGCTCCACCATCCATTACTTGAGGCCAGTCAGTGGAAACATTTTACAAACGGGTTTTTTGACCATGACCATTTGATGGCGGATTTTACCTGGAAATAACAATAGGCTGATAATCATTAATTTTATACACTTTCAATAACTAAAAAAACATTGGCCAAACCAGGAAATACAAAGAAGGGATTCAACATCCGTAACCTTAGCCGTAGGTTCCTGGCAATGATCAACCTAGGGCTTGCGCTTATTTTTGTGCTCGCTTGTTTTCAGCACTGGCTTTCTCCTGAAACTTTCTGGTTTATCGGGTACCTCAGCATCGCCTTTCCTTACCTGCTTGTGGCGGTTACCCTCTTTTTATTTTTCTGGATTTTTGCAAAAAAACACAAGCTTTATATCCTGATTTCTTTGGTGGCCCTTATTATTGGTTACAAGCAGATCGGGGTACTTTTTAGCCTGCAGCAAAATAATTATGTTCAGAAAAAGGAACCTGGCAGCATCCGGGTAATGACCTGGAATATCATGAGTTTCAATGGGTTTAAGGCAGGGGTAAAAGAAAGGGAGAAAAATGCCGACCTCATTTTTGCCATTATTAAGGAGTCGGATGCCGATGTGGTTTGTCTGCAGGAATACGGACAATTTGAAAGCCCGAAACTAGGCCGCAGTTACCTGCAGCAAATGGCCAAAATAGGCTACAAAGAGTATGTACTCAGCCGCGATTACAATCGTGTTACCTACAGCTACAGCAGCGGTGTTGCTATATTTTCAAAACATCCCATTATTGCCAAAGAGCGCATTCCATACCGCAGCAGCGCCGAAAGTCTGCTGTTGGCCGATGTAAAGTTTGGGAATGATACCATCCGTTTTTTTACCACCCACCTTCAATCTTATAAGTTTTCGGCGGTTGAACTAGAGCAGATTGAAAAAATTAAGGATACTGAAAAACCCGGCCTGAACCCATCGAAATCATTGATTTCAAAAATGCAAAGAGCCTTCCGTAATCGTGGTGCACAGGTAGATCAGGCTGTACCGGTAATTGAAAAGAGTAAATACCCGCAGGTGGTTTGCCTCGATATGAACGATGTACCTGCAAGCTATGCCTATTGGAAAATCCGGGGTGATCGTACCGATGCTTTTCTTGCCAAAGGGTTTGGAATGGGAACCACCTACCAATCCATTTTGCCCACCCTGCGGCTTGACTATATTTTTTCGCACCCCAAATTTGAGGTTACCCAGGTTAAAATACTGAATCAACAGTATAGCGATCACCTTCCGGTAGTGGCCGACTTTCGTTTGGAAAAATGAATGTCGTACTTTCGCGGCCATTGCCCGGTTTAGGGCGCAAAGTTTAAAGGATAAGGTAATGCGCAGTCAAAATCATATCAGGTGTTGTATCCGATGTATACCCGGGTAATTAGGTTTTTACCCAAATGCTGCTGCCTGCAACTTTATAACTGAACATTCAAACAAAAGAACATCATGGCTTTACAAGTATATAATAGCTATACCAGGAAAAAGGAAGTATTTGAATCGTTAACACCCGGGCACGTGGGCATGTATGTGTGCGGCCCAACGGTGAGCGGCGAAAGCCACCTTGGCCATGCGAGGCCGTATGTAACGTTCGATATTGTTAATCGCTACCTCAGTTACCTTGGTTATAAGGTGCGCTATGTGCGCAACATCACCGATGCCGGCCATTTTGAAGAAGAGGGGCGCGAGGCCGAAGACAAGATTGCCAAAAAGGCCCTTTTGGAAAAGCTGGAGCCCATGGAGCTTGTTACCAAGTACACCAACCTGTTTCATTGGGCCATGCATCAGTTCAACAATATTGACCCAAGCATTGAGCCTACCGCTACCGGCCATATTGTGGAGCAGATTGAAATGATCAAAAAGATCATCGAAGAAGGTTATGCCTATGAATCAAATGGCTCTGTATATTTTGATGTAAAAAAATACGCCGAAGATTTTAAGGATATAAACCCCTACGGCAAACTAAGCGGCAGGGTAATGGACGAGCTTTTTGAAAACACCCGCGACCTCGACGGGCAAAGCGAAAAGCGCAACCCGCAGGATTTTGCCCTCTGGAAAAATGCCCCGCCCGAACATATTCAGCGATGGGCAAGCCCCTGGGGCGAAGGTTTTCCGGGCTGGCATATTGAGTGCTCGGCCATGAGCGCCAAATACCTCGGCGATCAGTTTGATATTCATGGCGGCGGTATGGACCTTCAGTTTCCGCACCACGAAAGCGAGATTGCGCAAAGCTGCATTTGCCATGGTGGTAAAATGATGGCCCGCTATTGGTTGCATAACAACATGATTACCATCAACGGCCGCAAGATGGGCAAGAGCTACAACAACGTGATAAAGCTTACCGAACTGTTTAGCGGCAATCATCCGCTGCTCGAGCAGGCCTACCATCCCATGACCATCCGCTTTTTTATTTTGCAAAGCCATTACCGAAGCACGCTCGATTTTGGCAACGATGCCCTGCAGGGCAGCGAAAAGGCCCTGAAGCGGCTGTGGGAAGCGTATGAAAATCTTCAGCAGCTGGCAGCGGGCGCAAATTCCGGCGGGTCGCGCGAAGGCCTTGCAGCGCAGGCAGGTCCCGTCGGATCGAGCCGGGGCATTGAAGGGCTAGCAGGTCCCGCCGGATCGAGCGCAGGCATTGCAGCGCAGGCAGGTCCCGCCGGATCGGGCGCGGATAGCGAGGGGCAGGCAGAGGCTGGTGCTAAAGAAAATGAAAAAGCAGCAGCAAAAACTGACCTCGACCTTAAGGTATTGAAACTGGTAGCGGAGTTCACTGAATTCATGAACGACGACCTGAACACCGCCAGGGTGATTGCCAATATGTTTGAGCTCGCACCCATCATCAATGGGCTAAAGGGCGGACAGATAAAACCGGAAGAAATCAGTTCGTCAACCCTGGTAACATTGCAGGCATCCATGAAAACCTGGATCGAAGATATTCTTGGGTTGCAAAACCCCGGCGGTGATGCAGCCGATAATGGAAAGCTTGATGGCGTAATGCAGGTACTCATTGATTTACGACGCCAGGCCCGAGCCCGTAAAGATTGGGCTACGAGCGATGTTATCCGCAATCAACTTGCTGCTATTGGCATTCAGCTAAAGGATGAAAAAGATGGGAATGTGAGTTATAGTATGTAGGAAATGATTTCAAAGTTCCGGTGCGTGGAGACACGCACCGGGGCCCTGCGTGGAGACACGCACCGGGACCCTGCGTGGAGACACGCACCGGGACCCTGCGTGGAGACACGCACCGGGACCCCAAGGCCCCAACTTTCCAACTTGTCAACCTTTCAACCCCTCAACCCGTAAACCTTCCAACCAACCATTCATAAAACCCAGGAAACATCTTCTTCCAGTAACCCTCGGAGTGAGTGCCTTTTATATTTACCACAAGTTCAGCTTTGCACCTGAACTTCTTTTTCATCAGCTTTTGCACACCTATAAGCCTTTCAACAAGGTCATCGCTTTCCATGCCACCTGCGTAAAAATAGTATCGTTGCCTGCTGTGCCCTCTTGCTTTGGTATTTGCTATTTGTTCTTCCAATTCGGGTGCCAACCAAAAAGAGGGTGAAAAAACGCCGATTGAACCAAATACACCGGGGTGAAATAGCCCTGCATAAAACGAAATCAACCCTCCCATTGAACTGCCGGCAATAGCGGTATGTTCCTTACCGGGCAGGGTGCGGAAATGCTCGTCTACATAAGGCTTCAGCATGTTTACCAGTATTTCCAGGTATTCCCTCCCCTTGCCCTTTCCATAGGTTGTGCTGTCGTTTGGATTATATTCAAGGATACGTGTTTCACCACCATTATCAATGCCGATTACGATACCTGCAAAATCTACTGAATCGAGGTATTCATCAATGCCCCATTCCCCGGAAAATGACTCTTTAGCATCAAACAGGTTTTGCCCGTCCTGCATATACAAAACCGGGTACCTGATGCCTGAAATAGCATAATCGGCCGGCAGGTAAACCCATATACGCCGCTTAATTTGTTGCTCGGTTATGTAAAACGTTGTGTACATAAAACCTCCTTTCTTAGTTAAGCGGTTGGTGGGGAACACCAACCGCGGCTCCGAAAGCTAGTACCGGGTTTGGAGGAACGTGCACGAAAGCCCCAAAAAAGTCTCGGTGCGTGGAGACACGCACCGGGGCTTTTTTGGGCCCCGTCAACCTTCCCACTTTCCAACTCGTCAACTTTTCAACCCGTCAACCCCTCAACCTTCCCACCCCTATTTCTTAGCTATTTTCTTGCCATTGGCCTTTACATGCCAAACTTTTTCGCAGTATTCCCTGATGCTTCTGTCGGAGGAAAAATAACCCATGCGTGCCACATTCAGGATGCTCATTCTTGCCCAGTTATCCTGATCACGGTAGGCCTCTGAAACCCTTTGCTGACAGGCGGCATAATCCGCAAAATCGGCGAGCACGAGGTAGGGGTCGGCATGCAGCAATGAATCAATCAGCGGACGGTACACAGTTGCATCACCATCGGAAAAAATCCCGGAAAGCACGAGGTCAACCGATTCCTTAATATCGGCATTTCCTTCATAATATTCACCCGGGTGGTATCCCCTTGCTTTAAGGTCCATTACCGCGGGGGTGGTAAGGCCAAACAGGAAAAAGTTATCTTCCCCGATTCTTTCGCGCATTTCCACATTGGCGCCATCAAGGGTGCCAATGGTAAGGGCGCCGTTGAGCGAAAATTTCATATTGCCTGTACCAGAGGCTTCTTTGCCGGCTGTGGAAATTTGTTCCGAAAGATCAGCAGCGCGGTAAACCCATTCACTGTTTTTTACATTATAATCGGGGTAAAACACCACTTTTAATCTTCCGGCCACATCAAAATCGCCGTTAATTACTCCGGCTACACCATTTATCAGCCTGATAATAAGCTTGGCGAGCCTGTAGCCCGGTGCCGCCTTTCCTCCAAAAACAAAGGTGCGCGGCACCATTTCCAGTTTTGGATTCTTTTTGATCTGATTATACAGTGAAATGATGTGCAGGATATTCAGATGCTGACGCTTGTATTCGTGAATCCTTTTTACCTGTATGTCAAACAGGCTGTCGGGATGTACCAATGCGCCGGCGCAAACCATCAACTGATCGCTGAGTTGTTGCTTGTTCTGCTGCTTGATGGCCCTCCATTTTTTCCGGAAATCAGCATCTTCTGCAAAAGGCTCAAGCTTAATCAATTCTTTTTCAAGGTTCGTAATCCATTTATTGCCAATGGCTTCGGTAATCAGCTCAGCCATTGCCGGATTGTACAGGCTCATCCACCGGCGGGGGGTAACCCCATTGGTAACATTGATGATTTTGCCCGGAGAAATAAAATGGAAATCCTTCATTACATCGGCCTTCAGCAGTTCTGTATGCAATGCCGATACCCCGTTGATGGTATGGCTGCCCACCGCGGCAAGATTGGCCATCCGCACATACTTATCCCCGGTTTCATCAATCAGCGAAAGCCTTTCCAACAGCCCCGGATCATCGGGAAAAGAAGCTTTCAGGTCCTCAATAAAACGTTGGTTTATTTCATAAATAATTTCAAGATGTCGGGGCAAAACAGATTGAAACAATGGCAGCGACCATTTTTCAAGCGCCTCGGGCAGCAAGGTATGGTTGGTATAGCCAAAGGTATTTACGGTAATTTCCCAGGCGGTTTTCCAGGGTAATCCTTCTTCATCAATCAGCAGCCGCATCATTTCGGCAATGGCAATGGAGGGGTGCGTATCATTCAACTGAAGTGAGAATACTTCCGGGATTTCCGAAAGGCTCAGGTGACGCAGTTTTACGATCCTCAGCGCATCCTGCAACGAGCAGGAAACAAAAAAGTACTGTTGCATCAGCCGCAGCTTTTTGCCCGACTCGGTTTCATCGTTGGGGTAAAGCACCTTGGTAATGGTTTCGGCTTCCACCTTTTCTTCCACCGCCATCCTGAAATTACCTTTATTGAATTCCTGGAAATCAAAGGATTCGGCAGCTTCCGATTTCCAAAGCCGCAGCAGGTTGATATGCCCGTTTCGGTATCCGGGTATCGGCGTATCGCAGGCCACCCCTTTTACTTCATCCACAGGATTCCAGGTTACGCGGTAATTTCCTTCTTCATCCTCACCCGCAACCGTATGGCCGCCAAATTTTACCTTGAAATTAATATGGTGTTGCTGCAATTCCCATGGATTTCCAAAACGCAGCCACTTGTCTGTTACCTCCACCTGTTCGCCATTTACAATGCGCTGATCAAATATGCCAAACTCGTACCGGATACCATAGCCAATAGCCGGCACCGAAAGAGAAGACAGCGAATCGAGGTAGCAGGCAGCAAGACGCCCAAGGCCGCCATTTCCAAGCCCCGGTTCCTCTTCCGCGTACAGAATATTGTTGAATTTTAACCCAAGCGATTCAATGGCCTTTTTGGTTTCTTCGAAAAGATCGAGGTTAATCAGGGCATTGCCCAAATGCGGTCCTTCCAAAAATTCGGCCGACAAATAACCAACCACCTTGGTTTCGCCTTGCATAAACCGGCTGAGGGTATCAATCCAGTTTTTCATCATACGGTCGCGAATGGCATACGATACCGCCATATACCACTCATTTGGAGTGGCTAAAGCGGGATGACGGCCGAGCATAAAATGCAGGTTGTCAAGAATGGCTTGTTGTATTTCTTCGGCTGATTGGCCGGTTCGGATGTTCAGGTCTTCCTTTTTCAAAATAAATATTTAAAAATAAAGGTAAAAATCAATTCGGGTCTTTATCAGAATCAAACGTAAAGTTTAAGAAGATGCATGGTGAAAACAATGATTATTATCACGAAGGGCAGTAAGCGCATGGAATAATTAACTTTTGCAATACTTGTAGCGTTCACGCATCTTGTTATAGACACGGCAATCACGGATCACACGGAATAAAACCGTGGTCTACCGCGATTTCCGTGTCATAAAAAAAGGGCGGAAAAATCCCGCCCTTTTTCTTTCAATACTATATCCGCACTGTCCTCCTCCCTTTGAGTAGGAGAGACAGTACGGGAAAATCTTCTACTGCCCGGCCTGCTTTACCATGAGCGCCTGAATCTGCTTCATGGTTTGTTCCATGCCGTTGGCGCTTCCATCCAGGAAAATAATATTACCCTTGCCATACTCAGCAAAGTTTTTCACTGCCTCGGTCCACATGCTGAACAGGATTACATTGGTAT
>ERZ795056.3163-NODE-3163-length-17822-cov-7.483424_pt1 | contig 17822 bp, 15 predicted proteins | sample MGYA00375140_ERZ795056 | MGnify/ENA primary metagenome ERZ795056 (study PRJEB30185, sample SAMN05720227) | activated sludge metagenome | isolation source: Anaerobic digester | place: USA | collected 2015-03-09 ... | reverse complement strand
GGGGGTGCTGGTTGTGCTGGTCGGGTCCGAGGTCTGGCTGTCGCTGGCGCCGCTGGTGGACGTCGAGGTCGAGGTCGGGGTTGTGCTCGTCGAGGTGGTGCCGGCGTCGGTGGTGGTGGGGCTGGTGCTGCCGTCGGTCGCGGTCCATGGGGGGACTGACGAGGTGGCCCCGGTCGCGCTGCCGTCGGGGTTGCCGAGCCCACCGCACGCGGCGATGCCGAGCGCCCACAGAAAAACTGGACGTGTCTTAAAGGCCATGTCGTGAAACTCCGGGATTGACGAATAACGCCGATCTGGATAGTTTCATAATTGAAAATGGATTTCAAAATTAATTACAGAGGAATGCGCGAGCAGCGCTGAGCGGGCGATGAGGTGGATCTACGCGCTACTCGCAGTGGTGTTCGCGGGGGAGTCCGTGCCGATGGAGGGGCAGGTCCGCGGCGCGGTGTACGTGCGAACGGACAGCGACCACACGACGGTCGTCTCACCGCGCGCGCACCTGCGGCAGCCGATCGGCTCGCCGCGCACGCGCATCGACGTCACCTACGGGCTCGACGCCTGGACCAGCGCGTCGGTCGACATTCGCACGGCCGCGACGGCGACGGTCCGCGAGGTCCGGCACGAGGCGACGGCGGGGCTCGAGCGCGAGCGCGGGACGTCGAGCTGGTCGGCGGGCTATCGCGTGTCCTATGAGCCCGATTACCTCGCCAACAGCGGCTCGCTCGCCGGTCAGGTCGAGCTGGCGCAGCGGACCGTGACGCTCGGCGGGCGGCTGTTCGGCGCGCTCGATCGGGTCGGGCGAGCCGGCGACGCCGCGTTCCACGAGCCGCTGCGGGCCGGCGGGGCGCTGCTGAGCGCGGGTTTCGTGCTGACGAGGACGACGCTGCTGCAGTTCGCCTACGAGCTGCGTGGCGCGCTCGGTTACATGGCCAGCCCGTATCGCTTCGTGGCGATCGGCGGCGACGGAACGTGCTCCGCGCTCGCGGAGTTCTGTGTGCCGGAGATCCATCCGCGTCGGCGCTCACGCCACGCCGCGGTGCTGCGGGCCCGTCAGGCGCTCGGTCGCAAGCTGGCGGTCGGCGGCCTCTATCGCTTCTACATCGACTCCTGGGGCCTGCGCTCGCACACCACGGCGATCGACCTGACGGTCACGCCGCGGCGCGGCCTCAGCCTCGCGCTGGAGCTGCGCAGCTACGCCCAGTCGGGGGCGTTCTTTTATCAGCCGCGGTACCTGTCCTCGGGGACAGGTGGATATTTCACCCGCGACCGCGAGCTGTCGTCGCTCGGCAGCCAGCGCCTCGCCTTGCACACGACCTATACCCGCCCGGTCGGCCGCGGCGCGCTCGAGCTCGGGGCGCTGCTCGCGGGCACGAGGATCGCCTACGACGCGTTCGTCGGGCTGGCGCGGGTGGGCGCGCTCGAGCTCTCGGCCATGCTCGGGGGGCGCTATTGAATTCGGCCGGCGGAGAAATGTGTATGCGTCATGTCCTGGTTGTGTTCCTCCTGCTCGCCGCCTGCGCGAGCGCTGCTTCCACCGCGTCGGTCAATGATGGTGCCCCGGCACCGGCGCTGTCCGGGGCCACGCTGTCCGGCGAGGCGATGGACCTCGCCGCGCTGCGCGGGCAGGTCGTGCTCGTCGATTTCTGGGCCTCGTGGTGCGCGCCGTGTCGCCGCGAATTGCCGGAGCTCGACGCACTGTATCGTCGGCATCGTGCGGCCGGGCTGGTCGTGATCGGCGTCAACATCGACGAGCAGCGGGCCGACGCCGAGGCGTTCCTGCGCGACCAGGTGCAGGTCAGTTTTCCGGTGATCCACGACGGCGCGCAGCAGCTCGCCGGGGCCTGGTCGCCGCCGAAGATGCCGACGCTGTATGTGGTCGACCGCGCGGGTCGGGTCGCGCGCGTGTTCGACGGCGAGAAGCCGGGTCAGCTCGCGGCGCTGCACGCCGAGGTCGAACGCCAGCTCGCCCTGTGACGGCGCTCAGACCGGGAAGGGCATCAGGCTCGCGCGCATGGCGGTCGGGGTCAGGCCGGTGAATTGTCGGCAGTCGCGGACGAGGTGGGACTGATCGAAGTACCCGAAGCGCAGCGCGAGCTCGGCCCAGCGCTCACCACCGCCGCCGCGGATGTGCCGGACCACGCGGTCGAAGCGGAGCAGCCGCGCGGCGAGCTTCGGCGGGAAGCCGATGTGTTCGCGAAATTGTGCGATCAAATATTTCGCGCTGTGGCCGAGCTCGCGGGCGAGGGCGCCGATGTCGACGGTACCGCCGCTGGCCTCGATGCGGGCGAGCGCCCAGGCGACCTTGCGCGGGCAGGCGTGGGCGCTGGCGAGCCGCTCCTGCAGCACACGATCGATGAGGTCGAAGCGGGCGTCCCAGCCGGTGGTGTCGGCGAGGCGCTCGCTGATGCGGCGATGCTCGCGGGACATGAGGTCGTCGAGGCCGACGATATGGCCCGCGAGCTCGCACAGCGGCGCGGCGGTCAGGAGCCGCGCGCCGATCGGCGTGAGGTTGACCTGAATGCCGCTCGAGCGACCGTCGTGGGCGGTGAGGGTGGCCCGGTCGCTGATGCCGGCGACGAAGCCGCTATTGTGCTGCGAAGCACTTTGCTCGTCGTCGGGGTCGCAAAGCCGCAGCGGCGGACCGAAGTCGAAGATCAGTACGGTGAAGGGGGCGGCGAATTCGCGGCGCTGGACCGGGCTTGCGGCGGATTCGACGTAGCCGACATAATCGCCGCAGACGTGGCCGTGCAGGGCCGGCGCGGGGGCGCGGACGGCCAGCTCCCAGCGGCTGTCCGCGGTCTCGTGGCGCAGCAGCCGGGCCCGGGTCGCCTGCATGACCGGGCCTTAGCACGTCGGTCAATTCCTTCCAAGACGGGGCGCGGGGCGCCTGGCATGGTGCGTGGCGATGCAACGAGCCATTCCTGCCGACCAGACCCACGCGACCCCCCACCTGGTGCTCCGCGACGCCGCGCGCGCGATCGAGTTTTATGTGCGCGCCTTCGGGGCGATCGAGACGATGCACCTGGACATGCCCGACGGCCGCGTCGGCCACGCCGAGCTGAGGATCGGCGCGGCGCGCTTCATGCTCGCGGACGAGTTCCCCGAGTTCGGCAGCGTCGGTCCGGCGACGCTCGGCGGCACGACGGTGACGATCGCGATCTACGTCGAGGATGTCGATGCGCTGGTCGCCCGGGCGGTCGCCGCGGGCGCGACGCTGCTGCGGCCGGTCACGGACGAGTTTTATGGCGACCGCGCCGCGTCGCTGCAGGACCCGTTCGGCCACCGCTGGCGCTTCGCCACGCACATCGAGGACGTCTCCGAGCAGGAGATGCAGCGGCGCCTCGCGGCGATGTCGGGTTGAGGGCTTCGTGGCAGACTGGTCCGGCGCATGGAGAGCTTCTACCGCCGGACCCTGCCGTCGCCCTGCATCGCCTTCTCGTCGCCGGAGGGCCGCCAGCTGTTTCGTGAGGCGCTCGCGGACGGCACGATGGAGGGCTACTTCCCGCTCGCCGAACAATTCCACACCCAGGCCGAGCCGGCGTTCTGCGGGCTCGGCACGCTCGTCGTGGTGTTGAACGCGCTGGCGATCGATCCGGGGCGGCAGTGGCGAGGGCCGTGGCGGTGGTTCGGCGAGGAGATGCTCGACTGCTGTCGGCCGCTCGAGGTGGTCCGCAAGGAGGGCCTGACGGTCGCACAAATGGTGTGCCTCGCGCGCTGCAACGGGGCCCGCGTCGAGGTCGTGCACGCCGACGAGGGCGAGCTCGCGACCCTGCGCGCCGAGGTCGAGGCGGCGGTGAGCCAGGCGGACGAGCCGTATCTGGTGGCCGCATATTCGCGGCGCGTGCTCGGGCAGACCGGCGACGGCCACTATTCGCCGGTCGGTGGTTATCATCGTGGTCGCGATCTGGTGCTGTTGCTCGACGTCGCGCGCTTCAAGTATCCGCCGCACTGGGTCCCGCTGTCCCTGTTGTGGGAGGCGATGCACCCGACGGATGCGGTGACGGGGCGCTCGCGCGGGTACCTGTTGCTGCGCCGCGGCGAGGGCTCGTTCGCGGCGCTGTGCACGATCGCGGGCGACGACGAGTCGTTTCGCGCGGCCGCCGAGGCGCTCGTGGTCACCTTGCCGGGGCAGCTCGCGGAGGATCGGCCGGACAGCGTCGCGGAGGTGGTGGCAGCATTCGTGCGCCACGGCGCGGCGGTGCTCACGGGGGTGATCGGCGTGCGGGCGCCCGTGGATATCGTCGGGGGCGAGCGTCAGTCCGAGCTGTGGGCCGCGTTGCACGCGATACCGCTGTTTGCGACGGTCGCGGCGATATCGCGGGGTGAGTTCGCGGCCGAGCTGTGGACCTTGCTGCTGCTCGCCTGTCCCATCGAGGTGTTCGCCCGGTTGCCCGCGCATCTGCGCGAGGCGCTTGCGCAGCTGCGAGACCCCGGGCGCTTGCCGCCGCGCGTGCTCGACGAGGTCGGCCACCTCGCGGCGCAGATGACCGCGCTGCGCGAGCGCTGCTGCCGGCCATGAGTGGTTGACAGGTTGACGCGATCGGTCTGGCGATTGTCGTTCGGGGTCAAGGGCAGGGGCAGAGGTCGCGGCTAGCTTGAACGGGCCGATGCAGCCCGTCGCACCCACCACCCTGTCCCTGCTCCTGCTGGCCGCCGCGCTCGCCTGCGGCCCGGCTTCCACCGCCGTCACCCCGGCGCCCGCGCCCGCGCCCGCGCCCGTGCGTGCGGTGCTCACCGGTCCGCCGACCCCGGAGGCGCCCGCAGCCGGCGATGAGCGCTTCACCGGCCGTGTGCTCGAGCGCCTGCCCGCGGGTCCCTACACCTATCTGCAGGTTGCGACCGACAGCGGCGCGCGCTGGGTGGTGACGATGGGGAGCGCGCCGGAGGGCACGGTCGAGGTGCGCAACATGGGCGTTCACAAACACTTCCACGCCCGCCGTCTCGGCCGCGACTTCGACGAGCTGGTGTTCGGCATCGTCGCGTCCGTCGGTCCCCGTCCTTCCGAAGCGATCTGAAACCCAGGAGTAATTTCATCATGCTCGCCAGAATCTCTGCCCTCATTCTTCTCGTTGTACCGCTCGCTTGTGCCGACAATGGCGCTGATACCGACACCGACGCGGCCACCACGACCGCCAGCACGACCGCCGGCGCCTCGACCTCGACGGATCCGACCTCGAGCACTGGTGGCAGCACGACCGGCTTCGACCCGAGCCAGCTCTACAATTGTAAAGAAGAGATGTTCGGGGCCGCGCCGTTCGCCGGGCCGCTGTGGGACGCCGAGAAGGGCGGCATCCAGGGCCCGCTGCAGGCCAATTATGTGCTGCACACCACGCAGATCTACGTGCGTCCCGAGAGCGGGGAGGAGTTTGGCGTGCTGGCCCAGGCGGTCGGGGCCGAGGCGGCGAAGATCGACGGATTGATCGCGTTCAGCGTCGGCAGCGACAACGGCTGCGGGGTCGCGCGCACGATGGGCATCTGGGCCAGCGAGGAGGCGATGTACAAGCTCGTCATGTCCGAGGCGCACGCCAAGGCGATGGCCGCGACCCTGGATGTCAGCTTCACCGGCCGGGTCACCCACTGGACCGCGACCGCCGCGGAGGCGAATGCGTACACCTGGGACGTCGCCCGCGCCAAGATCGCCGATGTCGCGCCGTCGCCGCTCTACTGAGATATCGCCCGCCGCGACGATTCGCGGTACTCGACCGGGGCGCTGCCGGACCAGCGCTTGAAGGCGCGGGTGAACGCGCTCGGCTCCGAATATCCGAGCGCGAACGAGACCTCGGAGATCGACAGCGACTCGTCGGCGAGGTAACGCCGCGCCAGGTCGAGGCGGGCCTCGTCGACCAGGGCGGTGAAGCCGAGCTCCTCGTCTTGCAGCCGGCGCTGCAGGGTCCGCGGCGTCATGCCGAGCCGCTGGGCGATCTCACCGACGCGCGGCTCGCCCTCTCGCAGCAGCTGGGCGATGACCGCCCGCACCTTCGCGCCGAAGCCCTGGGCCGCGCTGGCCTCGCGCTGCAATTCGGCCGCGTGGGCCTCGAGCGTGGCGCGTAGCCGCGGATTGGCGCCGACGAGCGGTCGGGTCCAGTCGGCGCGGCTGAAGGTCAGGCGGGTGTGGCGGGCGCCGTAGATCGGGACGCAGCCGAGGTAGGCCTCGATCTCGGCGCGCCAGGCCGGATCTTCGGGCCGCGCGCGGACCGTATGTGCGGTCGCCAGGCGCAGCTCGCTGCGGGTCAGCATGCGGAAGTGGGCGAGGAAGATGCCGGCGGTGTACTCGTCGAAGAACTGGTCGTATTCGGAGCGCTTGTGGTGGAACTCGAGGTAGGGCAGCGCGCCGTCGTGACCGGGGTCGACGACGAATTCGACGTGGGGATTGATCAGCGCGAAGTGGCGACCGATCTGGCTGAAAGATTCGCCGACGGTCGGATAGGAGGCCGCGAGGAAGTCGACGATCTCCCATTGCCCGAACGGGGTCGCGGCGCCGACGAACAGCGCCGACAGCGGGGGCAGCTTCTCGACGTAGAGGTCGTTCCAGGTGAGAAAAATGTTTGGGTCGTCGTCGGGGCATCCGGCCTGGCGCTTGTTCGCCTCGCGCAGCAGCGCGTCCGGGTCGACCCACCGCGCGAAGCCGCGGATCATCACCTCGCGGTTGCGGTGCGAGATCGACTCCTGCTGCCCGGGGGGTACCGTCGTGTCCGTCATCGCAGCTCCACGAATAGCCCGGTCCTCGCGGTCGGTCGAGCACCCGCGTGTGCGCGCTCGCGGTCGCGCGGTTGCCCGGGTGCGGCTGCGATCCGAAGTGGCGTGATAAGGTGCGGCTTCGCTCCGCTCCATGTCCCCGCTTCGTCGCCTCGCCGCCTGTCTCACGCTCCTCCTGGTGGTCGCGTGCGCGACCCGTCCGCCAGCGGAGCCGGTCCGCGAGCCCAGCGCGCTGGCGAAGCTCTTCGAGCAACCGCTCGAGCGGCGCGGGGCGGCGATGGAAGCCTTCGTGCGCTCGGCGCGGCCGCGTGTGCTCGTCGAGGTCGTCGCGCGCGAGCCGATCGAGGCCGCGTACGGGTCGCTGTTGCCGATCGGCCTCGAGGACTTCGACATCCTTCGCATCGTCGTCCTGCAGGACGACCCGGCGGTGTTTCTCGACCCCGGCGTGGCGATCGTGCCGGAGGCGCGACCTGCCGAGGGGCTGCCGATGTTCGCGACGGACCGCGACCTGCTCATCGCCTTCACGCAGGAGCGCCCGGCCGGCACACACACCCGCTACAAGCTCAAGGCGGCGGGTCTGCCGTGGTTCGTCAATATCCTGACCGTCGGCGTGCTCGAGGTCGCGTCGCTGCATTTCGAGGGCGAGGAGATCCAGCCCGACGAGGAGGATATGGCCCGCGCGGCGCCGCGGGCGACCCTGCTGGCCACATTGCTCGATTCACCGCACGGCTGCGGTCGGCGCCGCTCGCCCTGCGACCGGATCCTCGTGGTGCCGCGGCAGCGCGACGATGTGGCGCTGCGCCTCGAGCTCGAGCTCGAGCTCGACGATGGCGTCGGTGCCGGGCTGCGCTTGAGGTCGAGGATACCTTTGCCCGCGGGCAAGCCGCTCGCGGCGCGCCTCGCCGAGGTGTTTCGTGGCGGGCCCATCGAGCTGACGGGTGCGTCGATCGACCCGCTCTGGGAGCCGCGATCGATGCAAACCGGCTGTCGTTTGAAAGACCGCGTGTGCGCCGCGCCGACGGCCGCGAAGGTCGCCAGGCCCGAACCACCCGCCGTGATTGCGCCCGAACGGCTGGCGACGCCCGCGGAGAGCCTCGCTGCCCGGCCGCAGTGGGTCCGCGACGAGGGTTATGCGCCGGCGACGAGCATCGAGCGCTTCGGGCCCGCGGACCTGGTCGCGGGTGGGCCGCTGCGTGAGGTGCTGCTGGTCTGCGACCTCGAGCTGCCGGCGGTGATCGATGTCCACACGCTCGTCGTCGAGGCCCGTGTCGGCGCGCTGCCGGTGCATCACCCGGACGTGTTCTCGCAGCCTGATGTGCCGGCGCGCTTCGTCGTCCCGCTCGTGCAACTCGACCCCGACGAGTCGGTGGCGGTGACGGTCTCGATCCGCAAGAGCTCGTGGTTTTGGGGCATCGATGACGTGCTGTATGGTCGGGCAAAGGGCGTGTATCGCGGCGTCCTCCCGCTCGTGGTCGGCGGCCGCGGAATACCGATGTCCTGCAGCGCGCTCGGTCGCGAGGGCGTCGAGAAGCAGGTCGTATCGCGCATGGTCTCGCTGGCCAATCAGCTGGCGAGCTTCGACATCGGCGTCGACCCGATCGACGAGCGCAGCCACGATTGGGGCGCCCGCAATTGGGGCATGAGCAACCTGCAGGATCGGGTCGAGACGATCGCCGGCCTGGTCGGCTGGTCGGACCCGCGCATTCGTGCGCTGCTGCCGGCCCTCGAGCATTACCGCGATGTCTTCGCTCGCCACCTCCGGCGCTTCCTCGCGGCCCGCAGCGCCGCCGCGCCGGCGCCGGGCACCCAGCTGTCGTTCGCCGACGGCGACCTGCGGATCGTCGGCGAGGTCTGCGGCGCGGCGATCGATCGGCGAAGGATCTTGTGGTCGCGGGAGAAGGTCGCGAAGGATGGCTGCGTGACGATCCTCGAGGTGACCGCCCGCGAAGGTCTGCCGATCGAGTTCTCCTCGCGTACCGGTCAGCTCGGCTCGATATCGCAGGCCGACCTCGCGTGGGAGGACGGCCGCAGGAGCGACGCCTGGACCGTCGGCGTCGAGCTGATGGCCGCCGGCAAGCGGCGGGACGTCGAGCGCGTATCTCTGCGGCCCGGTGAATCGGCGCGCATCTATCTCGCGCCGGAGGAGCCGTTTCACCGCGAGGGCGGGCCGGGTCCGCTGTTGCTGGTCGCGCTCGACAAGCTCGATACCGTGTTCATTCGTCTGCGCTGAGCTCGGGCGGGGTCGCCAGGGGGCCGCCACGCAGCAGCGCGCGGGCGAGGCGGTCGGGGCGCAGCAGCGCCGTCGGCGGCGCGACCATGTGAATGGTGCGGAGGAATTGCAGGGTGAGCTCGCGGTCGTGATGGGTGGCGCGATGGACCCGGGCCAGCGCGCGGGCGATCAGCGGATAGGCGGGTGGGCGCTTGCCTGTGACCTCCGGGCAGCGAAAATCCTCGAGCGTCGCCATTTGCCACGGCATATCGATGACCCGCGCGGCCCGGCGATAGAAGCGGGCGGGCAGGCCGGTGAGGCTCCTGCGCCGGCGCAGGCAGGCGCCGAGCTCGAGGGCCACGAGCGCGGCGGTGGTCATGCCCTGGCCATAGATGGGGTTGAAGCTGCAAAGGGCGTCGCCGATGGCCACGAGGCCCTCGGGGTGCCGGCTCATACGCTCATAGCGGCGGCGTAGGCTGGAGGGGAAGCGATGGACGACGCCGTCGTCGAGCGGCTCCAGCGCGGCGAGGGCGCGCTGCAGGTCGTCGACGGGGAGGGAGCCGGCGAATTCGTGGAAGCCCGGGAGGTCGGTCGGCGGATAGTCGCGCAGCTGGCCGAACAGGGTGCATATCCAGCGGTCGCCCTCGACCGCGAGCAGAACGCCGCCGCGGCGCCGGGGCGCGCCGCCGAGCACATAGAGCGCCTTGAATGATAGGGGGGCGTTCGGGTCGCGGCGAAAGGTGCGGGTCGCATAACCGATGTGGATATCGACCACATCCTGCTTCGGTGGCGGATAACCGAGCGCCGCGAGCCACTTCGGCGTGACGGAGCCGCGACCGGTGGCGTCGACCACGAGGTCGGCGTGGAGGTTCTGCTCGACCGCGCCGTCGATGCGCGGCCGGGTATGCACGCCGGTGATGCGCGTGCCGTCGGCGGCGGCGAGCAGGCCGAGCACCTCGTGGCTGTCGAGGCAGCGGACCTGCGGCAGCGCGAGCACGCGGCGTCGGACCTCGGCCTCGAGGAAACAGCGGGTCAGACCGATCGCCGTCATATCGCTGGCAAAGCGATGCTTCCACCCGCCGAAGTGGTGCCAGGCGACATCCTCGCTGACGGATAGCGGCACGCCGCCGCCCGCGAGCAGCGCCGTGGTCAACCCCGGGAACAGCCCCGCCAAGATCTGCTGGCCGCGTTGCAGCAATACGTGGACGTGGCGGCCCTGGGGCGTGCCCTTGCGGCCCCGGGCCCCGGTCGGCAGCGCGTCGCGCTCGATCAACAACACCTCGTCGAAGTGCTCGGCCAGCACCCGGGCGGCCACCAGACCGCCCATACTTGCGCCCAGCACCACGACCCGTCGCACCCTCGCCTGTGGTTGTGTCCGTATCATTGCGATAACCTTTCAGGGCTCGCGCCCTGGCCAGGTTACCGCAGCGTCCGCTTCGATCCGGAACTATGTGCCGGCGGGCATGACGCGCTCACGCGTTGATAGAGTCATGCCTCGGCGCGAAGGTCGATCGCCGCGGCGACGGTCGGCGATGTCGTCGTCGGCTCGGGCCGCGGCGCGGGCTCGATGGCGCCGCCGCGCAGCAGCACGCGGGCCAGGCGATCGGGGCGCAGCAGCGTCGTCGGCGGCTCGATCATGTGCATGGCGCGGAGGAAGTGCAGGGCGACCTCGCGGTCGCGGGTGGTCGCGCGGTGGACCCGGGCGAGGGCGCCGGCGATCAGCGGATAGGCGGGCGGGCGCTCGCCGGTGACCTCGGGGCTGCGAAAGTCCTCGAAGGTCGACAATTGCCACGGCGTATCGATGACGCGGGCGGCGCGGCGATAGAAGCGGGCGGGCAGGCCGGTGAGGCCCTTGTGCTCGCGCAGGCAGGCGCCGAGCTCGATCGCCACGAACGCGGCGGTCGTCATGCCCTGGCCGTAGATCGGGTTGAAGCTGCACAGGGCATCGCCGACGGCGACCAGGCCCTCGGGGCGCCGCGACATGCGCTCATAACGGCGACGGAGGTTGCACGGGAACTTGTAGCTCGCACCATCATCGAGTGGTTCGAAGGACGCGAGGGCGCGCTGGAGGTCGTCCACCGGCAGGCTGCCGGCGAAGCCCAGGAAGCCGGGCAGGTCGCTCGGCGGATAGTCGCGCAGCTGGCCGGCGAGCACGGAGATCCAGCGATCGCCCTCGACCGGGAACAGCGCGCCGATGCGGCGCTGCGGCGCGTCGCCGATCACATAGAGCGCCTTCCACGGCATTGGCGCCGCCGGGTCGCGGCGAAAGGTGCGGGTCACGTAACCGACGTGCACATCGACGGTCTCCTCCGCGGGCAGCGGATAACCGAGCGCCTCAATCCACCTCGGCGTCGCGGAGCCGCGACCGGTGGCGTCGACCACGAGGTCGCCAAGAAGGTCCTGCTCGCTCGCGCCTTCGACCCGCGGCCGAATGCGCACGCCGGTGATGCGCGCGCGGTCGGGGGTGCTGAGCAGGCCGAGCACGTCGTGGTCGTCGAGGCAGCGCACCTGCGGGAGGGCGAGCACGCGCCGCCGGACCTCGGCCTCGAAGAAGGGCCGGGTCATGGCGATCATCGCCACACCACTGGCGAAGCGCTGCTTCCACGCGCCGAAGTGGTGCCAGGCGAGCTCGTCGCTGAAGTCGACCCGCACGCCGCCGCCGGCGATCAGGGCCTCGGTGAGGCCCGGGAACAGGCCCTCGAAGGCCAGCTGGCCGCCTTGCAGCAGCCCGTGGAGGTGGCGGCCCTGCGGCGTACCTTTGCGGTCATCGGCGCCGGTCGGCAGCGCGTCGCGCTCGACCAGCACGACCTCGTCGAAGTGGTCCGCCAGCACCCGCGCGACCGCGAGGCCGGCCATGCTCGCGCCCATCACCACGACTCGTCGCACCGAAGATTCCTGGGTTCCCTGCATGGTCGTCGTCCTTTCGGGGCTCGGCCCCGACCCCCGCAAGGTGACGGCCGGGTTCATTTCGATCGGACAAGATCGCCGCGAGCGAAGGCGCGCGCCATATTGCGGAGTGTGAAGCGCAGGTAAGACAGGCGAACCGATGTAATCGCGGCCCGGCTCCGGTCACTCATCGATGTAACCCGGTCGAGAGAAAATCCAGGAGCTACCCGCCATGAACGCCACATCGATGTTGTCCCGTGTCCGCCTCATCATCATCAGCGCCGCCCTCTGCGGAGTCATCCCCGGTTGTGATACCAGCGACGATGTCAGCGACCGCAGCGGTCAATCCGAGGACGAGGGCGATGAAGAAGGTTGCGACAAGGATGGCAAGCCCCGGCCCCCGGTGAAGTGCGATGAAAACGGCGAGCCGATCCCTCCGGTGGACGAGAACGGCGACCCGCTGCCCCCGCCGGTGGACGAGAACGGCGACCCGCTGCCCCCGCCTCCCTGCGGCGAGGATGGTGAGCAAAAGCCCCCGCCGGTGAAGTGCGATGAAAACGGCGAGCCGATCCCTCCGGTGGACGAGAACGGCGACCCGCTGCCCCCGCCGGTCGATGAGAACGGCGACCCGCTGCCCCCGCCGCCCTGCGGCGAGGATGGTGAGCAGATGCCCCCGCCGGTGGAGTGCGATGAAAACGGCGAGCCGATCCCCCCGGTCGACGAGAACGGCGATCCGCTGCCGCCGCCGGTCGATGAGAACGGCGACCCGCTGCCCCCGCCGCCCTGCGGCGATGGTGGTGGTGAGCAGATGCCCCCGCCGCCCGCGAAGTGATGCGTATGCGCAGTGACATCGCCGCGCGCTCAGGGCTCCACCGGCGGCACCGCGATGTACGGTGCGCCGCGGCGCACGTCCGGATAGCGCCAGCCCCCGGTCGGCGCGGCGATCTCGAGGGCGAAGTATGCTCCGTCCGCGAGACCCTCGAGCGTCGCGCCGAAGCTGCAGCCCGCGTCCATACAGGCGCCCGCGCACGGCCCGTCCGTCGGTCCGGGCAGCGGCGCCGCGGTGAAACTTCGCCACTCCGCGTAGCCCGAGAAGGGCTTCCAGAGTAGGCTGATATCGGCGCCCGCGGGCGCCGGGGCGGCGAGGCACGCCGTGACCTGCAAGCGGCCTTCGGGGCCGTCCGGCGGCCGCTGAGCGAACAATGCGACGAGCCCCGGACCGTCGCCGCGCGGCGTGTCCAGCCAGGCCCCGGCGGGCGGTAGATCGTCCCACCAGGAGCTCGCGGCGGGCGCTTCGGCCATGCTCCGCTCGATCGACGCCAGATCCCCTTCGAGGCTCTGATACGAAAAGTGGTACAGCGGATATCCGAGCTCGACCATGCGCAGCCGGTCGCGAAACGGCGCGATATATTGAGTGTCCGCGCCGAGCTGCGCCCACGCGGCGTCCGCGGCGGCGGTCTCGGCGATCGCCGTTTCCAGGTAATCTTCGCGGCCCGAGCCGTCATAAACCGCCAGCGCCGTCGCCCCGCGCAGCTTGTGCCCGAAATACTCGCCCAGGTCGGCCAGCGCCACGCACTCGCGGACCACGTCCCGCGCCTCGGGGTCGTCGACGTCGATGTCGACGCTCGCGGCCTCTCGCGCCATCGCGGCCGCCTCGAGCACCTCGCGCGCGACCTCGAGCGAGGACAGCCGGGTGGTGGGTCGCCGCGCGAGCAGGTCGTGGGCCGTGTCGTACGCGGAGGCGACCGCGAAGATGTCGAAGGACCCGTGATATTCGCTGCGCTTGCACACCCCGCTCGGTCTCCCGGTCTCCGGCGCCGAGGCCCAGAAGCCGACGCTGCCGCCCCACTCGAGGTCCGGCGCGAAGTGCCGCGAATCGGGCCCGCAGGTGTGGGCAGCCTGGATCCACGGCACGATCCGGCTCGCGGCCTGCAGCGGCGACCACAGCTCCTCGGTGCCGGTCCGGGCCGCCAGCGCGGCGCGAAACACCGCCTCGTCGGTCGCCGGATCGTAGGCCAGACGTCCGAACATCAGGTACTCGAGCTCGTCGCGGCGAAAGCTCCACGGCGAGAAGCGGTCGGCCTCGAGGCGATGATAGAAGTCGCGCTGGGGCGTGAACGCGTGCGGCGCGAGCAGGGTGAAGCCGGCGCTGACCCCGAGGCGAGCGCTGGCGATCGTCTGCCGGATATCCTCGAAGTTGGCATGACGGAACAATCGGTGGGTGCCGCCGCTCCAGATCTGGAAGATCAGGTCGTAGGGCGTCGGCGGGCTCAGGTAATCCTCATACGAATACTTCGACCATTCATGCAGCTCCCCCATCAGGCCGCCGGTGATCAGATACGACGGGCCGAGGTGCTCACCGTTGTACTTGACCTCGACCAGCAGGTTACCGGCGGTGGCCGCCGAGATGGCGAGCACGTCGGACTTGCCGACCAGCCAGGTGCGCAGGTAGATCCCGAGCGTCGGGGCGACGCTCTGCACCCCCTTGATGAAGGTGTCGAGGAAAAAGTCGGCGTCCTCCATGCTCTCGCCGATGCGAAAGCCGAGCTGCCAGAGGCCAGGGGCGCGCGCCGTGAGGTCGGCGACCGCCTCGCGCTCGTAGATCGCCCGCTCGGCGCCGAACAGCGCCACGCCCTGCTCGCTCGTCACGCGGGTCTCGGCGCTATAGGACATCACACCGACGCGGATCCCGCGGTCGGCGGCCATGGCGATGATGCGATTCAACATCTCGAGGTTTTGCTGGCGAACCGCCGCGGGGGCGCCGACGGCCGGGAAAGAGGCGCTGACCGCAAAGTGCGGGAGCAGGTTCGGAAACAGGGTCGTCGGCAATTCGTACATGCCGTGGAGATCCAGGAAGTTCATGCGCGCCCGGGCGAGCAGATCGAGGTATTGCTCCCAGAACGACTCGTCGTGAAACCACCAGTGGGTCTCGCCGGGCTCGGGTAAGCCGAGCAGCAGGTTCGCGCCGCGGATCGCCGTCGCCGGGGCGCCGCTGAACGGGACGTCCGGCGGGATGGCGCCCGCTCCGTCGCTCACCAGGCGATCGATCAGCTCGAGCGCGCCGTACATCACGCCCGTCTCGTCGCGGCCGACCACCCGCGTCACACCATCGCTCACCACGACGGAGAAGGAGCCAGGCCGCGGATCGAGGACCACGTCGGCGCGACCCATCAGCGCTCGCGCGTCCTGCTCGTGGGCGAGCCACAGGTCGACCTGCGCTGTGCTGCCCGCCCGCGCGAGCGCCTGCCGCAGCTTCTCCCGGACATAGTCCCGCGGCGAGCCGGTCGGCGCCGTCGCGGACTCGATGGGCGGGACCTCCGACGGCGAGGCACAGGCCGAAGCGGCGCCGCAGGCGGCGAGGGCCGCGATGAGCGTGAGCAGTGCTTTCATGGCCGACCCTCCCGCGAGCGCCGCGACCCCGCGAGCAACATGCAGCAGTCGAGCCCGCTGGCACGAGAGTGACATCTGGAATTGTCGAGTTCGGCAGGCGCGGGCGCGGCGACTCGCGGGGCTACGCTGTGATGAATCGGGTTTGTGACCCGCGAGCATTGCCGATCCGTTCGGGTCGCGCCGCCCGCCTCGTTGTGCGCGTGGACCGGTCGTCGCCGGCGCCGGCGCGCTTGCCGGGTCAATGCGCGAATTGCCCGATGGTCCGCGCCAGGCTATCGCGCAGGCACTCCAGGCAATCGCGCGAATCGAACACGCCGCAGCCCTTGCGCGGGGTCTTGGCGAGCAGCTGCAAGGCGGGCAGGGCCCGCGCATCGTTGGCCTCGCCGATCTTCTTGAGGACGATCTTCTTGGCCTCGCAGCTGCCGGCGCGGCCGAGCCAGGCGACGTTGCGGGCGTACAGCGGCACCGCCTCCTGGGGCTCGTGGGCCAGCACCGCGTCGCCGGCGCGCTTGCGTGCGCGCTTGTCGGTGCTGGTCAGCATTGCCTCGATCTCGGCGACGAGCCCCGCCGGCAGCGCTGCGTCGTCGGCCTGGCTTTCAGGACCTGCCCCGACGAGCATGTCCGTGGGGACAGCTGTCACGGCCTCTGGATCGCCGCGCAGCCACATCGCCGCGCCGAGGGTGAGCACGGTCAGGGCGGCGAGCGGCAGGGCCCAGCGGGTCAGGCGTTGCTGCCGGGTCTTATGAAAGGGCACGGTGCCGATCGCCAGGGTCCCGTGGACCATGCGGCGCAGCGCGTCACGGACCTGGCGGGCGGACTCGGGGCGGCGTTTGGCGTGACGCGACAGCAGCTGGTCGATCATCGCCGCGAACTCGGGCGGGAGGTCGGGGACCTGCGTGGCGAGCGGCGGCGCCGGTGCGGCGAGCTGGCGGGTGTAGATGTCGGAGATGCTCGCGCCGTTCCAGAGGATGCGGCCGGTCGTGCATTCCCAGAGGATCACGCCGAGCGCGTAGAGGTCGACGCGGAAGTCGATGGCCTCGCCCAGCACCTGCTCCGGGGCCATGTAGCCGGGCGTGCCGATCACCGCGCCGAGGCGCGTCAGGTCGCTGGCGCCCGCGCCCGTGGCGACCCGGGCGATGCCGAAGTCGAGGACCTTCAGCAAAAAGGTGCCGTCGTCGCGGGGCTCGAGCAGCAGGTTGTCGGGCTTCAGGTCGCGGTGCACGATGTGGATCGCGTGCGCGGCCGCCAGCGCGTCGCAGATCTGCGCCCCGAGGTCGCAGACCTGCCGCCACGACATCTTGCCGGCGCTGCGGTGCGACTCGAGGCTGCGCCCGCGGACCAGCTGTGTGACGAGGTAGGCGCCGCCGCCCGGCAAGGTCCCGTAGTCGAGCGCGCTGGCGACGTTGGGGTGGTCGAGCTGCGCGGTGGCCATCGCCTCGCGCTTGAACCGGGCCGCGATCTCCGCGTTGCCCGCGAACTCGGCGCGAATGACCTTGAAGGCGACCTGCTTGCGCAGGGCGAGGTGCTCGGCGATGTACACCGCGCCCATGCCGCCCTCCGCGAGCAGCTCGTGGATCTGGTAGCGGTCGTCGACGAGCCGACCGACCCAGCCCGGGCTCTCCCCATCGGGGGCTATTGGCGACAGTCCTGGGTCGGTCACGCGGACCCCGAGTATACGCGCTCGCGCTCGATCTGCGCCCGGCGCCATCAGCACCCCGGACCCTGCCGGGAGGTATATACTCGCCGCCGGCAAAAGGCGGCAAGATGAACACTGCTCGGCGGCTCTCCTCGATCTCTCTCGGTCTCGTGCTCGTGCTCGCGGCGGCGTGCGGCAAGCCTGTCGACCCCAGCGGCAAGCCCGATGGTTCATTCGCACAGGCCGGCATGGGCACGCCGGAGCTCCCCGTCGCCACGCCCCCGACGCCCGCGCCGACGGGTCGGCCGCTCGCGGCCGATGTCTCGATCGAGGTCGTGTCCTGGCTGGTGTCCTTCAATCGCCTCCAGACCGCGAAGGCCCTCGAGGACGCGCTCAATCGTAAGCCCGGACAATTCAGCAAGGTCGACTCCGACGCCGACGGAGTCCTCGATTACATCGCCGTCGTCGAGAAGCCCAACCCCGACGGTCACGCCTTCGAGCTTCGCACTGTCGCCCAGCCGGGTAAGAACACACCGGAGGTGGTGGTGGCGACGATGATGTTCGATAAGGAGTGGGGCTTCGCGGGGCACTACGATGGCGCGGTCGGCGGCGTTGCTGGCGTGGCTGCGGTGCCCGCGGTTGCGGCTGCTGTGCCGGTCCCAGCGGACGCGGCCTTGGCGGTTGCGGGGGCTGCGCCGGCTCCGAGTCCGGCGGTCGCGGTGGCCGCGGCGCCGGTGGCTGCGCCGGCGGTTGTGCCGAACGTGCAGGCGGTCCCGGCCGGGAGCAATGTCGAGGCGGGCGTCGCTGCTCGGCCCTGAGCTGGTTTTTGGGGCATGTCTTTTGGGGCATGTCCTTGAGGGCCGGTAGGGCGTGCGGGTGCGGGAGTGCGGGCGCGGTGCGGACGACGTCGCGCGGGCCGGCGGGGTCCGGTGGAAGTGCCCGCGCAACCTGGCGCAGCCGGATGTCCGGAGGTCGGTCCGCCCTCAGACACGGCGCTCAAGACAG
>ERZ795056.3161-NODE-3161-length-17836-cov-8.314662_pt1 | contig 17836 bp, 14 predicted proteins | sample MGYA00375140_ERZ795056 | MGnify/ENA primary metagenome ERZ795056 (study PRJEB30185, sample SAMN05720227) | activated sludge metagenome | isolation source: Anaerobic digester | place: USA | collected 2015-03-09 ... | reverse complement strand
AATATTACCCGCTTATTATTGGTTAAGCGTACAAAAGTAACCAATCTGCTTAAAGTAAAAGCCAATTATTGTTTAAACGCCAAATTAAACGGTTAATTTGACGTGAAAGATATCCTGATTCGTTTTAAAAATCAAGCCCGAGCGAAAAATACCATACCGGCTTACCCTTGAAAAGCCCATTCATCGGCCAGCCCACATCGCCTTTCATCAGGTATCCAAGCAGGGTACTACGGGCGCCAAAACCATATCCACCGGCAAACGGACCTACCCCCGGCGATTTAAACGTAACCCGTACCGGGTTGTTGGGGTCCTGCGAACCATAGGTTACGCTTGGCCGTTTAATCCCGGAAAAAGTACCTTCCCATGCCGTTCCAAGATCAATAAACTGGGTAAGCTGGAAGTTTCTTAAAAAGGCATTGTTGATGGGCTTATTAAAAAAAGTGGTAAAAACCGGCAACCTGAATTCGCTGTTGATGGTGGCTGCATTGTTTCCATTGGCCAGGTTCTGATTGTATCCTCGCATGTTTAATGCAAGCGTCTGGTAAATATAATTTACTTCCGGATTAGGCTTATTGGCCGACTCGAACTGTGGCGATACCCATGAATCAATACCTCCCAGGTAATAAATCAGTTTTTGGTTGCCCCAGCTTGCATCAAAGGCAGAACGGAAAGCCCAGATGAAATTGCGGTAAATGGGGTAATAATACCTGAAGTCGGCTCCGGCATTTATGGTGCGCTGACTTGCCTTACCGGCTTCCTGCCCTGTCTGAAACATGCCCTCAACGTAAAACTTGTACTTCAGCCCGTTCCAGATATTCTGGGCTTTGTTTATTGAATTGTCGTAAACGTATTCAGCCCTCAGGTTGGCGTAGCTGATATCCTTATCCGGCAACAGCAGCATGTTCAGGTTTTCCGACTGTGCTACCAGCCTGTCGTAGCGGAATGAAGGATACAGGCGTACACTCCTTACTTTATCAAGCGGGTAAACAACCTTACCCTGGTAAATGGAAGTAAATTGTTTTCCGGGCAGTGGAATTTCCTGGTCATAATACAGGTTGCTGTTGGCACCGCGGTAAAACATCAGGCCCCAGTCAATTCTTTTGCGGAAATTATCGAAAGAAAGGAAGTATTCATTATCTGCAAAATTGATGCCCGGTTTCCAGCCTCCGCTAAACCGGTAATCTTCCATAACATCGCTGATGCTGCCCATAAATGCCCAGCTCACGTTGTTTCCGTTGTTAAGCTGAACGGGTCCTGTTCCCCCGGCATAGGGTTGCCACCTGTTTATGATGATGTTGTTGCTGATTCCACCCATCAGCAGGTCGCTGCTGAATTTTAACTTGTATTTATAAAGCCTTGCCTTTTCAAGGAAGCTGGTTTTTTGGCTCCTAGGGTCGGTTAGTGTTCCAAAAAATCCTTTCAGCGGGTCGGTTTCAGTAGAGTCCTGACCGTCCTTTTTGGTAGCTTCGTCTTCATCAAATTCGGTTACAAATCCGGCGGCATCCGTGGTGTCCTTTTTCTGTCCCGGTTTTTGATACCGGGTGGCTTCACCGGTTTGGGCCTTGGCCTTCTGCATTTCAAGCCGCATAAATTCTGTAGGTCTTGTTGCAATATTCCGGCGCCTGAGGGCAACACTATCCACCCTTAACCGGTACAGCATTTTCAGGTCGCTTTGCTGCGAAACCTCGCTCACCTGCCCGCGGTCGCCTGCATTGCGGGTTTCCAAAAGGCTGCTTTGGTAATTTGAAAGGGGAAAGGTGTAGGTGCTGTCTTTGGTCAGGGTTATATAACCAACTGAATCCGGTTCCGGAAGGTCCCAGGCTTTCAGGGTACTATCTACCTCGCGCAGTTCGGGATTACGTAAAATTTCATCACCAATAAATACAAGTGTATCCAAACCATCGGCCTTGGTGGTAAAAAATCCGGCATACCTGTTGGCAACTCCATTCTGATCCGATACAAAAGTGTAGTGGTTCACATTGTACTGCATAGGAAAACGGGCATCGCCAAAAGGCATATTGGTTAGCTGCGTAATTTGCCTGAAACCGGCCTTTTCATCATAATCGGCCAAAAAAACATTGTAACGGCTCTTGTTTGGTAAGGAAGTATCTCCGCCTTTGTCATTCGGATCGGGGCGGTTGCTCGAAAAAATAACCCCGGTTTTATTTGGAAAACTTACATAGGATGCATCGAGGTCGTCCCAAACATCATCTGTAAGCTGATCCACCTTTCCGCTTTCGAGGTTAAAAATGTAAATATCGGTATGCCCGTTTTTAACGGCACTCATTACCAGCCGGCGGTGGTCGAGAAAATACTGTGCATCCTGCACCTGGTCGAAAGGAAGGTCAATTTTACGGTTGTTGGCTTTGTTCACAATATCATGAATCATCACCTTCATTTTGTCTTTTTCCCAGTAAACAACAGCAAGGCGGGTACCGCGTCCATCCCAGGTCATTATCGGGTAGTTGGGGTTTCGCTCGTGCTTTGGGGTTCTGATGCCACTTTTTATAAGAATCGTTTTGTTGGTGTAGTTTTCATAGAGGGCTACCCGGTAAAAACCCTTCAGGTATTCAGCAACGGCATAGGTATAGGAACGTACGTTGGGGTTTGGGGCGAAATGGTAAAAGTCCTTTTTCTCGGAAATATCTTCGGTAATGCTGATGGTTCCTTTGGGAATATTTCGTCTGCCCTTTATGTCCTCGTAATATTTTTCTGTTTCCTTTTCCATGAACTCGGCCAGTAAGTCCTTGAACTTCTTCTTGGTAATTCGGAGTGAAGCGCTGTTCAGGTTTTTGTACAAAATGGCCAGGTACATAAAGTAGGTAACATTGTCCTTTTTGTACGTGTTGGCAATATAATTCCAGAAAGCATGGCCTGCCAGCACAGGGTCCTTAAAGCCAAACTGGTAAAAGTTTTTGTAATCCTGGGCAAGCAGGGCATTTTTCAGTTTGTCGTCCATTTGCACACTCCAGTTTTCGGCAGTGTAAGCTACGTAGCCATCAGTAAGCCAGGGTGGCAGGTCGAGCAGGGCAGTATTGCCCGCAATTTCACCAATATTATCGCCATACAGCCGGTTGTCAACCAAAATACGGGCAATACCTTCCCTGATTTGTTTGCGCAGGTCGGCATGGTTTGAGTTAAAATAGATCATCATCTTATTGTTCACCAGCCGGCTAAGGCCTCCTACATCGGGTATATTGTTTATCAGGCCAATATTGGAGGCCTGCATATCGTCGTAGGAATTATACAATATGATGTTAGCCCGGCGCTGAAGCCCGGTTTCTGTAAAATTTTCTATTTCACCCAGTTCTTCTTCAGCAATCTGAAGCGCATATTTGGCAAGTTCCAATCCCCCGTCATTAAAGTGGATGTTGAAGTTGGGGGTTTGATAATAGCGCCAGTTGTATTTGCGGTACTGAATACGGTTTTTGCCAAATTCAACCGAAGAAACCTGAGCTGCAGCCGGTATATGACTTAGGATAAATCCTGCAGCAATAAGCCCGAAAATCCAATTTATCTTCTGAAATCTTCTTGAAATCATGTATCTTTTTTTGAACGGTAGTGGTGCAACGTGTGAAGTAACAACAAAATAGCGTAGGTGTTTCACCAACATCTTTTTTTTAAGGCTGTTTATTTAAAATTTAACCCATTCTGCCTGTTAATGTCAATTGGTTTATTTGTTTAGTGTGATAAACCTTGGCATTTTTACACAGGAATTGAGTCAAATTTCAATATAAATATGCTGCAAATAAAACAATTTACTTTCAGCCCGATGGCAGAAAACACTTACGTGCTGTATAACGAAAACAAACAGGCCTGTATTATAGACCCCGGATGCTACTTTTTGGAAGAAAAAGGCCAATTGGAGTCATTTATTACCCGAACGGGGTTAACAATTGACTATTTATTGCTTACCCATGCCCACCTCGATCATGTATTTGGGTTGAAATGGGCTTCTGATACCTACGGCCTTAAACCTAACCTCAACCAAAATGAATTGAAAGTACTGGAACGCGGGCCCGTTATGGCTTCCATGTATGGCATGCCTTTTCCGGCGTACACCGGTGAAGTTCATTTGCTGGCTGCCGGAGAGAAAATCAATATTGGTAACGATTTACTGGATGTTATTTATGCTCCGGGCCATTCTCCCGGCCATATTTGTTTTTACTGTGCGGCACAGGGTTTTGTAATTGGGGGGGATGTACTTTTTCAGCGAAGTATTGGCCGTACCGACCTGCCGGGTGGCGACCACGAAACCCTGCTGAACAGCATCCGCACCCAATTATTTGTGCTGCCGGAAGAAACTGTGGTTCATTGTGGCCATGGCCCTTCCACTACTGTAGGTGAGGAAAAAAGACATAATCCTTACCTCAATTAGTCCTTTTTTTTGCTTTTTTCCTTATTAACAGAACATTTTAATCTAAATTGATGTTTAAACATTAAATTTGCATTCTAATTAAAAATCACACAGTTATGAGCGATCTAAGAACACTGGTTGACGGGCTCAACCAAAAAATTTCAGAGGGAAAAATCCTGGAAGCTTTTGAAGAATACTATTCCGACGATGTGGTCATGCAGGACAATGACTACCCTGCCCGCATTGGAAAAGAAGTAAACCGTCAGTATGAAGAAGCATTTGTGAACGGTTTAACAGAATTCAGGGGAGCAAAGCTAAAAAATACCCTTGTAAGCGATGGTATTACCATCAGCGAATGGTGGTTCGATTATACACACAAGGATTATGGTGTCCGCAACTACACACAGGTTAGCGCACAGCGCTGGAAAAACGGAAAGATTGTAGAAGAGAAATTTTATTACAATAACTAAGACAATTTTCGTTTTCGTACCCGGCTTCCCAGTTTGGGGGCCGGGTTATTTTTTGCAAAAATTATGCTTTTCATATATTACTACCTTTGCAACTTTAATTTCAATATTATGGGTTTAGAAAAAGATATCAAACAGAAGCATTTTCGCAACGAATGGCAAAAAGCAATGATTAATCTAACCTACACACATAACTGGTTGAGTGAAAAATTTAAAACCTTTCTCGATCGTTTTGATCTTACCTCGCAACAATTTAACATCCTGCGGATCCTGCGCGGGGCAGGAGAACCGCTTAGTACGCTTCAGATCCGTGAGCGAATGCTTGATAAAATGAGCGATACAAGCCGGATAGTAGACCGCCTGATTTTGAAAGGATTTGTAAAAAAATCAACCTGCCCCCATGATAAGAGGTTGGTGGATGTGGTAATTTCAGAAGCCGGCCTCCAGGTATTAAGCCAGATTGATGGCCTGAGTGGTGAAATGGACAATATTATTAACGGCCTCAGCAGCGATGATGCCTGTGAACTGAACCGCTTATTGGATAAAGTACGCGAAGGAGCAACAGCAAACTGACTATACCCCGGAATGCAAAAGATTTATTAAGGAATGGCCAGGGAGGGTTTAAGCCCGGGTAACACGGCTATATTCGCCGCATGAAACAAGCATTTCTCTATTTCATACTTATTCTAAGTACCGGGTTATCATTTGCCCAAAAACCAGAATTCCGTGGTGCCTGGATTGCGAGTGTGGTAAATATTGACTGGCCAAGTGCAAAAGGCCTCCCTTCTGATCAGCAGCAAAGCGAATTCATCAAAATACTGGACATGCACAAACGCAACGGGCTCAATGCGGTTGTGGTACAAATTCGTCCCGCTGGCGATGCCATTTACAAAAGCGATTATGAACCCTGGAGCGAATACCTTACCGGTACACAGGGCAAGGCGCCGGACCCTTACTACGATCCGCTTACTTTTATGATTGAGGAAGCCCATAAGCGGGGCCTGGAATTTCACGCCTGGCTCAATCCATACCGGGCCGTTTTTAATATCAGAACATCCTCTGTCGCCGCAAATCATCCATCTAGATTACACCCTGAATGGTTTGTAAATTATGGTGACGGTACAAGTGTTACAAAGTACTTTGATCCCGGAATACCCGAGGTAAGAAAATTTGTAACCAATGTGGTGCGCGATATTGTACACAGGTATGATGTAGATGGCATTCACATGGATGATTACTTTTATCCGTACCGTATACCCGGCAAAGAGTTTCCCGACCAGAAGAGTTTTGCAAAATATGGCATGGGTATGCAAAAAGATGCCTGGCGCCGAAGCAACTGCGACACCATTATTGTACAAATACAAAGGGCCATCAGGGAAGAAAAGCCCTGGGTAAAATTTGGCATCAGCCCTTTCGGGGTATGGCGGAACAAAAGCCAGGACCCCCGTGGCAGCGAAACACAGGCGGGGCAAACCAATTACGACGATCTGTATGCCGATGTACTTTTATGGCTTGAAAAAGGCTGGATTGACTATGTTACCCCCCAGCTTTACTGGTCTATAGGGCATCTGAAGGCCGATTTTCTTACCTTGCTTGACTGGTGGGCTGACCGGACCTATGGCAAACATTGTTACATTGGTGTTAGTGTTTTTGAAACCGGAACCAATTCGGTGCGAAAAGACCCTACACAGTTGCCGCGAATGATGAATGCCATCAGAAATAAAAAGAATGTGCATGGGGTGATTTTTTATAAATCAAGCAGTTTTAAAAACAATCCCAATGGGTTTAATGATGCCCTCCGCGACTTTTACTTTAAGGAGCCCGCAGTTGTACCCGCAATGGATTGGTTACAAAACAGGAAATAGCCTGGAGGCGAATATTTTATCATCAAAGCCTGCCGATATAGTACCATCTGCCCATTCCACCACCGGTCTTTTTATCAGGCTGGTTTTTTCCTGCATCAGGGCTTTGGCGCCCTTTTCAGACACAGCAAGCGCCTGTTCTTCGGGCGTTAAGCCGCGCCAGGTAGTACTTTTTTTATTCAACAAAATATCCCTTCCAACCGCCTTGCTCCATGCTTTAATTTTTGGGGCTGTTACCGGTTCTTTTTTAAAATCATGGAAGGTAAATTCAACCTTATTCTTCTTAAGCCAGTCAAGGGATTTTTTTACCGTATCGCAATTGGGGATGCCGTAGATGTGGATCATTTGTCTGTATGAGTTGTTTGGTTAACAAGTTAATGGGTTGAAAGGGTGATGAGTTGAAGGGTTGGAAAGTTGACAAGTTAACCTGTCAACCAATAAACCAGTCAACTCGTCAACCAGTCAACCTACTGCGCTACCTGTTTAATATAATCCAGTATTGCCTGAATATCTTCATCCTTCAGATCCGGATGCGGCAGCATGGCTGTTTGGTTCCATTCCAGCCACAGTTCGCGGGCGTATTTGTCGCTGCGGATCACTTCCTCACTGTTGCGGATAAAGGCATAGAGTTTTTCCTTATCGGGCCACCGGTCTTCCACACCCTTTAGCGCGGGTCCGGTCATATCTTTATTTACCATATGGCAGCTTGCGCATTTACCATAAAAAAGCTTTTTCCCTGTTTCGTTTGGGGCAAGGTTTTCGGTGGCGATGGTTTTGGGTTCCGGACTGGGTTCGGGCGAAGAGCAGGCATTCAGCACCTGCAGGAAAAATAAAAAAAGCAGCGTTCTTAAAAGCATCCGGCAAAATTACGGGCCTGTATGTTTTTAGGTTTGTATTGTGCTATTTGGACGAAAATTTTTACCAAAAAAGATTAACCTGTATAAAATCTGACCGAAGCATTGGCCATTTATAAAACAAAAAGCGGCTCCTTTCGGAACCGCCTTTACAAGCAAGCAATCAGCCTTGTTAAAAATCGCCGCTAACTTAGCACATCGCGGGCAATTACGATCTTTTGAATTTCGCTGGTGCCTTCGCCAATGGTGCAGAGTTTGCTGTCTCGATAGTATTTTTCTACAGGAAAATCTTTTGTGTATCCATAACCGCCAAATATCTGCACCGCATCGGTACTCACCTTAACGGCTACCTCGCTTGCATAGTATTTGGCCATGGCGCCTTCTTTGGTCAGTTTGGTGCCAATTTGCTTGTTGTGACAGGCAAGATTGATCAGCATTTCAGCCGCTGCAATTTCAGTGGCCATATCGGCAAGTTTAAAACTGATGCCCTGGAAACTCGATATCGGTTTGTCGAACTGGTAGCGCTCCTGAGCATATTTAAGTGAAGCTTCATAAGCCCCTTTTGCAATACCAAGGCTTAAAGCGGCAATACTGATGCGCCCACCATCCAATATTTTCAGGGCCTGCCTGAAACCATCACCCACTTCTCCAAGGCGGTTTTCGTCCGGAATATGGCAGTTGTCAAAAATCATTTCTGCGGTTTCGCTCGCGCGCATACCGAGTTTGTTTTCTTTTTTACCCCCTGCAAAACCGGGAGTACCGCGTTCAACTATAAAAGCAGTGGCATTTCCACTGGTGCGGGGTTCGCCGGTGCGGGCAATTACCACTGCAACATCACCACTTATACCATGGGTAATCCAGTTTTTGGTACCATTCAGCACCCAATTATCACCTTCTTTTACGGCAGTAGTGCTCATGTTGCCGGCATCACTGCCGGTATTGGGCTCGGTAAGGCCCCATGCACCAATATGCTCGGCACTTGTAAGCTTTGGCAGGTATTTCTGGCGTTGCGTTTCGTTGCCAAATGTATACAAGTGATTGGTGCACAAACTATTATGTGCAGCAAGGCTTAGACCAATGCTGCCACACACTTTGGAGATTTCCTGGATAATGGCACTGTATTCAAAATAACCAAGCCCGGCGCCACCATATTTTTCGGGAATAACCACCCCCATTAATCCCAGCTTACCCATGGCCTCAAATACATGCCGGGGAAATTGCTGGCTTTCATCCCAGGTCATTACATGTGGCTTTATGTGCTGAATGGCAAATTCGCGGGCAGCGGCGGCTACTTCTTTCGTTATCTCACTCGTTTCAAAATGCATGTGACCAGGGCGTTATCTTTTTCGCGCTGCAAATATAGGCTAACAAGCGTTAGTTTGTTTGTTTTTTTGAATGCTTTTGATTACTCAGGCATGATCAAAAATAAGTATAGGGCGCACGGCCGCGCGACCCGCATAAACCATATTCTTATCGTACCTGTCCCGCACCCCTTACCACCCATTTCTCACAAACCAGTTTTTCCAATGCAAATGGCCCCCGGGCATGCAGTTTCTGGGTGCTGATGCCAAGCTCTGCACCAAGACCAAATTCGCCGCCATCGGTAAAACGCGTACTTGCATTGTGGTACACGGCTGCGGCATCCACCTCATGTAAAAAGGTTTCAGCAACGGCAACATCTTCGGTAATAATGGCTTCGCTGTGGCGGCTGCTGTATCGGGCAATATGTTCAAGCGCTTCCGTGACGCCGTTCACCGTTTTTACTGAACAATTCTGGCTTAGGTATTCGCGGCCAAAATCATCTTCATTAGCATGGTTCAGGTTGGCATAACCCTTTTGTGAAAGGATGGCAAAGGCCTTTTCGTCGGCGTAAACGCCCTCATTAAATGGAAGAAAACCGGGAATCAGCAGCGGAAGAAAATCTGCCGCGACTTTCTCATCTACCAAAAGGGTATCGAGCGCATTGCAAACCGAAGGCCGCTGGGTTTTTGCATTCACTACAATGGCTGCAGCTTTCGCCAGATCTGCTTTTTCATGAACATAGGTATGGCAAACCCCTGCACCGGTTTCAATGGTGGGAACGGTGGCGTTTTTTCGCACAAAATCAATCAATCCCTGGCTGCCACGGGGGATAATTACGTCTATATAACGGGTAGCAGTCAGCAGTTCGGCCACGGCCTCACGTTGCGGGGGAAGCAGGGTAATGGTTTCGGCAGGTAAACCATTTGAGGTAAGCACTTCCTGCATCAGTTGCACCAGGAAAAGATTGGTGTGGTGCGCATCGCTGCCACCTTTTAGTACCACCGCATTCCCGCTTCGCAAACACAAAACGCTGATATCAACCGTTACATTAGGGCGGGCTTCGTAAATGGCGCCCACCACACCAAGCGGTACGGTTATTTTCTCAATCTTCAGTCCGTTTAAATGGGTGGTTTCGCTTAATTTTTTGCCGGAAGGATCCTCCAGGGTTGCCATCATCGCGGTAGCATCAGCAATAGCGGTAATTCTTTCAGGGGTTAGTTGCAAGCGGTCGTACAAGGGGTTTGCCTTTTGCATGGCGAGCAGGTCCTGCTGGTTCGCCAACAATATGCCCTGGGTATGGGCACGCAAAGCAATGGCTATGGAGGATGTTAATTTTTTGCGTGAGTTATCCTCGAGCCGGTTAATGGCACGGGAAGCCATTTTTGCGGCTGCTAATTGGGGGATGATGGATGTGGTAATTGACATACTGTAAAACGCAAAGTTGTACCAAATTTTTAAGAATGCCACTGCAGTGTGTGATACACAAATTCTAAACCAAAGGGAACAGTTTATGGAAGGTGAATATGAAGATGGTAAAATACCGATCAGCTTACGGCCAACTCATTCCTTTACTTCGATAGTACAGTATTTTATTAGCTCAACATTATTGCTATTGTGTGAATAACCTGTGCAAAACTAAACTTGGGGGGGGGCGAAATTTGCATTTAAGTTTACAGCATAAAATTTTTGAGGATAATCTTCATGCCTCAAAGGTTGGCCCCCTTTAAACAAGTTGAAGCCTTTTACTTAAACCGAGCAACATTTCACCTTTGTTTCTCAAATTTTTATTTAAAAATGATTAAAAAATCCCTTGGGTTGACGCTAACCCTCCTGCTTTCAGTAATTTTTTCATTCGCATCAGATGAAATGAAAATGAATTCTAATGGTTCAATGGAATCCATTAAATCAGATTATCACGAAGTTTCAGCCAGTATTGCAAACCCTGCTTTTGACCAGGCATGTGCAACAGTTACACTTTCATGTGGTTGGTCACAATACAAATGTGCCGAAAGTGTTGTTGCCTTAATTATCTGGAGTTTAGCAGCAGATGTTGCCATTTGTGGAGGCGAAGTGGGTGAACCACAAGATTAATTGAGAATTACAAAGAAAGCCGCTAAACAGTTTGTTTTGCGGCTTTCTTTCTTTAAAATCCACCAAAATGTTTCAAAATCAACGAACTATATTTCTTTGTTTTTTAACAATAATTTGCACCTACTCATATTCACAAACAGATACTGCAAAATTATTACTCCAATATAAGCTGACATTTCAACCAGACTCTACCAATAATGAATATAAGGTATCGGAAGTATTTCAATTACTCATAGGCAAGAAACATTCAATGTATATAAGTTCGAATCAATTAAAAAGAGATGAATACATTGACCAAATAAAACAACAAGCGACAGTTGGGACTCTAACTGAAATAAATTTGACAGGTCTTCCGCGCTCCAGATTTCAAGCTAGGATAATTCATAACATCACAACCGGATCAACCTTTACCTACTCCACCATATTGACTGACAAATATTATTATGAAGTTGATGTTCCAAAATGGAAACTATTAAATAAATATAAAATGATTTCAGGATATAATTGCCAATTAGCTACCAGCTCATTCGGAGGCCGTGATTTTGAAGTTTGGTTTACACCTGACATCCCTATTCAGGATGGTCCGTTCATATTTAAAAAATTACCAGGGTTGGTAATTTCTGCAAATGATATAAGGAATCATTATGTATTTATTTTGGAAAATATCTCCCAAGATCAAAATTACAAGGTTTTTAGTATTCATGAAGATGGAGCAGAACTGGTAAAAAGAAGTGAGTTTATGCAAATGAAAATTAAATTAAGGGACAATTCAATAGCAATGATTGAACAGAGTGGTTTTACAATGGATGAAACAAAAAAAAGTGTATTTATTCAAAATCAGCAAAACGCACGGAAGTTAAATAATAACCCTTTGGAGCTTAAATAAAAAGGTTCTCCAGTCTCATGAAAATTATATCACTTCTCATATTTGGCATGTGTTCAAATGCTTTTACCCAATCAAATAAGATAACACAGTTTAAATCCTCCTTTATTGCCAGATATCAATTCAAATTTATGCCGGATACCTTACAGCGGGACAAGTACCGGAATACTGAACTATTGTTATTCCTAAACAACGATGAATCATATTGTTTAAGTGCCGACAGATATTACAATGATTCATTAATAATTGATGGCCATGAAAAAATTTCAAACGCTAATTCCACCGAATCAGCATTGGCCATGGCAAGGATACCGGTAGGATTGCGCAGCACGGGACAAAATTACCTTATCAGGAAGGAGAGGAATATAAAAACGATAACCTATTTTAATAATATTGCCATTGATGAAATGTATTATCAGGAGCCAATGAATGCTGCAAAATGGGAATTGAAGGATAGCAGTATCATTATAAATGGGTTTGAATGCAAGGTGGCCACAAAACGTTACTTAGGACGAAATTACATAGCATTTTACGCGCCTTCTATTCCCATACAGGATGGTCCATTGAAGTTTAACGGATTGCCGGGTCTTATTGTGCAAATAAAAGATGATAGGGAAGAAGTTGATATTTCCCTTACAGCCATAAAACCTTTCAATGGTTTTGCCCGTTTCTATCAAAGTAACAATCCTATTAAAACCGATAGAAAGAAATTGTATGAATTATTAAATGAGGATTTTCTTGACCCTAATAAGGCTATTGAACAAATGTTGAATGTTCGTGTACGTGACTCCGACAAAGCTGAATTGATCAGAAAACGTCAGGAAGCCATGAAATTGGTAAACAACCGATTAGAGAAAGAGTAACGCTGGTTATGGCTTTCTTATACCTTTTCTCCAACAATGCAGCATTTTATTTGCCTAATTTTATTGTAAAAAGAATCCATCATACTTGCAAACAATTAATGAAAACAGAAAATTCAAATGTGCCCCAGATAACCTCAAGTCTGATTGGGCTTTGCACTATTTAAAAAGTGCTGTAATACTTTTTTTCATTTTTGCAGTCTCAGCACTTAAGTCCCAAACCATTGTATCGGGCCGCATAGCCAATAACACCGGCCTGCCTGTTTCCTCAGCCTCCATTACTTTAAGTGATACCCTCAACGGTAAAATCCTCGAATATGCCATAAGCAACTCAAAAGGTGAATACAAAATAGACATTACCTCCACCTTAAAGGTATTTGTATTACAGGTTCGCGCCTTTAACTATGCGACTGAAACGCGTACCATACCCAACCAATCTGCCGAATACAATTTTACCCTAACCACAAAACCTACCGAACTGCCCAATGTGGTAGTAAAGCCCAACCCTATTAGCCAAAAAGGCGATACCATTAATTATGTGGTAAGCGCCTTTGCCGACCAAAAAGATAGGAGCATTGCCGATGTTCTCAGCAAAATACCGGGTATTGAGGTTCAGGGCGATGGCAGGGTGCTTTACCAGGGTAAGCCCATACAAAAATACTACATTGAAGGCATGGATTTGCTTGAAGGCAAATACAACCTCGCCAACCAAAACCTGCCCCACCAAAGTGTATCTTCCGTACAAATTCTCGAAAACCACCAACCTATCCGTATTTTGGATAGTTTGGTGGCCACCGATCGGGCTTCGCTCAACATAAAGCTAAAAAACAACATTACCCTTACCGGTAGTGGAAGGGCAGGCCTGGGCACAGCACCATTACTTTGGGATGCAGGCGTTACCCCCATGCTTTTTAAGAAAAAGACCCAACTGATTGCTTCGTACCAGGCAAATAATACGGGTAATGATGTAAGCCGGCAACTGAAATCCCTTACACTTGAAAACCTGATGGATCAATTGGATGGTTTTGGCCCGGCTTCCCAAACCCTTCAGTTGATTGAATCTTCCACCCCATCGGTAAGCGCCAAACGATACCTCGACAATAATATACACCTGCTTACCGGTAACGCCCTTACCAAACTTAAAAAAGACCTCGAACTGCGCATAAATGCATCGTACCTGAATGATGCACAACTGCGGCAGGGCGATGCATCCACCATTTATTACACACCTTCGGGAGAAGTAGCTTTGCAGGAAAGCATTGTAAACCAATACTTTACAAGTGAACTGAATACCCAATTTACCCTGCAGAAAAATACCCCGAAAGGTTTCCTGAAAAATATGCTTTCCATAAACCTTTTTGACAATAGCGGACGCGGTGTGGTGCAAAATACTACCGACACCATATTACAACAAATAACTACCCCCATGCGGCAAATCAGCAATCAATTCCGTTGGATAACCCCCATTGGAAAACAATTGGTAACCCTGTACTCCCAGATTCATTTTGATAACAACCCGCATCAATTGAATATTACACCCGGGCCCTTTACCCAAATTTTGAATGATGGCGCTCCATTTTTAAAATTGCAGCAGCAGTTTACCCAAACCCATGCCAATACCCACCACTTTGCAGAACTAACCAAGGGAAAAGGTCCCTGGACAATCAATCCGCGTTTAGGGCTGTTAACCACTTCGCAGCAAACCGATTCCGATGCCGAAACAGGAAAGTCGCCCACAGGAAATTTTGCAACAAACGATATGGCGGCCAAATATGTAAAACCTTACGCAAAGGCCACGCTAATGTACAAAAACAATCAACTGGAAGCCAACCTTTCGCTACCTGCGGCAGCGCATTTTTTCAATCTGAACGATTTTAGGAAGGACAGCACCCAAAAAGAGAAATTTATTACGGTTGACCCCATGCTGTTTGCCAACTATAAATTAAACGCCACCTGGCGATTAAATGGCATGGCCGCTTACCAGAATAGTTTTCAAAATTTCAGCCAGATTTTTTCGGGGCTTGTTGTAGATAACTACAGGAGTATCCGCATCAACAACCTTCCCATTGCCCAAACCAAAAGCCTTGGAGCCTCCTTTGGCATTTTCTTTCGAAATCCCATAAAGTCCGTTTTTAGTCATGCGCAATACCAGTTTACCCGCACAAAGCAACCATTTTTGGTGGCTAACCGCATAAACACCGATGGCAGCCGCGAAATGATTGTAATACCCCAACCCAATACCAATGAAAGCCATAGCCTTCAGGTAAGGGCAAGTAAATACATCAGTACAATCAAAACAACCTTTTCGGCAGGTGCCGACCTCTCGTATGCTACCGGCAATCAGGCGCTTGAGGGGCAGGTTACCCAAACGGTTAACAGGTCCTTTAAGCCCAACGCCAAAATAAATACCCGGCTTGGTACGGTGTTTGCATTCGATTACCTGTTTGATCTAACCGTTGCCGATAACAAACTATCCGGTAAGGAAAGAAACAATTTTCAATTCATCAGCCAATCTTTACAATTGCACTTTTACCCGGCAAAAAACCATTATATCGGGCTAATGGCAGAACATTTCTACAACAGCGTACAGCAGGAAAAAACGAATATTATATATCCCGATGTTACCTATCGCTTTACGCTACCCAAAAACCGCATTGATTTTCAACTTACCCTTACGAACCTGCTAAATGAACAGTATTACCTTACCACCCGTTTTACCGATTTTTATTTCTACCAAAGCAGGTTTCAAATAAGGCCAAGGCAGGCGCTTGTTTCGGTGAAGTTTCAGTTTTAGGGGCTTTGCAGCTAAAACTTTCTAGGGTTCCTGATATTTTTAAATGAGGCATTGCTTTTTCACAGGAAAGCGATTATACCAACACAATATCATTGGCGTGCGCCAACACCAGCGACCGGGTTTCCGGCCCAATTTTATTCGCCTGCATTTTGGCTTTGGCCATGGCAATCAGCACCCCTTCGATATTCTCAATTTCAATCATTTCGCCCTTTACAAAATGTCCTTTTACCTCTTTTACACCAACGGCAAGCAGGCTTTTTCTTGCCAAAACGGCTTTGGCAGCGCCCTCGTCTACCACCACCACACCATGGGTATGCCCGCTCAGCAGCCACCGCTGACGGGCATTGAGCGTACTTTTTTGTGGCGCAAAGCGGGTGCCCGTTTTGCCTGCCATGGCATCGGTAATGCCGTTTTTTGCCCTTGCATTAAAAATAGTTGTTTCAATTCCCATGCCCGTAGCTACGCGGGTATGGCTGAGTTTGCTGGCCATGCCCCCAAGCCCCTGCGCACTTTTTTCGGGTTTTACCAGCCCGAACAGGGTTTCGTCAATGGCGCTTACCACCGTTACCACCTTTCCATCGGCATCAAGCAACCCGGCAACCGAAGAGCCAATCAGGAGTTTATGCGCATCAAAAGCAACGGCAAGCAGGGTGGCAAGTTCGTCGTTGTCGCTAAAGCGGAGTTCGCGGTCGTTTACCACATCATTATCATTGGCAATGGGGATGATGCCGTTTTTCCAGAGCTCGTTGATGGTGGCTTTCAGTTGCACAAACCTTTCGCGATGGTTAAAATGGCTTCGTTCGAGCAGGCATTGCCCAACGGTAATGCCATGGGTGGCAAAGTTTTTGGCATATTGCGCCATCAGCAGCGGGTTTCCAATGGCAGCCGCCGCTTTTTTCTGATTGATGGTGCCCTTGAATTTTTCGATAAACGGTTTTCCGCTACCAACTGCACCGCTTGATACCATAATAATGGGCCGGTCGTTGGCCAAAACGGCTACCTGCGCACAAATATGCCTCAGGAGCGGTTTATTGATGAGCCCGTCGGGCAGGGTGATAGCCGCCGTTCCAAGCTTGAGTACGATGGGAGATTTCATGATTTCTGGTGGGCATTTCCAGGGAAAACGCCGGTTATTTGCCGGTAAAGGTAAGCTACCGGAAAAATATTTTTCTTGATTTGGTGTTCGGGCCTATATTTGCAACCCCAAAACAGGGAATTGGATAATTGCAAATTTGCAATTTCAAATTTGAAATATCCGGGGTGCGGTAGCTCAGTTGGTAGAGCAAAGGACTGAAAATCCTTGTGTCGCCGGTTCGATTCCGGCCCACACCACAAACGAAGACTCACAGCAATGTGGGTCTTTTTTGTTGATATGGAATTCCTCCAATATTATTTGACAAGAGGGTTTCAGCCCATTTTTAACCCTGAATTCGAGACTCGGTTAGCCGCTTGGTTGGCCAAAATTATTATTCCAGATTTTCTCACGCAGCTTTCCACCGGAACCAAATCTAAATTTAAAAAGTGTAGTATAACCAGGATAGGCGAAATCTTCTTCTCCCTACCTCACCAACGTTACATTCCCCTTTTTATAATAACTCGCCCCACCGGTACAAAGCAGTTCGGCGGTGTACACATACACATCGGGCGAGGCGGGAATGCCGTTTACCCTTCCATCCCAGCCCTGCGTGGGGTCGTTAGCATCAAAGTTGTTGCGCTCAAATACTACCTGCCCCACCCGGTTGAACACCCTGAAATGCTTTACCCTTGCAAGGCCTTTGCCTCGTACCATGAACACATCATTCACCCCATCATTATCGGGGCTGAAGGCGTTGGGAATGTACACCTGTTCGCTTTCCACACACTGCACCCTGAACCCGATGGTATCCGTAGCGGTGCAACCGTAGGGATTGGTAACGGTAAGGTTATAGGTAACATTGGTGGTAATGGTGGCAATGGGATTGGGGCAGTTGGTACAACTGAGGCCGGTGGTGGGCATCCATGCATAATTTACAAAAGGCCCGTTGGTAAATACGGGCTGCAGGGGCACCTGGTTGCCGGCAATCACTTCTCCTCCTGTTCCAAGTTCAACAGTAGGTATTTGCCCAACGCCAATGGTTACAAAACCGGTATCGGCAAAGCAGTTGAAGTTATCGTAGCCTATTACGCGGTAGGTGGTGGTAATGGTGGGCGAGGCAAGCGGGTTGGCAATGGTATTGCTGTTGAGCCCCGTGGCCGGCGACCAAATATATCCCTGTGGCGCACCGCTTGCACCCAACTGTATCCTTTCGCCAAGGCAAATGGTATCCGAGGCGGAATAATTGATGGTAAAGGGCTGCACCACGGCAATGCTGATGGTATCTTTTGCT
>ERZ795056.3157-NODE-3157-length-17852-cov-9.037253_pt1 | contig 17852 bp, 16 predicted proteins | sample MGYA00375140_ERZ795056 | MGnify/ENA primary metagenome ERZ795056 (study PRJEB30185, sample SAMN05720227) | activated sludge metagenome | isolation source: Anaerobic digester | place: USA | collected 2015-03-09 ... | reverse complement strand
CGACGAGCTGGAGCCGATAGATGACAGCTGCAGCGTGCCCGTGATCCAGAACCCGTCATACAGGATCGACAAGAGCGTGACCGAGAGCCAGGTATCGGCGCCCGGGCTGCTGCACTACACGGTGGTGCTGACGAACACGGGCAACGTTGACCTGACCGAGGTGACGCTTGACGACAGCCTGGTGGGAGACCCGGGTTCGGCGGTGGAGTCGGGCGTAGCCGACAACGTGCTGAACGTGGGTGAGCACTGGACATGGCAGTACACCTACACGGTGACGCAGGCCGACATCAACCTGGGCGAACCGATAGACAACACTGCGACGGGCGACTGCGACGAGCTGGAGCCGATAGATGACAGCTGCAGCGTGCCCGTGATCCAGAACCCGAGCATAGACCTCGAGAAGCTAGTCAATGGCGAAGATGCCGATGTTCCTACCGGACCTACAGTGGCTGCCGGTTCCACAGTCACCTTCACATTCATCGTAACGAATACCGGTAATGTAACGCTTACCAACGTATCCGTGGATGACAGTGTGCTAGGCCACATCGGAACGATAGTCACACTTAACGTAGGAGCAAGCCAGACCCTTACGATAACGGCCACCGCCATCGCAGGCCAGTATGAGAACATGGGTACCGCTACGGGCACGCCTCCAGTAGGCGAGGATGTAACGGATGAAGACCCGGGTCACTATTACGGCACTGCGGACTATGAAGGGCTGACGCCAGGCTACTGGAAGAACCATCCGAGGTCATGGGTCGGCTTCAACACGACGGACCTAGTGGGCGACGTATTCGACATACCAGCCCAGCTAAGCGACCTTGCGGACGATACTCTGATGCAAGCGCTCAATTACGGCGGAGGCAGGGACGTCATCGGCGCGGCCCGCAACCTGCTCAGGATAGCCGTAGCCGCTGTGCTCAACGCAGCCCATCCTAACCTCAACTACCCGATGGCTCTCAGCGACATCATTGAGGATGTCAATGAAGCGCTGGCCTCTCTGAACAGGACGGTAATGGGAAGGCTGCAAGCGACGCTGGACAGGTACAACAACCTGGAAGGAGACATCAGCAAGTAGAGTCATTAAACAAGGCACAGTAAGACCCGACCAATGAAGGTGCTCCCCCATAAGGAAGACGATAATAATGGTAGTCGTCCTGAGGGGGGGCACCCCTTTATGCAGCGCACCAAGTGCCGCCGTCGGCACCGTTGACTTGTCCTATGATTTGATGCATCGAGTGCGATAAACGAATATAGTTTATGCGTGTAATAGATTCCAGGGCGGCTAAGAAAAGCAATGGCGCATGACACATGATTTACTCTTAGCAGCTAGCATGGGGAGAAAATTAGGAAGTAATATCCAAAAGGCATCACATAATCCCGTTTCATGTGTTAACATATCACTTAATATTCGGAAGAACGCAGGTTTATTCCATCCGTATCCAATTACATCAAGGAGGAGACTCGCATGAGGAAGACATTGGTCGCAATCACACTGTCGATCCTTCTGGTAGCAGCCCTGGGGATGACAGCGCTCGGAGCGACGCCCATCAAGGGCGGCACGCTCAGGGTGGCCGTTACGAGCATCCAGCAGCTAGGCCTATACAAATCGGCTAGCAACGATGAGAACGATGCAACGTCGCTCATCTTCGATCAGCTTTTCGTAATTAGCAAGAACGATTTCCAGCCGATACCGCACCTCGCCGAGAGCTGGGACAACCCGGATCCGCTGACATGGGTGTTCCATATCAGGAAGGGCACGATGTTCCACGACGACAACGCGGTGTTCCCCAAGGGGAAGAGCCGTGAAGTCGTAGCGGATGACGTAGTCTACTCAATAAACAGGATGATAAAGCTGAGCACCTCTTTCGTGCTCGGGCCCATCAAGAGCGTCAAGGCCCTCGACCGCTACACCGTCGAGATCAAGACCGAGACGCCCCAGCCGTTCCTGGTAAACGACTCCAACAGGCTAGCCAGGATGTCCGTCGTACCCAAGGAAGCGATCGACAAGCTCGGCGAGGACGGTTTCGCCAAGACGCCCATAGGCAGCGGCCCGTTCAAGTTCAAGAACTTCTCGCCGGATTCTGGCCTTGTGATAGTAAGGAACGACCTGTATTGGCTCCCCATCTATCTCGATGCCGTAGAGTTCGTGACCATCCCCGACCCCGCCGTACAGACGCTTGCCCTGCAGTCCGGCGAAGTGCACGTGGTCAAGCACCTGTTCAACCTCGAAGTCGCCCAGACTTTCGAGAAGAACAAGAACTTCCAGCTCCTTTCCAGGGGCGGATCATACCGCGGCCTGGGCTTCAACGTATCGGTGGCGCCCTACGACAACTTCGAGGTGCGCGATGCCATATCGAAGATCCTGGACATCGACGCGGCGTTCAAGGCCGTCATAGGCTCGCACGGCGAGCGCGCTTACGGGCAGTGCCCTCCCTGGGTGCCGCACGGCTATGACCCCTCGCTCAAGTCGATATGGAGCTATGATCCCGCGGCGGGCCTGAAGCTTCTCGAAAAGAACGGCTTCAAGGACGTGAACAACGACGGGTTCCTCGAGTGGAACGGCAAGCCCTTCAAAGTCGAGATAAAGACCCTGGCCGGCTCCCAGGTGAAGGTCCTTACGATCTTCGCCACGCAGCTCAGGGAGAAGGGCCTCAATGCGAGCGTCCTGCAGCAGGACACCGCCGTATGGGCGGACGATCTCGTGCAGGGAAATACCGGGCTGTTCTTCGACTACAGCTTCGCGGGGACGACCGGTTTCCATTCCCTCTTCCACAGCTCGATGATCGGCAAGTCCAACACGCACTACTACAAGAACGCCGAAGTCGACAAGCTCCTGGACGAGGCCCTGACCAAGACAAAGTTCAGCGAACTTTCCGCACTTTGGAAGAAGGCCCAGAAGATAGTGTTCGAGCAGAGGATCGGAATCCCGATGTACTTCGAGTGGAGCTACACGATAGCCAGCACGAAGGTCAACGACCTGGTGCCCCCGTGGGGCGGATTCAACCTCGTCACTATAGAGAACAACGTCTGGCTGAGCAAGTAATAAGGCGATCGGCGCGATAATCCAGATTCCGGACCAGGCCGGGCCTGTCATAGGGCCCGGCCGTCCGCAAGACAGGGGTTTGAAGTGAGCAAGTATCTGATAAGGCGCATATTGATAACCATACCGGTGCTTTTCGGTATCACGTTCATCGTGTTCGCCATGGTCTCATTCGCGCCCGGCAGCGCGATAAGCCTCATGCTGAGCAACGAGAACGTGAACGTGGAGAACGTCGACAAGCTAAGGAACGAGCTGGGCTTCGACCTTCCTTGGTACGAGCAGTACTTCAGGTACATGGGAAAGCTGCTAAGAGGCGACATGGGTAGATCCATCCAGTACAACAGGCCCGTGGGGGAGATGATAAGGGAGAAGATCGGCAACACCATAATACTGGCCATGAGCTCCATGCTCGTCGCGGTCGTGATTGCGATACCCCTTGGCGTGATAGCGGCGGCGAAGAGAAGGTCCGTGTTCGACTACCTCGCGACAGGCGTCGCACTGGTGGGAGTGTCCGTGCCGGGATTCTACCTTAGCTTGATACTGATCATCGTTTTCGGCCTCAAGCTGGGCTGGCTGCCCATCAGGGGCCTTCCGTCCTATGACGTGACCTTCGTGAAGCTGGTGAGGCACCTGACGTTGCCTTCAATCACCTTGGGCTCAATGCTCGCCGGCGTTCTTACGAGGCTCACCAGGGCTTCGGTCATAGAGGCCATGTCTCAGGATTACGTCCGCACGGCCAGGTCGAAGGGCCTGGTGGAATACAAGGTGCTCTTCAAGCACGCGCTGAGGAACGCCCTGCTGCCGGTGCTTACTACCATCGGCATGCAGTTCGGCTCCCTTCTGGGAGGCGCCGTGATAATCGAGACCATATTCTCCCTTCCCGGGCTCGGGATGCTTTCGATGAACGCCGTAAAATTCAGGGACATACCGCTCATCCAGGGCACGGTCCTGGTCTTCGCGGTCAGCTTCGTGCTGGTGATGCTGGTCGTGGACATGCTGTATGTGCTTGTGGATCCGAGGATTAGATATGAGTGAGATAAACGTGGACGGGAAAGTAAACAAGAGCGAAAACCAGAGACTAAGGCTGATAAGGTCATTCGCCAGGCACAAGCTCGGGGTGTTCGGCATAGTCCTGCTCCTCGCGTTCGTGCTGACCGCCGCCCTCGCGCCGGTGTTGATAAAGAACGACCCCTACACGATGAAGCTCGAGGAGCCGTTCCTGCCCGTAGGATCGCCCGGGCACATCCTGGGCACCGACAACTTCGGGAGGGATATGTTCTCAAGGCTGGCCTACGGGGCCAGGGTATCGCTACTTATAGGGATCGTCGTGGTCTCGGTGGCCGCCGTCCTAGGGACGGTGCTCGGCCTTATGGCGGGCTACTACGGAGGCTGGGTGGACTTTACGATAATGAGGATGGTGGAGGTCTTCTATTCCTTCCCGTTCCTCATCCTGGTGATCGCGGTCATGGCTATACTAGGCCCGAGCATATTCAACGTGATGTGGGTGCTGGGCGTAGTGAGCTGGCCGTCATACGCAAGGGTGGTGAGGGCCCAGGTCCTGTCCTTGAAATCCTCGGAGTTCGTCTCGGCGGCGAGGGCCACCGGATGCAGCGACACGAGGATAATCTTCAAGCACATCCTGCCTAACACGCTCACACCGATCATAGTGCAGGCGACGCTCGGAATACCGGGCGCCATACTCTCATCGGCCAGCCTGGGCTTCCTCGGCTTCGGCGTACAGCCGCCGACTCCCGAGTGGGGCTCGATGGTCAGCGAGGGCAAGGACTTCATAATGCTAAACTCCAACCTGATAATCTGGCCCGGCCTATGCATATTCCTCGTCGTGCTGAGCTTCAACTTCATAGGCGACGCGCTGAGGGATACCATGGACCCCAGGCTTTCCAGGGAACTTAGATAGGAGGCAACCAGATGGACATAGATGCTTTGCTTGCCAGGGTGCCCGACTTTAAGGAATTCTACGGCGTGGACGAGCTATACGGGCATGCAGTAAAAGTGGCCGATGCGAACCCGGCGCTTTGCAGGCTGCAATACGTCGGCAGCTCGAAGGCGAATGAGCCGATACCGATGGTGAGCGTAGGGGACGGTCCCGAATCGATACTCCTGTTCGCATCCCCGCACCCCAACGAGCCGATAGGCGCCATGATGGCCTATTTCCTGCTCGACGAACTGATCGCTAACGCCGAGCTCAGGAAGGGCAGGACCTGGCACATAATCCCCTGCATAGACCCGGACGGCACGAGGCTCAACGAGGGCTGGTTCAAAGGGCCCTACACCATAAGGAACTACGCGAAGAACTTCTACAGGCCCAAGGGCGACGACCAGGCCGAGTGGAGCTTCCCGATAGAGTACAAGACCTTCAAGTTCGACAGGCCCATACCCGAGACCAAGGCCCTGATGAAGGCCATAGAGGACACGAAGCCTTCCGTGATGTACTCGCTTCACAACGCGGGCTTCGGGGGAGCGTACTACTACATCTCGTACCCGCTGGAGAAGGCATATGACACGTTCCATAGGCTCCCCACCGAGAGGAACCTGCCGCTTTCGCTAGGAGAGCCTGAGGTCCCTTACTGCCAGATGTTCGGCCCTGCGGTCTACCGCACGAACCTCGTCACCGACGCGTACGACTACTATGAGAAGTACGGCAAGGGAGACCCGGCCCAGTACATGTTCGGCGGCGCGTCCAGCAGGGACTTCGCCGACAAGGTGTCCAAGCCGTTCACCCTCGTGACCGAAGTGCCCTACTTCATGTCGCCGAAGATCGGAGACCTTTCCAAGATAGGAAAGACAAGGCGTGAGGTCATCCTGGAGGGCATCGAAAGGTCCAGGAAGATGCTCTCGTTCGTGCAGGAGGTCATCGACGGCACGATCGATGAGCTGCATGAGGGGAAGATACTTAAAGACGCGGCCGCTCAGTTCACAAAGACCTTGGCCAAGGGCCTTGAAGGCGAGGAGAAGTGGGCGAAGGAAGCGGACGGGATGGACGATGAGGCCACTGTCGCGCAAGAGGCGGACGCCCTGTACATCAACGTCTTCTACAAGATGCTCATCGTGTCCATGTACAGAAGGGCACTGGGCATGCAGGTGGAGAAGGGAGCGTCCGACAAGCTGGCGGAGGCCTACCATAAATTGGATGAAGCCGTGGACGGCTGGGCGAAGGAGATCGAGGAGGCGCTTAAGTACGAGGTGGTGCCAATCAGAGACCTCGTCCAGATCCAGTACGGGGCGCTGCTGGCGGTGCTTGATGCCCTGGGGAAATAGCTGAAGGATCGACGAAGTAAGAAGGAGTGCCCCATGAAAGGGCACTCCTTTTTGTCGGCCGTATGTTTTTTAAAGCAAATCCGCGCCCGGCGGAAAAACCGGCGTCTTGGCACTACCAGGAGGCCGGGTAGTCGATTACCTCGACGAGGTTCCTCACGGGCACTTCATAAAGAACCTCATAATCGGCCCGCATGACCTTGAAAACGCAATCTGGTATGTCTACGTCCGAAGGCATGTGGAAGAACACGGAACCTTCGTCGGACGCGCCCTTCCCGTACACCTTCATGATGTCGTCGAACAGCTCCCAGCCGGGGTTCCCGTTGTAGAAGTTACCATATTTCGTAGCCGGGACGGTCGAATAGTCGTATACCGCGAAGATCAGCTCCTGCCTTATGTCGGCAAGGGACTGCCCGCCGTAGGCGAGCTCGGTCTCGACCACGAGGAACGTATAACCGTCCGCCGCGACCATCTTAGGCGTGCCGTACACGTCCGCCGCGTCGTACAGGTAGCTCGTGATGGCATATCGGGTGGCGCCTGCGGACCATCTGGGCGCGCAACCGGCTGTGAGCATGAGGGCCGCCGCCAGTGCCACCATGACAAAGACCTGCCATTTCCTCCTCACTGCGATACCTCCTTCTTCTATCGTCAAATCCTACTTTTCCCTCCAATACTATAAGACGCCGCAAAGGGCGATTTTGTGCCTTGCCGCGCAGTGTCGCCCGTCCGGTTTACGCCGAGCCGAATCTGCACTATGATTCGTTTCAGGATAAAAGCCATCCTGAGGAGGAGCCATGCAGCATCAGGAACAAGATGCCAGGACCGCGGCCGAAGAACAAAAGGGCTTACGGAAGGATCCCCAGGGCAGGAATATGGACGGGAAGCTTGTGGCCGGGCCACAGAAACGCTGGATTATCCCTGTGGCCTACGCGGCCATAGCCGCAGCCGCCTCTGCGCTCGTCTATTTCCTCCTTATCCTGCCCGGGGCGCTGCCGTGGACAGGCTCGGGAAAGGAAGAGCCGGGACCGCCTTTCACCTACTCCTTCACGACGAAGATGGCCCAGGGCTTTGATGTCAGCGTGATATCGGACGACTACTCGACGTACGAGGCCCCTCCCTGGGGCGACGACGACGTCTTCTCGCTTCTTGTGATAGGAAGGGACAAGGACTATTCCAAGACGGGCGCGCTGCTTGCGAAATCCCACGGCAGGGCCGATACGATAATGATGCTGCTGCTGCCGCGGGCTAGACGGACGGCGACCCTCGTGTCCATCCCGAGGGATACGCTGGTGATCGCAAAGGACAAGAGGACGGCCGCGAAGATTAACTCGCTCTACGATGCGATACCCCCCTCTTCGCTCATGGATGCTGTGGCCGAGCTCACGGGGGTCAAGATCGACAGGTGGGCCTGCTTGGACTTCGAGGGCTTCGCCGACATCGTCGATCTGCTCGGGGGAGTGGACGTCGAAGTCACGAAGAGGATGAAGTACACCGACAAGGCGGCCGGCTATTCCATCGACCTGGACCCGGGGACGTACCATTTCGACGGGGCCCAGGCCTTAAGCTATATAAGGTACAGGAACGACGCGCTAGGTGACATCGGCAGGGTGGACAGGCAGCTCGATCTGGTGAAGAAGCTCGCCGCCAAGGCCATGTCGTGGGATACCGCAGGAAGGCTGTTCGGCCTGGTCTCGGTGGCCGGCAGGAGCATCATGGGCGATCTTGACCTCGAAGAGGCGTTCGCCGTGGGCGTGCGCCTCCTGAGGGTGGGCAGCTCGAACATAGAGACATGGAAGGTGCCCGGAGGGTTCGTCGGTCCCTATTGGCAGGCGGACCTTCCAAGATTGAGGGAGATGGTCAGCGAGGCGATGCTCTAGCGGCCCGCGGTATGGACCGTATCAGCTGGCGCCGGCTCCGGCCGGCGCTTCTTCGTACCTTCGCCGCGGCCATATTGCTTCTAGTGATGAAGGATTTGACTGCCAAACATATAATACTATCGCTAGGAAGGAGGTGAGGGGATGAGAAGGTACTTGATAGTGGCTTTAATCCTCGCCGTTGCGGTCGTCATCGGGCTCTCCGGGTGCAAGGGTACATGGGGCGTGGATTTCACGTCGGCGGGCAACATCGACGACTGGTACACCTACGGGGAATACGAGCTCGGCGCGCCGGGCCTGTGGCTGGACAACGGCGCCTACGTGGAATCGCCCGTCAGGTTCTCCGGCAACTTCACTTGCGTGCTGACGTTCGAGCTTACCAGCTCGCCCGGAGGAGACGGGATGGTGGAGCTGTTCTTCACGGACGGGGATACCTACGAACACGAGACTTGGGTATATTTCGACAACATCGGTAGCACGGGCAACGTCCTTTTCGAGGTCTTCGAGATCGACTACATGGGCGGCAGCGAGCTTCTGCTGACTATGGACGCCCCCTTCGACGGCCTCCTAAGGAACGACGTGAACGAGCTCACGGTCGAGAAAGTGGGCAACACCTACAAGTTCTACCTCAACGGTGTATACATACAGCAGTGCCTGAAATCGACATACTACCACAGCGAGTACTACAATCCTTCACTATATTCGGAGGGCTGGAGCGCACCCGCGGACGGTGTCGTCTATCGGAGCATAACGGTGGATTACGACGGAAGCAAAAAGCCGACCTTATGAGATCTTCGCCTGATCCGATCCGACGGCGGTGGGGAGCGTCGTACCAAGATGTCCGTGATCAAGGAAGAAGGCCCCGTCAAGACGATCGTCTTAAAACGGGGCCTTTTGCGTTTACCGTGCGATGAGGGCATTGAAGGCGATCGGCGGCCCTCAGGCCCTATTGATGAAGCGCCTGCCCAGTACCATCTTCACTGCCATCAGTAGAGGGACGGCTGCGACGTAGCAGGCGAGAGCCACGATGCTCGGTATAGGGACGACTTCGCGCTCGATGAAGGCCCTTATGGCATCGACGTCGTACAGGTATCTCCTTGACGCTTCCATCGCGAGCACGAAGAGCGCCCCGCCCGCCAAAGGCAGCAGGTACGCCCACGGTAACTTCGCCCTAGCTAGAAGCTTCGTCGCAGGTATGAGAAGGAACGAGACAAATGCCACGAACACCATCATGGAAAGGTCCATCTTCGTAAGGAAGAAACCCACCTTAGCGTCCTCGAGCCAGTTAAGGAAAGTGATGCTGAGCACGAATAGCGAGAAGGCGGCGGCGCCGTCGAAAAGGCCGAGCAGCGCAAGCCTCGACGGCCTGGCGAACGAGCCGATCACGTCTTCCGCGAAGTCTTTCGCGTCGGCCATCACATCCTCCGGGGCCCTTCCTGCCCTCTGGGCCGTGATAAGCATGTCGAGCACCTCATCGACAAGGTCGGCCTTCAGCCGCCCTGTTAGCTGGGACCCGGCTATTATCTCCTTTACCTGTTCGTACTTTTCGTAGAAAGGCCCGCCGAGCAGCTTCTCATCGGTGCGCTTCCTGGTCTTTAGGACGTAGACGATAACCACGGAGGCTATGGAAACGAGCACTATCGCGGCGATCAGGATCGTGCCTTCTGATCCGGGCCCGTCCTTCGTCCCGTATGCCCAGAACAGGGAGCTCGCGATCACTACCAGTGCTAAAAGTGCCGAGCTGATGAGCGCCATCTTGCCCCTCTTAGTCATTCTGATCATCCTCCATTATCTTGCTGACGGTCGAATGAAGCTTCGACCAGCTCCTAGTAAAATCCGCAAGCCCGGCTTCGCCCTCGTTCGTCAGGGAATAGTACTTCCTGTCGGGACCGAAAGGCGACGGTCTTTTCTCGACCTTCAGCATCCCCCTGTTCTGAAGCCTAAGGAGTATGGGGTATACCGTAGCTTCGTTGACATCGAAACCGTAACCTCTGAGGATCTCCACGGCCCTGTAGCCGTACACCTGCCCGCCGGCCATGACCTTCAGCATGCACCCTTCGAGTATCCCCTTCATGAGCTGGGTATCGTTGACCATGTGACCAACTCCTATGCATGACATAGTAGCTGGTTTGATCATAGCACACTACTATGTATTGTCAAGTAGCGCGGAAAAGATTCTTCGTGGGCCCTAACAAATTGAAGGAAAACGATTGTCCACATTCAATTTATTTACAGGAAGGAGGAAACAAGTATGAAGTATAGCGTAAAGAAGGTCGATTCCAAGGCGCAACCGGTGGCCTACATGAGGAAGAGGTGCGACGTGGCCGAGATGCCCAGGATCATAGGGGAGAGCTACTCGAGGATAATGGGCTTTCTGGTCGAGGAGGGCGAACAGCCGGCCGGTATACCGTATACCGCGTACTACAACATGGACATGAAGGACCTCGACGTGGAGATGGGCTTCCCGACCATGCGCCTGCTGGATTCCAAGGGCGACGTCATGTGCAGGACCATCCCCGAGGGCCTGCAGGCCGAGCTCATGCACGAGGGCCCCTATTCTAGCATGAGCGCTAGCTACATCGAGCTCGATAAGTGGATGCAAGACAACGGGTACGAAAGGTGCGGCCCGGCTTATGAGTACTACTTCAACTCGCCCCAGGAGGTGGAGGAGGCCGAGCTGCTGACGAAGATAGTGATTCCGATAAGAAAGAAGTGATTGTCTTTGCTCGAGATACCCGAAGCCGCGGTGCTGGCAATGCAGGTACAAGAAAGGCTGGCGGGCCTTGAGGTCAGGGAAGTGGTGGCGGGGTCCTCGCCCCATAAGTTCGCATGGTTCACGAAGGACCCTGAAAGCTACCGCGAACTGCTGATCGGAAAAAAGCTTAGGTCGGCCAGGGGACTGGGCGGGATGGTGGAGCTGGATTTCGGAGGCATGAAGCTCGCATTCAGCGACGGAGTGTCCCTAAGGCTTTACGAGGAAGGGGAGAAGCTTCCGGCCAAACACCAGCTCCTCATGACGTTCGAGGACGGCTCGTCGCTCGCGGCCTCGGTGCAGATGTACGGGGGCCTGGCGCTTTTCGCAGAAGGTTCGTATGACAACGTCTACTACCTCAACTCGAGGCTGAAGCCGTCCCCGTTATCGGCGGCCTTCGACTATGAGCATTTCCTCGGCCTTTTCAGGCCAAGCACCGATTCGCTGAGCCTCAAGGCGTTCTTGGCGACCGAGCAGAGGGTGCCGGGGCTGGGGAACGGGGTTTTGCAGGACATACTCTACGAAGCCAGGCTCAATCCGAAGAAGAAGGTCTCCACCCTCGACGAGGGCATGAAGAGGTCCTTGTTCAGGGCGATAAAGGAAGTGCTGGCCAGGATGAGGGACGAAGGCGGCAGGGACCTCGAGACGGACCTCTACGGAAGGCACGGCGGCTATAGGACGAGGATGGGCAGGAACACGGCGGGTACGGCCTGCGAAGGATGCAGGACCGGCACCGTGGTGAAGGAGAGCTATCTGGGCGGCAGCATCTACTACTGCGACAAATGCCAAAAGAAATGACAACTATATGGCAGGATTGCAGGACATTTCGCATCTACCATTGAATCTACTATAGACTCAGGCAGAGCCGGGTACATCATAAATGTCTCTGAGGAGGTAATAAGCATGAGAAAGCGCTACATGGCAGCGGTCGTGGCTGTCATCGTCCTGCTGGCGGCATCGGCGGTATCGGCAGGTTTCAAGATTAACGCTGAGCTGCCCTTGAAGTACGCTGATGCGAAGGCCGGGATAGAGGCCGCGGTGAAGATCGAGTTCGCCGAGGGCGCCGGCGTCGGTACATGGAAGAGCGTCGAGGGCAAGACCAATTACGATAAGGGGCAAATACTGGTAAGGCTCGCGTATGACGGGGACAAGCTCGCCTGCGTACAGACTGAGTACGCCGTGAGCATGAACGACTTCATGACCTATGACTGGTATGCGTACGGCGATTTCCACGGCAAGCTATTCAAGGCCGCGACCGGCCTGGACGACGTCAAGTTCGCCGAATCGCTAAACAAGCTGATGGACGAGATCTACGGGAAGATCATGGGCCAGTACCGCGGCGAGATCTATTACCAGATGCCCAACGGCGTGCTGGCGGGAGTCAGGCTCAAGACAGGCCAGGGCGGCGTGCTCAACATCTTCTACTACCTGAACGAGCCCATGCTCAACGACGACGGCAGCCCCAGGACCGACATGAGGTTCTTCGAGCTTAAATAGCGCGTACTTAGGGAGATAAAGTATCGGGATACCATCTTGAGGGCGCTTCCGAAAAATGGAGGCGCCTTTTTCGTTTTTACGCTATAATCCTTCCTGGAAGCATTCCACGTTCGAAAGGGGTGGTCCGTATGAAAGAGACGAAGACGGCGAGGGTGTCGCAGACATAAACGGATAGCCGCCGGGCAGGTGCTTCGACCGTCGCCCGGTACAGAGGATACCTTGTGGAATCAAAGGATCGGTCACGATCCCTTTTGATGGAGTCCGCAGAGGCCTGCCTCTGCGGACTTTTGTATTGCGCCGGCGGCTAGGGCGGCGGACCAGTACATCGAAAGGATGGGATATGGATTGGACCTGGGCGAATATGGGTATTCGCAAAGGATAGAGGAACTGTACAAGAGGACGAAGGGGGCGGAAGGCACAATCAGAGCAAGGGTGCTGGCCGACCACGGGCTGGGCTTCGTCATCGCGGCCGAGGCTGGCGAGCTGGAGGCTGTGATGTCAGGGGGAATGCTCGCGGAAGGCGGCCCTAGGCCGGTCGCGGGCGACTGGGTAACGGCAAGGCTCGCCCCCGAAGGTGGCCACGCCCAGATAACAAGCGTGCTCCCGAGATTCAGCTGCCTTGAGAGGGCCGACACGATGGTAGGCTGGAAGAAAACGGTCGTGGCCGCGAACTTCGATTATCTGATAATCATGGTTTCCATGAACGCCAACTACGGCCTCAACAGGATCGAAAGGATGGTCCTGGCGGCGAAGGCCAGCGGCGGCCGGCCGGTGCTGGCCTTAAGCAAGGCCGACTTGTGCCCGGACGCGCAAGGTCTTGCGGAAAGGGCCAGGGCCGTCGCCGCCGACACCGACGTAATAGCGTTCAGCTCTATCAGCGGAGAGGGCACGTCAAGGATCATGTCATACTTCAAGAGGGGTATCACGTGCGCGGTGGTCGGCTCATCCGGTGTGGGCAAGTCGACCCTCCTGAACAGGCTGATGGGGTACGAGGCGGCTAAGACGGCGGCTATCAGGGAGGAAGATTCGAAGGGCCGCCACACGACGACCTACAGGGCCCTGCACCTTCTGCCAAAAGGCGGGCTGTTTTTGGACACCCCTGGCATAAGGGCCTTCGGTCTCACGGCCGGAGAAGACGAGCTGGATTCTACCTTCACCGATATAAAGGAGATCGCTGCAAATTGCCGTTTCAGCGACTGCTCGCATAAGAAGGAGCCGGGATGCGCGGTGCTGAAGGCGGTCGAAGAGGGGGACCTGGACGAGCGGAGGTATATGAGCTACATGAAGATGGCAAAGGAGCTCGACTACGTCCGCGCCAGCTACGACAGGGCGGTCTGGCAGGAAAGGAAGAAGAGGGGGAAAGCGATCGCCATGTTCTCGAGGAAGCTGAAGAAGCAATAGCCATATGTACTAAGGTGAATGGATGCCGGGCTGCCGTTAATGGAGGATGCCCGGCATCGCCTTGCGGAGGAAGATCCAGGTTCTCCATGACGGAGCCTTTCTCCAAGTCACCGGTGCTTAACGAAAACGGGCTTGTCGTAAGGTCCATAGGACCTCCGGAATATACAGCGAGGTATATCCTAAGGAGCCCGGTTTGGTTGCCTATCGGCAACTTCACCGGTGCTCCTTTATAAAGGTCGATTATATTACCAGACAATCGGCGCAGGGCTGTTCCTTGTTATGTTGTCACCCGTACACAGCTGGCCTTTATGGTTGTTGCCCCAGGCATAGAGATCTCCTAAGGTGCTGAAGGCTATGCACGAACTATAGTTGGAAGCTATCATGTGCATGCTTGATAAGTTCTGTGACAGTACCGGCACGTTTCTGGGCAGGGTTGAACCTTCGCCCAACTGGCCGGAATTATTGGCGCCCCAGGCATATACCCCGGAAGGTACGAAGATGAATGAGCTGAGCGAGCCCGCCGATATCCCTAAGGCCATATCCGATATGGTGATTTTGGCGGGGCTTAACACATTAGACGTCGTCTTGCCGTCGGCCTGGCCGTAACCATTGGAGCCCCATCCCCAGACCTCTCCGTTAGATCTCAATGCAAGGCAGTGCGAACTGGAGGCCGAAATGGCCACGAAATCGTCAAGTGTCCCGGATTGCACAGGCACAGAACTGCTTAAAGTACTGCCGTTGCCGAGCTGGCCATAATAGTTCTCGCCCCAGGCCCATACTTTCCCATCGTCAGATAAAGCTATGGTGAAGTTCGACGCTGCACATGCATCGATGATGGACACACCCGACAAGGCAACGACCTGCACAGGACCGGACCTGGGGGTCGTATCGCCTACTCCCAGCTGACCTGCCTCGTTGGAGCCCCAAGCCCATACCTTCCCGTCGTTGCCCACGGCTACCGAGTGGTAATCCCCCGCAGATATCGAGGCTATGCCAGATAGACTGTTGATTTTCGTGGGGTTCGATACGGCAAGCGAAGGTGAGCTGAAACCTAGCCGGCCGCTGCCTGCGAATCCCCAGCCCCATACCGTACCGTCTGATCTCAATGCATGGATGTGCCCGTATCCTGCAGAGATATCGACCACCTGGTCCAATCCGGCCGATCTCACCCAGTACAGCCTGTCGATGTTCGTACCGTCGCCAAGGACGCCGTATTCGTTGTTGCCGCACATCCAGACGCGCCCTTCCGTATCGAGCACGGCCGAGAACGAGGCTCCCATGTCGATGTCCGATATACCTACGCCTTTTGGCCCTGGGACCATGGTGAAGTTGACTGAGCTGGAAGGACCGCTGACCGAAGCTTGGCTCGGATTGAACAGATAGCCCTCCTTGCTGGGTACGACCAGACTATTGGCCTTGGTGAGGCCTTTTATCGAATACTTCCCATCCCCATCCGTCACTGCAGTCTCGGTATCCGCCGTTATGCTCACTCCGCTGGCCGGATCTCCGAACTGGTCCAAAACGGTTCCCGAGATGTCGAAAGGCTTCGTTTTGCAGCCGGAAAGCGATGATAAGAATACTATGGCAATGAATGTGATAAGCGCCGCCCTCAGCGGCGAAGGATTTTTCTTGAACATGCATCTCACCTCAAAGATTATTCGACCGGCTCTGCCGTCAATATCATATTCTCACAGTAAGCAGCCATTCCCTTCTGTAAAACGCATATGAACAGGATGTATTGAAATAAATCCAGTCAAGGGCCGCCTTCTTCCATTATTGGCGCAGGAGCACAAAAAATCGGAGGCACAAGCCTCCGATACGATACCGTTATTCTATCGGCCTAGAGAGAGTTGATGCCTATGGAACCGCTGACGGTCTCTATGTCAAGATTGGACCTTGCGTCACCGACCGTGCCTACCAGCTTCTTTGAGGTAGAGGATTCGATCCTTACCGGCATGTCGCACGAAACTTGCCCGGAGACCGAGCTTGCGGATACCCTGAAGCCCTTGTCGCCGCCGATGCCGACCCTCACGCTTCCGGACACGGTACCCAGCTTCATAGAGGTATCGGACCAGATCTCCCCGAATTTGATGGACCCGGATACCGTCTTGGCCGAGATGCTCCCGGCCGCTAGCGCCTTGTCGACGTCGATGCTGCCGGACACCAGGTTCGCCGACAAGGAACCTTTAAGTTCAAGATCCCCCAGTTCGAGCCTGCCCGACACATTGTCGATGTCCAGGGAACCGCCCGTGAAACCGTCCAGGATTATTGCACCCGAGACGCTTGCCACCTTCAGGTCCGCCGCATAGGAATATGGCAGCGTGACGTCCAGGTTAAGGTCGCTGAACAGCATCCTGAAACCCATTATGTTCCTCGGCTCGACTTCAATCTTGACGGTCGTTCCGACCATCTCGACCGTAAGCGCGGGGATGGGATAGCCCGAAACCAGGGTGGCATCGCCCCAGAAATGGGCGGTTATCTCTTCTACGTCTGCGTAGCTCACGCTCACTTCGGCTGTGATACTAGAGACATCTACCAGGTCCACTCCCGTCGCCAAGATGCTCTTCTGCTCGTCGAAGAAGTTCTTACCGCCCGCGAACAGGTCCAGCCCCGAAGTGGACGTCCTGCCGTCCCCTTTTGAGTAGTAATATAGGAATGCGCTCGTTGTTGCAAGTATCAGTACCATTAATAGGACAGCCAGCTTCCTAGTCATGTAAGCACTTCCCTTCGTATGCGCGGCGTCCGCCGCGCCCTGTTGTTGCCGGTCCTTGAAGGATATAGGGATGGCGTATTGAATCAATAACAAGAAACGCCATGTCCGGTATAGTGTGGCGTTCCTCGGGACCTCTTTTTCGTTCAATATATCACAAAGAGACGAAAGGCGGAAGCACATCCCGGGATGATCGGCGAAACTATGGCGTTTGCAGCAAAGGGGGGGTATGGATGCAGTTCAGGAGCGTTACTTCAAAGGACAGGGACGCGCTGGCGAAGTTCATAACCGACAGGTGGGGCTGCGATTACCTCGTATCGAAGATGAAGATCTACCACGCACAGGACCTTGACGCTTTCATCTGCGAGGAAGCGGGCAAGATAATCGCCTGCGTCACCTACTACATCGAGGGTGGGGAATGCGAGATAGTATCGCTCGATTCCATCAGGCCCGGCGAGGGGCTCGGCAGGCAGCTGATGTCCATGGCAGAGGATGCCGCTAGGGCGGCAGGGTGCACGAAGGTATGGCTGATGACCACCAACGACAACACATACGCCCTAAGGCTCTTCCAAAGGCTGGGATATTCCCTCTGCGAAGTCCACCTCGATGAGGTTAAGAGGTACAGGGAGATAAAGCCTTGCATACCTTTAAAAGGCAATGACGGCATCCCCATCAGGGACCTGTTCGAGCTGGAGAAGGAGATAAGATGAGCCAAAACAGGCTAGAACGACGGTAAACGGCCTGGGGAGTTACCATAGACTCAAAGGAAGGACGGGTCGGATGAAGGAAGTCCAGGTAGTCACGGACAGCTGCGCGCTGCTTAGCGAACAGGAGAAAGAAGATCTCGACGTGGTGGTCACGCCGGTGCTGCTCAACCTCGATGGAAGAAGCTACAGGGACAACGTCGAGATCAGCCATGACGAGTTCTACAGGCTCTTGAGATCGGGGGCCAGTGCCACGACGTCGCAGCCCTATATCGGCGATGTCGTCGAGGCCTTCAAGTCCTCTCTCGACAGAGCCAGGCAGGTACTGCATATCTCCATCTCGGAAGGCCTTTCGGGGACGTGCCATAACGCCATGATGGCCGCCAGGATGGTGGACGATGCGAGGATAACCGTGTTCAACTCGAAGACAATATGCGGCGCGCAGAAGTACCTGGTGGAGAAGGCCGCAAGGCTCGCAAAGCTCGGCAGAGGAGTGGACGAGATACTATCGTCGCTAAGAGATTCTATTTCGGACATGCAGTCCTTCTTGATAGCCGTGGACTTCAGCTACATAAGAAGGAGCGGCAGGCTTTCC
>ERZ795056.3156-NODE-3156-length-17853-cov-12.307844_pt1 | contig 17853 bp, 20 predicted proteins | sample MGYA00375140_ERZ795056 | MGnify/ENA primary metagenome ERZ795056 (study PRJEB30185, sample SAMN05720227) | activated sludge metagenome | isolation source: Anaerobic digester | place: USA | collected 2015-03-09 ... | reverse complement strand
TTAACCGGGTGACGTATGACGTGAGCTCCAAGCCGCCTGCGACGATTGAGTGGGAGTAGAGGTAGGCCAGCCTTGGCCTCACAGGTGAAATGCTAGCGTGAAGAATGTGTTCAAACTATCGTCCAGTCACCCGTAGTGACCTGCTGCTCAGGCACTTCAATATCATCCGGCCGGAGAATGCACTTCCTATAGACTGCTATCCGGGCAACCTGGCTCCATTCATACGGAGGGGTGATGATTCGACGCCCGCCGGGCGTGAACTTGTCGATGGACGCTTTGGCCTTATTCCGCATTGGGCCAAGGACTTGGCGATGGGCAAGCGCATGTACAACGCGCGCAGCGAGACGGTGGCCGAAAAGCCATCGTTCAGAGACGCCTGGCGTCGTGGCCAGCGCTGCATTGTGCCGGCAGAACAAATCTACGAGCCGTGCTATGAGACGGGCAAGTCGATCTGGTGGCGCATTGGTTTGCGAGGTTGGACACCCTTCGGGATAGCTGGTGTGTGGGCTTGGTGCCTCGACCCAGCGTCTGGGAAAGAGATTTTGAGTTTCACGATGCTTACCGTTAATGCAGACGAACATCCTATGATGAAGCGATTCCATAAACCTGGCGAGGAGAAACGCATGGTCGTTATTCTTGATGAGTCCAACTATGACTATTGGCTAGACTGCACAGTTGACCAAGCTTGGAGCATGATTAAAGTCTTCCCCGCAGATCGCATGGACTGTGCGCCGCGGTAGTCCCCAAGTCCCATAATGCTGGCACTATGTATCTGCCGCTCCAATTCACATCCAAAGATCAGGCGCACGTCTGGGAGCTGATTCGTACCTACTCATTTGCGTCGCTGATCTCCAGTGACGACGAAGGTTTGCCATTTGTTACCCATTTGCCGTTACATCTGGAGATGCAGGACGGCCAAACCGTGCTGCTGGGTCATGTAGCCAAGCCCAATCCACACTGGCGCTACCTGCAGGCACGCCCCACGGCAGTGGTCACTTTCATGGGGCCTCACGCTTATATGTCGCCAAAGGTTTATCCCGACCTGGTACGTGTGCCTACCTGGAACTACCTGGCTGTGCATTGCACCGTGCAGGCCACGCTGATCGACGACCCACTGGCCAAGGACCGCCTGCTCAAAAAACTGATCGGTGACCATGACCCGGCTTATGCACCTCAATGGATGGATCTGGGTACCGAATACCAGCACAAGATGCTGGCTGGTATTGTCGCGTTTGAGTTGCAGGTGACGGCCATTCAGGCCAAACTCAAACTCAACCAGCATCGCCCGGAGGCCCATGCGCAAATGCGTGCGGGGTACGCCGCTGGCAACGAAAACGAACAAGCACTGGGCCTGTGGATGGACAAACTCGGCATGCATGCCGACAAGGACTGAAGCAATGCGTGTTTTATTGAGCGTTTTGAGTCTTCTGGTCGTTGTCGCCGTGGTGGGATTTCTCGCCAGTAAGCAGGTGAAATCAGTCAGCGAGAATCAAGTGCCTGTCTTGCCGGCGCCGACTGACACGGCTACACCCGCCGTTAGCGCCACAGGCAACGTGCAGCAGCAATCGCAGGCAATCCAGCAACAGTTCAAGGCTGCGGCAGAAGCGGCCGTGCATCAGGCACGACCTGTTCCAGATGATAAATAGCGCCTTTATGCAACTGGCCTTGGCGCAAGCCAGTGAGGCAATGGCTGCAGGGGAAGTGCCGGTAGGCGCTGTGGTTGTAAAAAATGGCGAGGTGATTGCAAGCGGCCGTAACGCGCCTATTGATGGCCATGATCCTACGGCTCATGCCGAAATCGTGGCTTTGCGGGCTGCGGCCCAAAAACTCGGCAACTACCGCCTTGACGATTGCGATTTGTACGTGACGCTGGAGCCTTGCGCCATGTGCAGCGGGGCCATGCTCCACTCGCGGCTGGGTCGGGTCATCTATGGCGCCACCGAGCCCAAAACCGGTGCTGCAGGGTCGGTGATCAATCTGTTTGAAAACAGGCAGCTTAATCATCAAACGCAGGTGCAGGGCGGAGTGCTGGCAGATCAATGCGCGGCACTGATGCATGAATTCTTCCGCAAGCGGCGCGACACTGCTCGCCAGATCAGTTCGCCCCTACGTGATGACGCTGTGCGGACGCCGGATGACCGCTTCGCGGATTTGCCAAATTACCCCTGGGAGCCGCATTTTGTTAGCGACTTTCCCAGTCTGGACGGCCTGCGCATGCATTACCTGGATGAAGGCAACTTGGCGAAGGACCCTGAACCAAACCTGCAGACCACTTACCTCTGCCTGCATGGTAACCCTGCCTGGAGCTACCTGTACCGCAAGATGATCCCGGTATTCCTGGCGGCAGGTCACCGGGTTGTGGCGCCTGACCTGATCGGTTTTGGCAAGAGCGACAAACCCAAGAAAGACAAGGCCCACCATTTCAACTGGCACCGGCAGGTTCTCCTTGAACTGGTGGACAGTCTGGATCTGCGCAACGTCGTGCTGGTCGTGCAGGACTGGGGCGGATTGCTGGGTTTGACGTTGCCAATGGCTTCGCCGGAGCGTTATCGAGGTCTGCTGGTCATGAATACGACTCTGGGCACGGGGGATGCGCCCTTGTCTGAAGGGTTCCTGAGTTGGCGTGACATGTGCGCCAAACATCCCGAATTTGACGTGGCACGTCTTTTTGCACGGGGGAACCCACATATAAGCGAGCAGGAATGTGCCGCCTATAACGCCCCGTTTCCTGACCGCGGCCATCGCGCAGCCCTGCGCGCTTTTCCAGCCATGGTGCCGGAGTTGCCTGATGCCGAAGGTGCCGATGTATCCCGTGCTGCGCGCACGTTCTGGTCCGAACGCTGGCAAGGCCAGACCCTGATGGCCGTGGGTGTTCAGGACCCGGTGTTGGGTCTGCCCGTGATGCAAAACCTGCAAAAGATCTTCCGGGGTTGCCCGCCCGCCATGCTATTGCCTCTGGCGGGACATTTTGTGCCGGAGCATGGCGAGTCCGTCGCCCAGGCGGCCATCGCGTATTTCCAGCCCGCATAATGCCCCGGCCAAACGTCAAAAACAGAGCTGCCCTCACCAAAATCTACCGTGCAAAAAAAACATATCTACATCTATTCGCCTTCAGGCGCCGTGCGTGACAAGGCTGCCTTCAAGAGAGGAATTGCACGCCTGAAAACGTTGGGGCACGAGGTTGAAGTGGACCCCGACGCACTGGCCAGTTATCAGCGCTTTGCCGGCGACGACGAGACCCGCCTGGCTGCCATTCACCGGGCTGCAGCTAGCGGTGCCGACGTGGCACTGATTTCACGCGGTGGCTATGGCATCACCCGCATTCTGGGTGGCATCCACTACAAGGCGGTGGCCAAAGCCATTGACAAAGGCATGCTGTTTGTAGGGATCAGCGATTTCACGGCGTTCTCGCTGGCTGTGCTGGCGAAAACCGGAAAAGTCACTTGGGCTGGCCCCGCGCTGTGTGAAGGTTTCGGCGTGGCCGATGCGTCTGACCACGCTGACGGGCATCGTCAGACAGGGGCGTCCCACCCTCCGGGTAAGGCAACCGGGCCAGACGACATCATGGAAGACTGCTTCAATGATTTGATCATCGGCCAAGGCGAGGGTGCCGGCTGGCGGCAAAACCGGGAGCCCCTGTCAAGCGCTGTCAGTTCAATAGCTACTCACGCATATTCCGCAAGACCTAAGGACACTTTTTCCGTTAGAAAAGTGACTCTTTGGGGTGGCAATCTGGCAGTCCTGAGCTCAATGGTGGGAACCCCCTATTTTCCGGCCATCAAGGGGGGGGTGCTGTTTCTGGAAGATGTGGCTGAGCATCCGTATCGAGTGGAGCGCATGCTGACGCAACTTTTGCATTCGGGTGTGCTGGCCAGCCAGAAGGCGATTATTCTGGGTCAATTCACCGAATACAAACTGGTGCCGCACGACAAGGGTTTCAAACTGCAAACCGTCGTGGACTGGCTGCGAAGCCAGATCAAGACGCCGGTTCTGACCAACCTGCCGTACGGACACGTTGCCACCAAAGTGGTACTGCCGGTCGGCGCAACAGTTGAACTGGCAGTGGAGGGAAGAGACGCCCTGCTGTTCTGGGGTTAGAGAAACGGATCAGAACCCGCTGGAGCGGGTATCCAGACTGCGTGGCAACAGGCCCCTGAATTTAGGTGAAAATTCTTCCACTTTTTGACGTGCCACGCGTTCGCCCTGCATGGCTGACATTGCAGCCATAACATCAGCACGCAGGTACCAGAGATCCTGAACGTCCTTTGCAAACCGCACTTTGCGCTCGGTCATGGGAAAAGCAACGCAACCGGACTCTCCCAGGCAATCCAGCATGGCGAGGCGGATTTCCTCGGTCCGATCAGTGATAGATGCACCTTCCTCACGGTGAAAACCACCCAGAAAGTGGTTCACGTTATGGAAGATGTTTGCAGCAGTCCAACGCATGGGTTTGTATCAAAAGCAATTTAGTGTGATATTTGTCGCGAGATTACACCCGGGATTCTGCCCGCGCAAGGGGTTAGGCGCATGAAATGTAAAGAATAAACAACAATCAAATCAGGTACTTGCCTGATTTTCGTGATGTGGCACCTGATAAAACTCTGCGAAGTTGATACGTCTGCCGCGAGCACAACCCAATTGACATTATTTGTTTGTCTGGTGTAAGGGCCAGCAACATTCTGGCGAAAGATGCTCTCGCCGAGCGAAAAAACATGGTTCAACTGGCAGCAAAACCGATGACAAGCCGTTATACCGGTGAACAAATTTGCACTTGGTCAGTGTTCACAACTGCAGGGCTATGCCCTAAACTCAACGACAACTAAAGAAACGGAAGAGTTCAGGGAATGAGTGTCCGCACGACAGTTGTATTCACCGATTTAATTGGCAGCACCGGGGTCTTTGAAGCCGTTGGAAACCTCAAAGCCACCGAGGTCGTTACACGTTTGACAGGGTGGATTGGTGAGGTCTGCGTTGCCTACGGTGGCCGTGTGGTTAAAACCATGGGTGACGGCGTGCTGGCAATATTTCCTGAGGGCCCGGAAGCCATTGAAGCCGTTGTCGAGATGCAGCGTACGCATCAAAAGAACATGGTGCACATGCCGGCCAATCTTCAGATGCCCATTCGTATTGGCGTTGCAAGCGGTGAGGTGGAAATCGTGGCCGGGGACTGTTTTGGCGACGCCGTCAATGTTGCCGCGAGGTTGAGCGACCTCAGTGGCCCTCATCAGATCTGGGCCAATGGCGAGAGTCTGGTGCATGTCAATCTGCGGGACGGCATTCGCATGCGTTCGCTCGGACCCATCACAATCCGTGGTCGTGCTGAGCCCTGCCTTGCCTACCAGGTTGAGTGGAAGGAGGGTGAGTCAACAGAATTCTTGACCATGCAGGCGAGTCTGGACACGCGGGTTGGCGACCTGCCGACAGACGTTTTGGGTGGTCAGATTGAGCTGACATGGGTGGATACGAACAAGGTGTTCAAGTCTTTCGAGATGCCAATGCATATTGGCCGGGTACGTGAAGTTGAATTCCTGGTCAACGATCCGCGTGTTTCTCGCATGCATGCACGCATCGACTGGCGAAACGGCAGCGTGATGCTAGTAGACGTCAGTACTTACGGCGTGTGGGTACGCTTTGCCGGCGCCACGTCTGACCTGGTGTTGCGGCGCGAAGAATGCGTGCTTCACGGCCGCGGCGAAATTGCGCTGGGCGCGCCATTCAGCGACCTCAGTGTCCCGACGGTAGCTTTCTCGGTTACCTGAGATCCCATCGATTTAAATGCCCAAAGTGGAGGGCTGTATTTTGCCGATCTTCATTTTAATTTAATAGTTAACATAATATACATCGTATAAAGTAACAAAACTAGAAAGCAATCAGAAAATAAGGGCCAAATCCAGCCCCGACTGAACCTACCAGGTTCCTTTGGGCTGCCTCGCACGCACAAACGCGGCAATGATTTCGGCTGAGTCCTTGCGTTCACCACGTTGGGCAAAGTCAATCGCTGTCAGGCCCTGGACGTTCTTTATCATAGGGTCGGCACCGGCTTCCAGAAGTAGTTTCACGGCGGCAGGTGTGCCATACATGGCGGCCATCATCAGCGGCGTGCTGCCGTTCGGCGAGCTGGCGTCGATGTAGGCGTGTTCATCCAGCAGCAAGCGGATCACCTCGACGTGCCCCTTGGTTGCAGCGTAATGTAGCGGCGCCCAGCCGGGTTTGTTAACGTCGGCATCTTTGGCAATAAGTTGTTTGCACAAAGCGAGGTCGCCGGTGAAAGCGGCCATCATCAGCGGGCTTTCATCGGCGCCGTTGCGCACTTCCACATTAATCTTGGGCCAACGCAACAGAGCTGCAACCACTTTGGGGGCCGGCTCGCGAATCGCCAGCGCCAGCGCAAATTCACCTGATGTATCAGGCGTATTGGCATCAAAACCACGATTGATCAACTGCGTCACCGTGTTGCCATCGTCGAGCTTGATAGCTCTAAAAAAGTCATCAAACGAACCGGCATTGGAATAAGAAAAACCAGTTAATACAATGCAATATATAAATAACTTAAAGTAACTTATCATGATAAAACTCCTGCAAACAGGACCTCAAAGTTACGACTCGTATGGGCAGCAATCTGCTCAACGGGGCATTTCCTGATGTATGCCAGTTGCATGGCCACATAAGGCACCAACGACGGGTCATTCGTCTTTCCGCGAAAAGGCACCGGCGCCAGATACGGGCTGTCGGTCTCGATCAGCAGCCGGTCATCAGGCACAAACGAAGCCACATCCCGAATGTCCTGTGCGCTTTTGAACGTCAAAATGCCGGAAAACGAGATGTAAAAGCCCAGGTCCAGCGCGGCCCGCGCCACCTCGGCAGTCTCGGTGAAGCAGTGGAATACACCGCCCGCGCTCCCCGAGCTGCCGTCTTCCCCCTCCTCGCGCAAAATCGCCAGCGTGTCGTCGGACGCGCTGCGGGTGTGAATCACCAGCGGTTTGCCAAGTTCCCGGGCAGCCCGGATGTGGGCGCGAAAACGTTCGCGTTGCCATTCCATGTCGGCAATGCTTCTTCCGGCCAGCCGGTAATAGTCCAGCCCGGTTTCTCCGATACCAACCACGCGCGGCAAGCGGCCAAGACGCAGCAGATCGGCCAGTGCGGGCTCGGTCGCCACCTCGTTGTCAGGGTGCACGCCCACTGTCGCCCAAAAGTTATCATGCATCAGAGCAAGGCTGTGGACTATTGGAAATTCTTGCAGCGTGGTGCAGATACACAGCGCGCGGTCAACCTGCGCCTGCACCATCGCCGCGCGGATCTCGGGCAGTTTCTCCTGGAGTTCTGGAAACGCCAGATGGCAATGGGAATCGGTGAACATGGGAGGCTGACGCTAAAAGGAAGGACGGGGAAGACGCCAAAACGCCCGTCTTCAGCCAGTCTTCAGATTGTTTGGGTGGGTCGATCCGAGCCGATGTTGGCGCCCAGGATTTCTTCGATCTTGATCTTCAGCAGCCGCGATTTTTCGTCACGTGGGAACAAGATGCCGACCCCCTGCGTGCGATTGCCTACCGCCCTGGCTGGTGTAACCCAGGCCACTTTACCGGCAACCGGGTAACGCTGCGGATCGTCGGGAATGGACAGCAGCACGTAAATATCGTCACCTAGCTTGTAGTCACGCGAAGTCGGAATGAAGATGCCGCCTTCAGAAAACAGCGGGATGTAGGCAGCGTACAACGCAGCTTTTTCCTTGATGGCAAGCTGGATAACGCTCGGGCGCGGTGCGGGGGTCGGTTGGGTAGCCATGGTTTCAGTCAATGCCCCGAGTTTAGGGCGTTTTGGGCCTGACTCACAAGGGCTTCCAGCATCAAGCCGGGATTGAAGGGGTGTTCCATGGTGCGGGAGGCGTCCGCCAGTTGTTTTGACCAACGGCTCAAAGCAGCCTGTGAGCCCGCTTTCGGCAGGTCCACAGCTTCAAAAAACCGGGGTGACGCACCTACCCTCACGGCCAGCATATCGTGGCACAGCTTGTGCAACACATCGATCACCTGCGGCGGGCTCCAGTCCTTGAAACCGCTGCCATCTCCCCGCGCCACAGCCTTGGGCAACAGGCCCCAAGTGCGGGCATCGCGGCCCGACTGGGCCAGCAGCACGGCGTCATCCGGGCGACCGCCCGAGGCGCGCAGCAACACATCGGCCTGCGCCGGCGGCACGCCCTGGGCTTCCATCCACGCCAGGGACGCGGCTTTATCCGGCCACATCATGGCATGCCCGAGACAACGGCTGCGAATGGTGGGCAGCAACTGATGAGCAGCCTCGCTGGCCAGTACAAATTTCACATCACCCGGCGGTTCTTCCAGCGTTTTGAGCAGGGCGTTGGCGGTGATGTTGTTCATGCGTTCGGCCGGAAACACAACGACGGCCTTGCCCCGCCCGCGTGCACTGGTGCGCTGCGAAAACTCCACGGCGTCGCGCATGGCATCGACCCGAATCTCCTTGCTAGCCTTGCGTTTCTTGTCGTCGATTTCGCCTTGCGCCTTTTCAGAAAGCGGCCAGGTGCGTGCCAGCATTTCGGTCTCGGGCATCAGCACACATAGGTCGGCATGGGTGCGCACGTCGATGGCGTGGCAGCTGCCGCAGGTACCGCAAGCCCCCTGCTCCGATGGGTTTTCGCACAGCCAGGCACGGGACATGGCCATTGCCAGGTCGTATTGGCCCAAACCGGAAGGACCCTGAATCAGCCAGGCATGGCCGCGCTGGGCCAGTAGCGAGACCAGTTGTTGCTGTATCCAGACCGGGTGATCGCTCATGGTGTCACGCCGGCCCGCTTTGCGATGCCACCATGATGGCCAGCCAGCCCCTGCGCACCATAACGCTGGTGATTTGCTGCCAGACCTTGTGCCGCTCCAGCGCGGCGTCCACCCGAACAAAACGCTGTGGAAACTGCGCGGCACGTTTCGCGTAACCAGCGGCCACCCGGGTGAAAAACGCCGTGTCCTGCGCTTCAAACTTGTCGGGTGCACGGGCGGTGCTCAGGCGCTGGGCCGCTACCTCGGGCGCCAGATCGAACCAGAAAGTCAGGTCGGGCTGGTGAACATAATCGGCGCCAAGCCCTTGATCCTGCTGCACGGTTTGCTCCAAAAATGAGAGCACGCCTGCATCAAAACCCTGCCCGCTACCCTGGTAGGCAAAGGTGGAATCGGTGAACCGGTCGCATATTACCACCTCGCCGCGGGCCAACGCGGGCCCTAACACCTGCTTCAGGTGGTCGCGCCGGGCGGCAAACACCAGTAGCGCTTCGGTCATGCCGTCCATGGCATCGTTGAGCACCAGCGTTCGCAGCTTTTCGGCCAGCGGCGTGCCACCGGGCTCGCGGGTAAGAGTGACCACCCTGCCCTGCGCCCGAAACGCCTTGGCCAGACCTTCGATGTGCGTGGACTTGCCCGCACCGTCGATGCCTTCAAAACTGATGAAAATACCGCCTCGGGCCGTCATTTATTTACGCTGATATTGGTTGACTGCCCGATTGTGCTCGTCGAGTGTGGCGCTGAACTGACTGGTGCCGTCGCCCCGGGCCACAAAATACAGTGCTTTGGACGTTGCTGGGGCTACCGCTGCCAGCAACGCAGCTTTGCCAGGCATGGCAATCGGCGTGGGCGGCAAACCAGCGCGGGTGTAGGTGTTCCACGGTGTGTCAGTTTGCAGGTCTTTCTTACGCAGGTTGCCGTCAAAACTGGCGCCGAGCCCGTAGATCACGGTGGGGTCGGTCTGCAACATCATGCCGACGCGCAGGCGGTTGGCAAACACGCTGGCCACCATCGGGCGGTCACTGGCACGGCCGGTCTCTTTCTCGACAATGCTGGCCAGAATCAGTGCCTCATCGGGTGTCTTTAGCGGCGTATCAGCGGCTTTTTGCGCCCAGGCGTCGTTCAGCCGCTTGTCCATGGCGCGCAGGGCGCGCTGCAACAGGTGCAGATCGGTCGAGCCCTTCACATAGGTGTAGGTGTCGGGGAAAAAGCGCCCTTCGGGGTGCAGACCCGGTTTACCGAGCTTTTCCATGATCAAATCGTCACTTAGACCACGTGTATCCTGCTTGAGCAGCTCTGCTTTTGATAGCGCCTCGCGCACCTGGCGGAAGTTCCAGCCTTCCACAAAGGTGATGCTGCGCAAGGCCTCTTCGCCGCGCACCAGCCGCTGCAGCAGCCGCTTGGGGGTGATGACGCCTTCCAGTTCATAACTGCCGGCCTTGATGCGCCGGGAATCGCCCGATAGGCGAAACCAGGCATACAGCAGCGTCGGGTTCACGGTCACACCAGCCTGTGCGATTGCCTGCGCCGCATCACGTGCCGATGAGCCGGGCTCGATGGACACATCGACCGTTTCGGTGGCCAGCGTCAGCGGCTGGCCGATCCACCATGCGGCGGCCCCGGCCAGAGCAGCCGCCAGCACAATCAGCGAAACCAGACTTTTAACGAGGAAGCGGATCACAGCTTTGACAACCCTGTTGCCCTGTAAAGAACGAGGGACGATGATAATTCACCCCATGAACACCACTGTGAACACGGTTTTGAACGGCATTGCGCCCCTGCCCCATCAGGGCATCATCCGCGTGGAGGGCGAAGACGCCGCCACATTCCTGCACGGCCAGTTGACGCAGGATTTTGCGCTGCTGGGCCTGTCGGAAGCTCGCCTGGCCGCGTTTTGTTCGGCCAAAGGCCGCATGCAGGCCAGTTTTATCGGGTTCAAACGGAGCAACACAGAGATTTTGTTGATCTGCAGCCGCGACGTTCTGGCACCAACGCTCAAGCGCCTGTCGATGTTTGTGATGCGGGCCAAGGCCAGACTGACCGACGCAACCGACCAGTTCTTGCTGCTTGGTCTGGCGGGAGATACTATTAATTTAATAGCTACCAAGGCATATCCGACGGGGACCAAGGTCGATTTGGGCACCTCAAATGTGGTGTTTTTGCATCCTGCGGACGGCGTGCCCCGTGCCTTATGGGTAGCACCCGTGGGCGAGCCTCTGCCCGCCGGGACAGCGCTGAGCACCGAGCTCTGGCAGTGGGGCGAGGTTCGTAGCGGCATCGCCACCATCACGACCCCGATCGTCGAAGCATTTGTGCCACAGATGCTGAATTACGAGTCGGTCGGCGGTGTGAACTTCAAGAAGGGCTGCTACCCGGGCCAGGAAGTGGTGGCGCGCAGCCAGTTTCGCGGCACGCTGAAACGCCGGGCGTTTCTGGTGCACTCAGACAGCGCGATGACCGCTGGACAGGAAGTGTTTGCAGAGGGTGATGACAGCCAGCCCGCAGCCACCGTGGCGCAGGCGGCGGCCGCGCCCACCGGCGGCTTTGACGCCATCATTTCGGGGCAGGTTGCGGCGGTGGAGTCTTCTGCACTGCATGTGGGTACCGCTAGTGGACCAAAATTGAAGTTGGACAGACTACCCTACACCTTGCTCGCCGACGTTTGACGGTGCCAGAGTTTTTTTCATGAACCACCTTTTGTGATTTGGCGGATATTGATCGGCATCATTGCCGATCTGCCCGAATGCCTGGTACCCCAGCCTCCCATAAAAAGCCATAGCGTCAGGGTTCGACGTATCTAGCCATGCGCCATGGCAGCCCGTTCTTAAGGCTTTGCGCTCAGCGGCCTGCATCAGTGCTCGCCCAACGCCTGCGCCGCGGCAGGTTTTGTCGACCCACAGTGTCTTGATGCAAAGCCATCCATAAGACGTGCTGGCTGTAAGGCCGCCAACGATTTCGGCCAGCGGCTTGCTGGCCGACAGTACAAAGCTGGTGTTGTTTGATTGCGGTTGCTGTTCCCGCAAAGAAGCCAGCAGCCTGGCTTCAAACGCTTGCTGGAAGCTGGTGTCAACCTCCTCAATCATGGGATTTTCGGGTTTTGCGCTCACCACAAACGCCCTCCTCTGGCTATTACTTGGCTACGAAAAAGGCAGCGCGCAGCTCATCTCGATGTGCGCAATGCCCGCTTCTTCAAACGGCTCTCCGCTCACGACAAAGCCCAGCCGGGTGTAGAACCCTTCCGCATTGCGCTGTGCATGGAGCGACACCTGGCGGTCGCCGCGACTGGCCGCGGCGTCCATCAAGGCTTTGATCACATCGCGCCCCAGACCGGAGCCACGCAAGGCCCGCGTAACGGCGACGCGGCCAATCCGGGAGTTGTCATGGGCGTGAGCATCGCCATCACGCAGCAACCGGCCTGTGCCGACCGGCTGGCCCAAACGGTTGCAGATGACGGCATGCAGGGCTGTGGCGTCGGCGTCGTCCTGCTCGATGCTGGCTGGAATGCCCAGCTCGTCTGTGAACACTGTCTGGCGCAAAGGCGCGGCCTGTGCGCCCAGTTGTACCCAGGAACCGACCGTGGTTTCCGTCATGGGTTCCCCCGCTTCAAACCCGGTCAGCAGGGTGCGCAGGGAGTCTGGCACGGGTTTGGACGTTTGCGTGGCGGGGTCGGCGAACACATAAACCAGCTCGGCGCTCACCAGCAACTCATTGCCTCTAAAGATGCCCGCCTCAAACAGCAGGGACGAATTGCCGATGCGCATACAACGAACACCTACATCCAGCCGGTCGTCCAGCCGGGCCGAGCCGTGGTATTCGACGGTCGATTTCTTCACGTACAGGTCGCCACCCAGCAGGGGCGGTATCGCCTCATACGACACGGCCAGCGCCCGCCAGTAGTCAGTGAACGCGGTGTCGATGTACATCAGGTAGTGTGGGTTGAAGACGATTTTTTGCAGATCAACTTCGGCCCAGCGCACTCGCAAGGGGTGCATCAGGCGGAAATCGGTTCGGGTCGGGTCAGGCTTTTTGGGTATGCTCATCTTGATTCAGGTTGAATGGCTGGTTTGAAAGGCCTGCTTCAAGGCCCGGGCGGCATCGGCATGGGCTCGGGCGGCCTCGGGAATCGCCCTGCCCATCTTGATGAATTCGTGCACCACGCCCCGGTAGATTTCCAGATCCACCGCCACACCGGCATGGCGCAGTTTATCGGCATACATCACGCCTTCGTCAACCAGCGGGTCACATTCCGCCAGCCCGATCCACGCGGGCGCAACGCCATCCACGTCGGGCACATTCAGCGGCGCAAAGTGCCAGTCGTCGCGATCAGCTGGCGAATTCACGTATTGGTTGAAAAACCAGGTGATGTGAGGCTCTTCCAGCACAAAGCCATGCGCATAAATCTTGTGTGAAGGCGTGTCTTGGTGCGCGGCGCAGCCAGGGTAAAAGAGCAGCTGCAGGGCGAGTGGCAAACCCGCGTCACGAGCTTCAATGGCGCACGCGGCGGCCAAGGTGCCGCCAGCACTGTCGCCACCGACCGCTAGCCGCCGGGTATCCAGCCCAAGCCTCTCACCCTGCATTACGAGCCATTGCAGCGAGTCCCAGGCATCGTTCGAAGCCGTAGGGAACTTGAATTCGGGCGCCAGACGGTATTCCACCGACACCACTGCACAATGAGCCAGATGGGCCAGCGCACGGCACAGAGTGTCATGCGAGGCCACGCTGCCGATGGTGAAACCGCCACCGTGAAAGTACATCAATACGGGCAGAGCATCGTGTGAAGGCGCAAATTGCCGCGCGGGTAGCATGTGACCGTCGCGCGCTGGAATGGCCAGGTTTTCTACGCGCGCCAGTTGTGGTGCCGGAATTTCCAGCACGCCCGCACCCATCTCATAAAACGCCCTCGCCTGCGCGGGCTTGAGCAGGTGCATCGGCACCGACCCGGCGCGGGCCATGCGGTCGAGCACGGCGCGCATGGCTGGTGTCAGCAGCGCCCGGGGATTGTGGCGGTGGCTCATGCCGGCAGGGTCATCAACGAAAACACCGGGTAGCGTCGCCAGCCAGGTTCTTCAAATCGCTTGCCGTTGGCAAAGATGAAGCCCAGCACCGCGTTTTGATCAGAAATGAGTGCCGGGTTTTGTGTTTTCCATTGATCGAAGGCTGCCTGCAATCCGGGCTCGTCACGCAGCATCTCCATAGCGGAGTCTTCAAACACGTAGTCCGAGAAGTTCTCTTTTTTCTCCAGCACACTGTTGAAGAATCCCCAGCGGAAGAAGCTGTCGTGCGCCTGTGGCTCCAGCGTTTCGACCGCAAAACGGGCGTTGGGCTGGTCCAGCAGCACCAGCCAGTCCCCGGCACGGGTTTGAACCGTTTCAGTCTGGGTGCTGAGCGTCATGTCTTCGTGGAACATGTGGCCTTCGTAGGCGTCAGGCCGGGTGATGACACTATGGAAGCGATAGGTCTGCACCTGCAGTGTTTGGTCTGATTCCAGACGGCCCATCTGAACGCCGTTCCATTGCAGGCGCTCGATGACTTCGCGCCAGGCCTGCGGGATGAGGTAGGCCCTGGGCGCGCGCACCACCACGTCTTCCACACAGCGGTCGAAGAAGTCGATTTCCCGCTCCCATGGCTGGTTGCGGGCATACGACAGCCGCATGTAGTTGCCCAGCTTGCTAGGGCTGTACACGGCCTTGAAGCCCTTGAACCGCGTAGGTGTGGGTCTGGCATAGTCAATTTTCCAGTGGACCGGCCAGTGATGGATGGAGGAAGACGCCAGTTTGGCCTCCCGGCGCATGGCCTGAATCTGCGCCGCATGGCTGATGGTGAAACCCAGCACGGACTCCACCAGCGCCCGGGTGGCGGAATAGCGATCAGCAAAGGGCTTGAGCATGTGGGTCTCAGGCATGAAGCCGATGGTGTGGTGCAGTGCTGCGTACCCGGTGGAGAAGCGCGGCACTTCCAGCGTGTGTTTAATGCCATCGTCAGGTGTTTCCTTGATCGGGTTGACATACGGGCTCGTCGGCCAGCCGCGCTGATCCATATCGTGATAGATGGCCGGCACCATGGTTTCGCGCAAAAAAGTTCCCAGAGGCCCGCCCAGCTTGTCGGTCTGGGTATGGATTAGCGTCATGGTGTAGCTGTAGTCAGCGCCGTTGGAGGTGTGGGTGTCAACCATCACATCCGGGCTCCACTCGCTGAAAAACCGGTTAAACACCTGTGCGGCCAGCGTGTCGCATTTGACGAAGTCGCGGTTCAGATCCAGATTGCGCCCATTGGCCCGAAAGCCGAACGACTCTGGTCCCACCTGGTTGACGCGGGATGTGTCGTTGCGGTTCAGGCAGCCATCCACGTTGTATACCGGGATGAACAGAAACACCGTGTTGCCGAGCGCAGCCAGTCGCTCGGGCTGGGTGCAGAAATCACGAACCAGCGCCATGCAGGCGTCAATGCCCTCCGGCTCGCCGGGGTGGATACCGTTGTTATTGAAGAATACCGGACGGCCTTCGCGCTGAAGCTGCTCCCGGTCAAAAACCCCATCCGGTGTGACCAACCCCGCATGCATGGGAATGCCGTTGTCGGACACGCCGATCTGGAAAAACCGCAGCACGGACGGAAACCGGGCTGCCAGCAACTCGTAAAACGGGATGCAGGTTTCCCACGTGGTGGTCTGGTTCTGGTTGCCGGTTTCAAACGGTGTGAGGTACAACGGCGTTGGGTATGAGGGGTTCAGATCAGTTGGCATGGTTTGGGCTTGCTGGATTCAATCTATGGCTTTACAAGTATGCCGTGTTCCGGTTTTCTGAAAAAGGCGTATTCTGCGGAAATCGCGGGCTCTGGAGGGCATCATGTCTATCAAAGTGTGGCTGAAATTGGTTGGTGTGATCAGTCTTGTAGCCAGCATGGCTGCCGGAGCGCAAAACTCTATGCCTAACCGGGCGCAGGCCCTCAAAGCGCTTGAGCAACCCTCGGCCGATGCGAGGCTTTCCGGTGTGCAGCGGCTGGCCAATGTAGGCACCATGGCCGACGCAGACCGGCTCGTAGCCCGTCTGCGCGATGACGACCCGAGAGTTCGTATGGAAGCGGCCACCTCCATGTGGCAAATCTGGAGCCGCTCGGGCGACAAGGCTATTGACGCGCTTTACCAGCGCGGCGTGCAGCAAATGGAGGCCGCGCGCTTTCGCGAGGCAGCGGCTACTTTTTCAGACATCATCCGCAAAAAGCCGGCCTTTGCCGAGGCCTGGAACAAGCGGGCCACCACCTATTACCTGATGGGTGAATTCGACCGGTCGCTGAAAGACTGCGAAGAAGTAATGAAGCGCAACCGCAACCACTTTGGAGCGCTTTCCGGCTATGGACAGATTTATCTCATCTTGGGCGATTTTGAACGCTCCCTGACCTACTTTGAGCGGGCGCTCAAGGTCAACCCCAACATGACCGCCGCCGAATCTGCCATGAAACAGATCCAGCTGCATCTGCAGGAAAAGCAGCGCAACATAGTTTAGGCGTTGGAGTCCAAATGAACACCCTGCTTCCCTTTGACAGCGTATTGCGCCGTCGCCTTGTCACCGCCACAGGCGCGTTCTTGCTGGCGAGTTCTGTTACGCATGCGTTGGCACAGACCCGGCGTCGCGCCACGCCGTCGCAAACGGAGGGACCGTATTACCCCGTGGCTGAACCGAAAGACGCCGATTACGATTTGCTAAGAAACGGCACGCTGGCCTATGCGAAGGGTCTGGCTGCCTGGGTGCAAGGCGTGGTGACCGATCTGGAAGGGAAGCCCCTCGCGGGTGGCACGGTGGAAATCTGGCAATGCGATGAGGCGGGTCACTATGACCACCCACGCGATGGCTCTCGAAACGACCCGGCTTTTCAGGGCTTTGGCCGCGTGCTGCTGAATGTGGCGGGCGAGTTCCGGTTCCGTACCATCAGGCCCGCTGCTTATACGGGCCGCACACCGCACATTCACGCCAAGATCAAGCTGGGTAGTCGTGAACTGCTCACGACCCAGTTGTATGTGCAGGGTGATGCGGGCAACGCCCGGGACGGCATCTGGAGCCGGCTTGCCCCGGAAGACCGTGCGCTGGTAACCGCCCCATTCACGCCGGTTGCGGATGGTGTGCGGGCTCAATATGCCCTTGCCGTTGGCGCCTAGTTGACACCTTACGGGGCATGCTTGTTGTTACAGTGTGCGCTCCTCAGCCTCTGAAACCTGCACCGCCATGGCCTTTATCTACTACGTCACCCAGATCCAGTTTGAACCGGGCGCTATCAAACTGCTCAATCAGGAATGCGCACGTGTGGGCATCAGCCGGCCGCTGATCGTCACCGACCCCGGCGTCAAGGCAGCAGGCATTTTGCAAAAGGCGCTGGACGCCCTGCCAGGCATGACGGTTGCAGTGTTTGACCAGACACCGTCCAACCCGACCGAAGCGGCGGTGCGCGCTGCGGTGGACGTGTTCAAGGCGAACAACTGCGACGGGCTGATCGCCGTGGGCGGTGGTTCGGCAATTGATTGCGCCAAGGGCGTAGCGATTGCCGCCACCCACGAAGGCCCGCTCAAAACCTACGCCACCATTGAAGGCGGCTCGCCCAAAATCACCGAACGCGTGGCGCCGCTGATTGCCGTGCCCACCACCAGCGGCACCGGCAGCGAGGTGGCACGCGGCGCGATTGTGATCGTGGACGACCATCGCAAGCTGGGCTTCCACAGCTGGCACATCGTGCCCAAAACCGCTATCTGTGACCCTGACCTCACGCTCGGCCTGCCACCCATGCTGACCGCGGCCACTGGCATGGATGCCATCGCTCATTGCATGGAAACCTTCATGTCGGCCGCCTTCAACCCGCCCGCTGACGGCATTGGTCTGGATGGCCTGACACGCGGCTGGGCACACATTGAGCGCGCCACGAAAGATGGCCAGGACCGAGAAGCCCGCCTGAACATGATGAGCGCCAGCATGCAGGGCGCGATGGCGTTTCAAAAGGGTTTGGGCGCGGTGCATTCGCTCAGCCACAGCTTGGGCGGCGTGAACCCGCGCCTGCACCACGGCACGCTGAACGCGATGTTTTTACC
>ERZ795056.3153-NODE-3153-length-17863-cov-5.015779_pt1 | contig 17863 bp, 16 predicted proteins | sample MGYA00375140_ERZ795056 | MGnify/ENA primary metagenome ERZ795056 (study PRJEB30185, sample SAMN05720227) | activated sludge metagenome | isolation source: Anaerobic digester | place: USA | collected 2015-03-09 ... | reverse complement strand
GGCAGGATTCCCGGATCTCCAGGTCCCCCTGCGGCTCATGCGGACCGAAGTCGTGGGAGATGGCCTGGTCTGGGCGAGATATTCCTGTGAGAATACCTCATGAGCGTTCCTGTGAGAATACCTCATGAAATGTGATCCCGAGCAGGTGCGAAAAAGGATTCTGATGAGTTCCGGAAAGGCCCCGCCGTCAGGTGAGGCCGTCTCCTTTCATAGCAATCTTGTTGATGAGGGCACTGATATCAGGCATCTGTGCCCACGATATCAACAGAGGTAAAATCCATGCAAGGAACTCTTTTGTGGTCTCCGCAGCCGATATTCCCATAATAACAGCGGCAACTACCAGAAAAAAAGAAAGAAATTGTCTCATTGTATCGTTCCTCCTTATCTGCTATTGCTCCTCCTTTTGGATAAGAGGTAAGAAGGACAGGAATCAGGATCGATGATAATTTTTTTGAACCACCTCCCTTAATCATTCGCACGAAATACCATCCCTTGGAGCGGGAGGTTCGTACTGATAACCCGTGCCGGATTCCTTTGAACGTTCAGGGAGGAGAGCAATGGGAGCGATACGTGTGCGGATATTCCTTGCATTGACGGTTTTTCTGTACAGGGAAAGAAGATCGTGAGGAAGTACTGGTCTGAAGAGCATGAATGCACTATTGAGGGGAACCTCACCATTCTAGTCCATCTGGGTGAGCTGTATGAGATTTCCGCAGGTATCATCGAAGATGACGATAGTCGAGCCGGGTGTCTTCATCGGCTCCATGGTGAATTTCACGCCAAGGTTCTGGAGTCTCCGGTACTCCTTCTGCAGGTCATCAACAAAGAACATCGCTGCGGGAATACCCTGGCTGAAGATCGATTCCTGGTAGGATTTTGCTGCCGGGTTTTCATTGGGTTCAAGCAGTAACTGGGGACCATCCTGCTCTTCTGCTGAGACAACGGTCAGCCACCGGTAGTTCCCTGCTGAAATATCCGTTTTCTTCACAAAGCCAAGGACTCCGGTATAAAATCTGAGAGCCTTGTTCTGGTCGTCCACGAATACACTGATCAGTTTGATCTTCATGGCCGAATACCTGCATTCAATACACTTATCCCTATCGTGGAATTCCAGCAAATGAAACAACGTCCGATCATGTGCAACATGATCAGGGAAGTACAATAATCCAATCCATTTCCTCGCTGTTCTCTCAGAATGAGAACATATTCCCTCCCAACCCGGCACACCTTCACCCCTTTTTTCCCCAAGAGTTCATCCTTCCTGGTCCTGGGAGGCGAATAAATGTACTCGCGAGTGATTCAGTATGCCGCTTGTAATGGCAGTATGGGGGATATTCATGTGCCCCGGCACTCCGCCCGGAAGAAAGACCGGGTAGTTCAGGAGGGAAAAAGGATTTTTGGACGTCTTCAGATCACGTGGTGGAGGACGAATCAATAATGGGTGGGGATGGCGTGCGCTGCCACGTCTTCAGATCACGTGCGGGAGGACGTCTTCAAAGACCCTGAGACCCGCCTCACAATCAGCACTGAAATTCCCAAAGATGAGGTGATCGAATCCCAGCCGTTTCCACTCTTCGATTCGCTGGATGATATCTTCGGCGCTGTGCCAGAGCTCCATCTGGGATCCCTCACCAGCGACTTCGATCTTCGCCTCCGAGGCAGAGACCTTCATCGCTTCAGGATCCACGAGATGGTCCGGGTCGTAAAAATACAGAACCGCGAGGGCACGTTCCATGGTCTTTGGATCTTTTCCCGCCTTTCGTGCACCGGCCTCGAAGTTCGGGAAGATCACGTCCCTGACGACGGCGGGATTCCTTGCAACGGTGATCAGGTGATCTCCCAGGAGCCCCGCCATCGTTGATGCCCGTGGACCGATTGCGCTGAAATACACGGGGATCGGCTGCTCCGGCCTGGTGAACAGGGAGGCGTTCGTGAGGGTGTAATAGGAGCCGGTAAAACTGGTAGGGACGGTACTCGTCCAGAGCTTCGACATAACGGAAAGTGCCTCTTCGAGCATCTCAAGCCGTTTTCCCGGATGGGGCCATTCCCCTCGCACCACCGCCATCTCGTTCAGCTCTTCCCCTGAACCGACCCCTATCCCCACCCGTCCCGGGTACATTGCCCCCATGGTGGCAAAGGCATGCGCTACAACGGCAGGGTTATATCGCATGATCGGGGCAGTGACCGCAGTGGCAAAGAATACCCGGTCCGTGGCCTGGAGGGCAGAGCTCATCCAGGTCCAGGCAAACCCGCATTCGGTCATGTGGGGTACAGGCAGGAAGTGATCATCGACCCAGATGGAATCAAATCCCAGCTGTTCAGCCAGTAGTGCATGGTGCAGCGCATCGGTCGGCCTGGACCGTTCGATACTCGGGCTGTATCCTATTTTGCATCGCATGGAGATCCTCGTTCAATGATATCCACAGGAGGTAAAAAGCTTCTCGCTTTTTTGGATGGACCACATTCCCCTCCCGGTCTTCTGGAGGATTCCGGGTGGAAGACATCGGTGCAATCTCCATGGAAAAAATTTCTTTCACTGCCACCGAAGGCTTGCCCGGGGATCACCAGAGGGGATTTTTCCCAATCCTCCCCTGTGTTTCCGCGAATGTTTTTCCGGAGAAAAAAAAGAATCGCGGTATTACGGCTGGGTATCCCCCTGGAATCAGATCATGCCACCTTCAGGTCCTTCTCTTCCGATAGCGTGCAGTTGAGGGCGTTATCCCAGGCAGCAATCTGATACCGCACACTCTGATTCCTGTACTGCTCCAGGCTGACCGAAACACTGCCTCCCGTCAGATTTTCAAAAAGACGACGGACGACCGTCCCGTTGATAATGAGATCGATCCTCGCGAGTTTATGATTGCAGGGAGTTGGCTCCGATACAGTGTAGCGGAACACATACTGCTGATCAGCCTGACTGCGGGAAACGGTCACCCCCTCGGGGGCATTGAAGTCCTCGTGGGTCCTTGCATTCCCCATCCCTGCCTGGAGCGGATAGCTCCCAGGACCGCAGCCAGGGTAGGTCTCCCGCAGCCATTTCTTGTGGTGTTTGAAAGTATCGAACCCTTTCAGGTCGATATATGCCGGCCTGTTGATCCCGATCCCATCCCTGAATGCCGATTCGAGGAGGGGGATCGAATCCAGCTGGAACCCGGCAAGCAGCGTCTCGACCGTGTCAATAGCGACCGATTCCTTCGAACAGAGGATCGCATTCATAAGGATGAAATCGGTTTTGGCATCAGGATCGTCAACATTGTTTGCCGGGCCACACCGGTTCCCCGTAAGGGCATCCATGATCACCAGATCGAACCCCCGTGTACGGTTCATTGCACACAGGTAATCAAGGAACAGGCGGATATCGCCAGTACCGTATCCATATCCCGCATGCTCCTGTTTCTCAAGGAGACCGAGCATCGTTCCCCAGTGGAGTTTGAGCGCCCCGGTCATGCCGCAGAACCCATGGCTTTTCAGAACCGGGATCCCGATATACACATCGCAATAGTCTGCCTCTCCCCGGGCCTGTTCCTTCGTCCGGAGGAACTTTGGAAACCACACCTCGCTCCTGCCCCTGATTGGTTCGTCGACGACGGTCAGGAACCGCTCCGATATCGGTACTGCATCAAGGTTGACGAGCTCTGCTCCGGAGCCTCCATCGAGTATCCCATCGGCGTTGTAATCGTAGCAGACATCGCTCTCATGGACGGATTTCCCCTCACTCCGCTGTAAGCGGGCATAGTAAAAACTCTGGGGATTATTCTTATCCGAGGGATCCTTTTCAGGAGTGAATATCGCATCGATGACCTTCAGATCCGCGGTTCCCCCAAATCCGATGATCTCCCGGACTTTTCCGGCGACGTATCTCACAATACGCGGGTCTGAGATGATCCCACGCCCCTTCTCCCCAGGCAGGCCCTGGCTTGGACCGACGATATTGACCTTGATCACCACCCTGTCTCCCGGCCTGATGATCGCCGAGAGGCCCTGCGGTCCCAGCACCTGAGCAATTGCATCATCGATCAGGCCAGGGATCTCTGCATCGGCGGGCTCCCGGGTCATGCAGGAAAACCCTACGACCGGTAAGGGATGATCGGGGTGGATTTTCGGCGGTGTTTTTGTTTTTTCATAGACTGCATCGATGGTCGTTCCCCGGACCCCCCCGATCAGGGGGAGCTGTTTCATATCGTTGTGAATTTTCTCCCATCGGCGACTGACATCGCTGGAATAATGAACACCTCCCGGAGGGGAGGTGGTGCCCGCATCCGAGCAGGTGTTCGATACTGGATCATCAGACGGATTCATGGTACTAACCCTCTTCGATCAGCAATAGGATCATCATCATTAATACCTTGCGGAAATCAACCTGACGTGATAGCGATTCCTCACCCAACTTTTGGACTGGCGAAGCGCCATGGATTCCTGTCCCGGGGATCCGGCCGAAAGAATGGTGGCGTGATGGGTATTGATTGAAGTCAAGGCCATCCTCGATTGCATGGGAGCAGGGCTATCGGAGAAAAGGTCAGGATTAGGGAAGGAGGACAGGGATGGATAAAAACGGCTATTACCAGGACAAGATCAGTATCGTGACCGGTGCGAATTCGGGTATCGGGTATGCCCTGAGTGAAGAACTGCTGAAGAGAGGAGCAACAGTTTACCTGGCAGGCCGCGACCAGAAGAAGGTTGCGGAAGCTGCCGGACACCTCTCCGCGTTCAGGGACCATGTACGGACGCTCGTCGTAGACGTTACGAAACAGGAGCAGGTGCAGATGGCGATTGAACGCACTGCGAAAGAAGCAGGCCGGCTGGATATGCTGTTCAACAATGCCGGGATCTTCAAACCCATGCTGTTTGAAACCGGCACGCTTGACGACTGGAAAGCCATGATTGATACCAACCTGTGGAGTGTCATCTATGGGGTGCAGGCTGCCGTTCCGATCATGCTCAGGCAGGGATCAGGCCATATCGTGAACACCTCGTCCCTGGCCGGCCTCGTGCCCTACCCGATGCAGGTGATTTACGATACGACGAAATATGCAGTTGTCGGGCTGTCAGAAAGCCTGCGGTACGAGTATGCGGAGAAAGGGATCCGGGTATCGGTCATCTGTCCCGGGGATATCGCAACCCCGGTCTTTTCCAAGATTGTCGACAGCAAGGGGCAGGGAGCAGCCATCCCGCCGGAAGCATATCCCGTTGACAAGGCGGCATCGTACATCCTTGACCATGTTGCGGAAGGCGATGGGCGAATTATTGTTCCATATGAACCCAATCACCTCATCTACGGGGGATATATCCTCGGGGACAAGAAGGTGGAGGAGTTCCTGCTGAAACACGCCCATGACCACCGGATCCGGTTCGAAAAAGAGGGGCGTTTTATCTGATCGATGCGAGGGAGGACGGAAATGATGACGGTAACCAGATGCAATGATGAGAGGAATCCGGATTGGTCCGGCTGGCCTGGACCAGGTACTCCCCTTTCCGGCGGTGGATGTGGATGAGCAACGGGAATACCTCAGAGGACTCTTCTGCTCAGCTCCAACCCTATATCGCGAAGAGAACGGAGATCGATCTCTCGATCGAGGTTGTCCTGCTTGTCGTCGGTGGGGTATTTTTTCTCCTCTTCGGAGCACTCCTCTTCCTGATTGATAAGGGGATGCTCCCGTACAGCGAGGACAGCATGTACGGGCTCTTCGTGGTCCTCGTCTCGATGCAGATCATCACGATGGGAAAGACACCATTCGGCGACTTCCTCCGCTCATGGGTCGTCGTGATCATCGGGCTCATCACCGCGATACTTGGTACCCTCGCCATCTTCTTTCCCGGGTACCTGAGCCTCGAGATCCGTGTCCTTGCCGCCCTGATCGTCCTTTTCACCGGAGCTCTGGGGCTGCTGCAATTGTTCACCGCGAGGGATAAGGCCAGGATATGGATGAAGGTCCCCGGGATCCTGCAGCAGCTGACGATCGCCTGTGTCCTGGTGTATGGAATCGAGCTGGTATTGGGCATCATCACGCTGCTCCCTGGCATCGTTCCCAATCCGCTGACCGCAGTGCTCTGCCTCATTTTTGGGTTATCCCTCTTCTTCCTTGCCTGGTGCATCCATCTGGTACATAAGCAGTACCCTTCCGGAGACGAGAAGGCAGCTTCCCCAACCCCCCGCTCAACGAGCGTATTCTGCCTGTTAAAAGAGGCCTCCCTGACGGTGGGAAATACCTTCAACACCTACCAGGGATGTCTCACCATCCTTGTCGGAGTACTCACCCTCTTTTTGATCATAGGGATATTCCCCGCGTTCAATGCGGATGGGCAGATCGGGCTGCTCCTGCTTTTGACCTCCCTCCAGCTGCTTGCTCTGGGCCAGTTCGTCGGAAGCCAGGTGACCCGGTCGTGGCTGGTGGTAGCATTCGGGCTCCTCTGTGCCGCTGCAGGGATCTTCTCCTGCATCGTCCCAGGGATCCTTGCCGGGATCATCCAGCCGCTCCTCGGCATCCAGAACATTGTCACGGGAGTGCTCCTCCTCGGAACACAGATCATAGCACCGACGCTGTACGGGATACGGCACCCTCCTTCCCAGCCGGTTCCGCTCCCGCCAATCATCAGGCGGCTGTTCCTCGTCCTCATGGTCACTGGGATTGTGACGATCGTGTTCGGCATCAACACGATTGCACCCGTCCTCCTCCCGAACCTGCTCGGGATGGTGCTCTATGCCTTCGTCCTGCCTCTCCTCGTTATTATCATGGGGCTTCTCTCGCTGGTCACGGTCTCAATCACCCAGAAGCTCCAGCAGGGTGTTGCAACCCCTTCGTGAAGAGAGATCCTCTCTCTTTTCCTGTCACGATAGGCAGACCAGTTCTGTTTGGATTCCTCGCTCTCTTATGGGTTTGAGTATGTCCCGCTCACGAAACCGATCTGGTAGAGTCGTCTGGTATCATACGGGTAGCTCAGTTCTCGTCCGTTCATTCCAGTACTCGTGCTTTGGTGGTGTCAAGGACTACCTCCCCCTCTGCCAGTATGGACAAGAACACCTTCTTTACCGGGAGGTTGGCGAGAGCTTTGATGATGTGGTGCTGCCGTGGGTTCTGCATCACGGAGAGCTCTGTCCATTGGAGGGTGCCTTTCCCCCCGTATGCCCTCTCCACCTCCATCCATTGCGGGAAATGGATAAACTGGGAGAGGTCCGCTCCAGGGGCACCGACCTTTGGAATATATCTCCATCCGATGAAATCAAGGGATTTGATCTGGAGTTTCATGCGTTCCAGGTCCGTGCCGGTGATCGGACCGCCCGCTTCGAATTGCATCGAAAGGAAGGTGTTTCCCTCGTAGCTGAGGGACGTGGCATAGTAAGGCCGAAAGACATGCAGGTCCTCGATGTCGGCAAAGATCTTCGGCACCCCGGTCTGCTCCCGCCCGGTGAGGATGGGGGCGGTCCTGTTCTCCCAGACGACCAGGGGATATGCTGCATCAACGTGGTCCCGCTTCCCGTTGAAGCGGGCAGGGACGGATACCGTTACCAGGTTATATTTTCCCCCTCCGAGCCAGTTGATCTCGGTCAACTGGTCCAGGGCCACCTTCACTTCCGGTGCCAGGAGTTCGAGTTCTTCCGGGATATAGCGTTCGAGTGCTGCACGTTCGGTCTCAAAGGTCACCGCCAGCATCGTTGCCTTCTGTCGTGCCTGATAGGACGTATCGAACCTATCGCCTCCAAAATGGACAGGCATCAGATATGACATGTCTTTTTGCAGTCGGAACATGGTAATCGTCCAACTATTCCTGCTGAACGGATAAAAGTTTTTTTCGTTGTTTTCCCTGATATTCGGACGGGAGAGAGGAATTTTTTTATCAGTTCGTGTTGTATGCATCGTAGGGTCACATGGCCTGACCGCTGGACAAGAAAGGAGATCGTGAAGAGTATGGGTATAAAAATTGGATATTTTGCAGTAACGGATACCATGACACCAGCCGGGTGTTTACGGCAGGCAATTGAAGCCGAAAAGATCGGATTCGACACGATATGGGTCGAAGATCACCTTATCGCGATGCCGGGGGGAAAGGAGTGCAGCTTTGCGTGGACGGTCATGAGTTCGGCGCTCCAGGCGACGAAGAAGGTCCCCTTCATCACCGGCGTCACCGCTCCTATCATGCGGTACCACCCGGCAATCGTTGCACAGGCGTTCGCCACAATGGGGGCGATGTATCCGGGACGCGTCGGACTCGGTGTGGGTACGGGTGAACCGCCGAACGAGATGGCGGTCTACCGCGGAGAATGGCCCTCCAACAATACGCGGCTTGAGATGCTCGAGGAGGCACTCACCGTAATGAACCGGCTGTGGACGAGCGATGCCCCTATCAGCCATGCCGGGAAGCATTACACCCTCAATAACGCGGTCCTGCTCACGAGGCCGAAGGAGAAGGTTCCTCTGTACGTCAGCGCAATCGGACCACGTGCGGCGGATCTGGCGGGACGCCTTGGCGACCATCTGATCACGCTTGCAAACAACCCCCAGTATATCAGGGATGAGCTACTGCCGGCCTTCGAGGCTGGTGCCAGGGCATCGGGCAGGGACCCGAAGCCCATGGAACGCGTGGGACATTTTGCGTACGTCTACGACCCGGAACAGGTGGTCACCCTTGAACACCTCCAGCAGGACGCCGGCACCATCCAGGGGGGCGCCATGTCGAAGGCCTTTGCAAGCGAGTTCATCTCGATCTTCCATACCCCGGAAGATTTCATCAGGAAGATCGAGGCGATGGAGCGGATGGGGTATACGCATCTTGCAATCGCCGATCAGAGAATGGGGATCATAAAGGGGCCCCGCCCCTCCCTGGACGAGGCTGCGGGACTCAGGATATGGAAGGACGTCCTTCCACACATCAGATAAGACGCACTGGCGTCCGATGCGAAACGAACGTTGGATGAAGACAATGGGATGAGGGAAGAGGATGAGAACAAAAATTGGGTATTATGCGATAGGCGATGCCTGGACACCAGCCGAGTGTTTACAGCAGGCAGTAGCGGCCGAAAGAATCGGATTTGACACGATATGGGTTGAAGATCACCTGGTACCGATGCCCGGGGGGATCGAATGCAGCTTCGCCTGGACGGTCATGAGTTCAGCGCTCCAGGCAACGAAGAAGGTCCCCTTCATCACCGGCGTCACCGCCCCCATCATGCGGTACCACCCGGCCATCGTTGCACAGGCGTTCGCCACCATGGGAGCGATGTATCCGGGACGCGTAGGACTCGGCGTGGGTACGGGCGAGCCGCCGAACGAGATGGCGGTCTACGGCGGCGAATGGCCTTCCAACAATACCCGGCTTGAGATGCTCGAGGAGGCACTCACGGTTATGAACCGGCTGTGGACGAGCGATGCCCCCATCAGCCATGCCGGGAAGTATTACACCCTCAATAACGCGGTCCTGCTCACGAGGCCGAAGGAGAAGGTCCCCGTGTATGTCAGCGCTATCGGACCACGTGCGGCGGATCTGGCGGGACGCCTTGGCGAGCACCTGATCACGCTTGCAAACAACCCCCAGTATATCAGGGATGAGCTCTTCCCTGCACTTGAGGCCGGTGCCAGGGCATCGGGGAGGGATCCGAGCACCATGGAACGCGTCGGGCATTTCGCGTACGTCTACGACCCGGATCAGGTAGTCACCCCTGAAAACCTCCAGCAGGATGCCGGTACCATCAGTGGAGGTGCGATGTCGAAAGCCTTCTCAAGCGAGTTTATCTCGATCTTCCATACAGCAGAGGATTTTATCAGGAAGATCGAGGAGATGAAGCGGATGGGGTATACGCATCTTGCGATCGGCGACCAGAAAATGGCGATCGCAAAAGGCCCCCGCCCGGCATTGGACGAGGCTGCGAGCCTCAGGATATGGAAGGACGTCCTCCCGCACGTCAGGTAAATGCGGACTGCGAAAACGAACGTTGGATGAAGACAATGGGATGAGGCACACTTCTCGATGGGTTCAAGCATGGTAGTGACCCTGAACCTGCCTCGGTTGGCATACCGGGCAACAGGTTTCAATACTTTTATCGCGCGTGCCTGCGAACAACCCCTCCGGTATATCAGGGATGAGCTCTTCCCTGCCCTCGAGGTTGCCTCCAGGGAGTCGGGCAGGGACCCGAACACCATCGAACGTGTCGGGCATTTCTCCTACGTCTACGACCCGGACCAGGTGGTTCGGCTTGAGCAGTAACAGCAGGATGCCGGTACCATCCAGGGAGGCGCCATGGCAAAGGCCTTCGTAAGCGGGGTCATCTCGATCTTTGCATTCGGCAGAAGATTTCATCAGTAAGATCGAGGAGATGAAGGGGATGGGGTATGATCATCTCGCAATTGCCAACAATAGCATTATTGTGGAGAAGGCAAGCCATGTACCTTATTACGAAGCGCCCAGCCTGAAGATCTGGAATGAGGTCCTTCCGCACGTCAGGTAACAGCGGACTGGCGTGCAGGACGATCGGGATAAACCATCTTTTTTTGGGGAATAACGCTCTGTTAACCTGGAATTTCCACCGGTGCATTAATCCTACCATGACGCAATCTCAATCATGACCTTATGGTGTCTCTCTCCTGATTGAGAGGGAGGTGAACATGATCGTTCTCCTCGCACAATCAACATATCATCGTATGGGCGGCCAACCCGGGAATATCAAGTCATTAGGTGTAAGTATATAAATACCAAAAGAAATTATTGGATGATACTCATGAAAAAAGACAAGATTTACACCAATAGGTTTATCCTTATCCTTTTTTTGGTGATTTTCATCATTCTCGCAGCAGGTGTAGTATCCGCTTTCCCTCAATCAGATACTACCAACCAAAGTACCTCTCATAACCCTGTTGTCACGAAAACATATTCCCCAGAAACATATACATATACCCAAAAAAATTTTAATTACACCCCTAAAACGTTCCCTTCAAGGATAAAAACACCTGTTGTACAACCAATTAAATCTCCTACAACACGCCCTACTGACCTTCCTGTTGTACAACCTACTAAAGCTCCTCCAATACGGCCTCTTAAACCTCCTGTTATACAGCCTATCAAAACTCCCATAACACTCCCTATAAAAACACCTGTTGTACAACCAACAAAATCGCCACCCTCTCCCGAGGTCCAGCAGCTCGTCCAAAACCTGAAGGGGGATTACCAGACTTCGATGGCCGCTCGGGAGAAGCTGGTCCAAATCGGTCCATCCACGATTGACGCTATCCTGCCGCTCCTGCGCCAACAGGATTATTATGTTCGGTTTGCTGCAGCCGACACCCTCAGGAGACTTAATTATATTCCTGCCTCTCCCGAAGAGCTGGCTTACTACATAGTCGGATTGAGGGAGTATGACACGGGTCTTTACATCGAGAATTTTAATAAGCTGGTGGCAGCCAATTCGGCTGCAGTTGATCCTCTAATCCTTGTCCTCAAGGATTCGAACTGGATGAAGGGGAGCGACATCGATACAATTGAAGTCCTGGTGGCTATTGGTAAACCTGCTGTTCCGAAACTTATCCAGGCATTGAATGATCCTGTCAGTCGAGAGTCTGCCGGAATTGCCCTCGTTCTCATCGATGATGCAAAGGGGAGGCAGGCGGTTTTCAATCTTATGAACCAGCAGGGAGTCAGCCTCTCCTATTATGCAAAAAACTACAAACAGATTATTAACAACTATGACCCCTATGATACCGATAGTCTCGACCTCCTTTGGCTTGGTCTTGCACTTGACGAATATGGTACAAAGGAAATGGCAGAATTTTATGTTAATTCAGGTTCTACTCTCTATGATTTCGGAGAGAAGTGGGCAAACTCTCATGGTTATCGGATCACGTTCAAGTGGCTATAAATCTGCAATATTATTTTCAATTAATTTTCTTGACAATTTCTCCAAGTAGATGGTATCGATACGAAAATATCGACCGGGCTGATTTTTTCTCTTCACTCAACTGAGCTCATCCACTTTCACCCCCTCCTGCTGCCTCAGGATTTATGCTGCAAAGATGATGGGAACCTGATCCCTGCTCAGCAACCCGCGGGGGTCGATCCAAAGAGACAATAAGAAGTGGCCGAGATGGTGACAAGCATTCGGGTACCATGCCCCCGGTGCGGCTGGGAACAGACGTACATGGGCACAAAACTTGCGGCTCATCGAGACGTCAAAAAGGCCCGTTCGCATCAGATGTTCAAAGTGTGCAACAAGTATCAGGATCTATCCCAGAAAGCCCTGAATGGGCGGGAATCGGCAAGGGAATCCTGCCCGGGTAAGACTGCCAGTGCAGTACTGATAGAGCACTCTCAGGAACGGAACTCCTGGAATCTTCCTCTCCGATATTAGTTCCAGTATGACCGGGCTCCCTCTGTTTTTCCCAACCCTCGGTGGTACCCGGACCAATCGCATAACACTATCATTATTATCTGCGCTACAAAAGAAGCATCATAGCACAGGAGGGAAACCCATGGTGGCGGAAAAGAGACCGGTTCTCCTTTTTACAACCTATAAATTCCGGAGCGGGACGAATCTGAGCGTGCGACGAGGGATCCGGTGGGCATCCCGACTGGATACCGGGGATACCATCATGGTACAGCCACGGGAGGGAGGAGAACCGCAAAAAGCCCTGGTGACCGGGCTGAAAGTGAAGCGGTTCCGGGATATCCGGGAGCAGGAACTCTCCGTGGAGCATGATCCCCAGTGCCATACCTGGAACGGCCTCTTTTCCACCATGAAGAAACTATTTGACGACTTCGATGAGACGGAGATCGTCACCATGATTTTCTTTACCTTGGAAGGAGCGTAACTCCTCCTTTTCCGATAACATTGCTTCATACAAATTCACTTCGCAGATGAGACCTACCATCACGGAAAGGCCAGTACGCTGGCAGAGGTTGTTGAGAGTACTGACGTGCTGATCAGGAACTCTGCCCCTGTTACCTAGTGAACTGAGAAACCTTCATGATTCAAGATCCATCACACCTGGGATGATCTAATCGTTGAGAATATGGTCCCCGCCCCCTTTTCATGGAAGAAAAGTTCATAGCATAAAAATGGAGAATAATTGAGAACGATGAGTCCCAGGATTCGGATCATCATCCTCATTGTCGCTTCCATCATTCTTCTCATTGTATTCTCCCATTCGGGGGAGATCCTTCCCGTCTCTACTATCTCATCGGAGCCCCCGGATCAGTTGTCAACAGGATTAGAGAATACCTCCCCCCTTTTTTCCATTACCGTGTCCCCGCTGCAGGCCCATGCCCATCCCGGCGATCCGGTTGATTGTGCTGTGCTTATCACCCCCTATAATGGGTTCGATGAGCCGGTCGAACTGGAACTGGAAGTGGATGCAGGACCGGTGTTCAAGGGGACCTATAATGCAGGGACGATGAAACCCCCTTATCCGAAGACGTACGAGTATCGTGTGAATGTTCCGGAGCAATCGCCTGCTCCGGTCACCGTGAACGGTACCCTCAAGGCAAAAAGTGGGGGATTTTCGGACGAAGTCGACCTGATTCTGTACATAGAATCATGAACGAGTGCTGATTTTGGTTCATGGTCCAGCGGATTTATTTCATGAGAGAAAATGGATTTGAACATCAATTGAGATGTCTCTTCCGAGGACATCGTTCCCTGGTTAGCAGCCAAAGGTGTATTGTCGGGACCGGCAGCGTTTTCACAGGATAAGGGGGACAGCGCTCTGCAACCTAGCAGCCCGTGACTTTGGCCCGGTTCACACCCCAAACCTGAAGCCTCCCTGACACGCATCCAGGTACACCTGTTCCAAAGATGGCTTCAGGACCCAGCTCAATTGCAGAGATTCCCTCGTCTCACGATTGGTTTCGAAGTACTCTCACCGATATTTCCAGACATTTATCTACTGGGGGAGCCTAATCCAGCTAGTATCCCCAACGTTCAGAGATCACGTAAAAGAGCAGATCAGCGATCATCGCTCACGCATGGATTCTTCCCCGAGGTAGCAGGATGAAAGCTCCCCGAATCAGCTTCACGATACAGGTCTTTGCAAGCCTCCTCGCCGGTATCCTCTGCGGGTTATTCTTCGGGGAGGCCACCCAGATCCTGGCACCCTTCGGCACCATCTTCATCGGGCTGATGCAGGTGACGATCATCCCTTCGGTCGTCATCTTCATCATCACGGGGATCGGCAGCATCGGTCACGAGGATGCAAAAAAATTCCTCCTGACGGTGGCAGCTGTCCTGCTCCTGATCTGGTCTCTGGGAGTGATCTCCTTCTTCTTCATGCAGTTTGCATTTCCGGACGTTCAGAATCCCGCTCTCTTCTCAACCACCCGGTCTGCCGGGACGGATGAGATCGATCTCATCGACCTCTTCATCCCGTCAAACCCGTTCTCATCCCTGGCCAAAGGCTTCCTGCCGGCCATCGTTATCTTCTGCATTCTGCTCGGATTCGCCATGATAGGTGATATAAAAAACCGGCCTTTCGTCGATATGCTCCAGAGCCTCAGCGCTGCCCTCTCAAGAATAACCCGGTGGATGATGATGATCGTTCCCCTGGGCATTTTTGCCTTGACGGCAAACACCTTCGGGACCCTTACCCTCACCCAGTTTCTCGAGATCCAGGTCTACCTCATCTCCACCATCGTAATCTCATTGATTCTGATCCTCCTTATTCTGCCCCTCCTCATCTACAGCCTGACACCGTTCGGATACCGCGAGATCCTCTCTGCTGCCAATAAGGGGGTCCTGATGGGATTCTCGACCGGCCGTGTCTTCATCACCCTGCCCTTCCTGACTGAGGGGGTCGCCAGCCTGTTCAAGGGACCCCGGACCAGAGAGGAGGTGCCCGCAGCCGGGGTCGTGCCCGGGGAAGGGGCTGTGACAGCGGGGGAGGAGATCAGGACGCGAAAAGGAGAGCCGGTAACAAGCGGGGAGAAGCCAGGGCAACAGGGGGGAGAGGCTCTGGGACCTGATGAGGAGCCCTGCCCTCCACACAGAGAAGCGGTCACCGTGGAAGAGAAGGCCAAAGCGTACAGCGGCATCCTGATCCCCCTGACCTACACCCTCCCGTCCCTGGGGGTCTTCATCGTTCTCCTCTTCGTCCTGTTCACTGCCTGGTTTTACGGCGATCCCTTCGGGATCCGGGAGCAGGCCTACCTGGCGCTGGTGGGAGTGCCGAGCCTCTTTGGGTCCGCCAAGCTCTCCCTCAAGTTCATTCTCGATCTGATGAGGCTGCCCGCCGACGCCATGCAGCTCTACCTAATCTCAAATCCGTTCCACGTCTATTTTACCTCGGCTCTGACCTGCATGTCCATGTTGTCCCTCTCTACTATCGTCACGGCGTTCCTTACCGGTCTCGGTGGACTCAGGGTGAGAAGGGCCCTGATCTCTCTTGCCATCGTGATCGTTGTCCTCTCTGCTGCTGTGCTCGGGCTCCGGCTTGGATTCACCTCGCTCCTGGGTGATTCCCCGCCGGAGGGCGAGACCATAGTACATCTGAAGATACCTCCGGAAGCCAGGGGAGCGGGGATCGAGACAACGATCTACCGGAACTACTCGGAGGTGCCCCTGATCCAGGATACCTCACCTGCCGGGGCGAGTCTTTTACAGAAGATCAAGAGCAGGGATGTCGTGCTGGTCGGGTATATTCCCGACATGATGCCGCTTGCCTACTTCAACGGGGACGGCGATCTGGTCGGGTATGATATCCACATGGCCTACGACCTGGCGAGGTCCCTGAACGTCTCCCGCATCGAATTCATCCCCGTGGACCGGGAGACGTTCCTCGACCGGGTCAACAACGGGAGCTGTGATATCGTCATGTCAGGGGTGGTCCTCGTCACGGGAATTGTCGATGAAGCGAGGTTCACCTCCCCGTATCTCGATCTGCACCTGGCCTTCGTTACACGGGATGACCGGAAGGACGAGTTCGAGCAGTGGGAAGAGGTGGCGAAGAAAAAAGACCTGGCGATAGGGATTACCGCCAGGTCAGAATATTACCAGACCGCGAGCATGCTCTTCCCGGAGGCAACCCTCATTCCTCTCGAATCCCCGGAACAGTTCTTCAACCAGACCAAGGCCGAGGTTCTCCTGACTACTGCCGAGGTGGGAACGGCTATGACGCTGCTCCACCCCTTCTACGATGTCGCGATCCTGCAACCCTCCGATGCGTACAAGATCCCGTGCGTCTATATCGTCTCCAAAGACTGTGACGATGCCTCGCTCATGTTTCTCAATTACTGGCTCGAGATGGAAGAAAAATATGGGTCGCTCGACAAAAAATACCGGTACTGGGTACTCGGAGAAGACAAGGAGCATCAGCCTCCACGGTGGTCCGTGATACGGGATGTCCTGCACTGGGTCGAATGAGAGCGCCCAGCACCCCGGTGTAACGGCGGCTCTCCCTGGATCTCTCGAGCGATAACCAGGTTACCACACCTTCACGGCCGCATCGCTCGGCGTCGTCCAGTTCCAGTACATCCGGATACTCAGGATATACCTGGCTTCCGCGTTCAGCGTATGGAGGATGTGGGCATTCCGGTTCTCCCCGCTGTCGTCATCGGCATCGAGCTGGTGCCTCCTCCCGTTGATCTCCTCAAAGAGGACCATCACAGTATCGGACTCCCCGAATGTCTGGATGTCATGGGGCCGGGTCTCCAGGGGAGAGAATGCGAACTCCCGTGCCTTCCCTGGCTGCAGGTTGAGGACCACCGGGATATTCAGCGAGATCGCCTCGGTGACGAAGGACGGGGGATACCAGTGCTGGATCCATTCGCGATCCATTGCAGAGATCCCCCCGGCAGGGAAGATCCCGGCCTGGAACTGCTCCGGTCTGAGGATCAGCCCCTCCTCGAATTCATATTCCATGATTGAATCCGGGTCCCAGGTGGAACCTACCACCTCCCTCTCGTCAAGCTTGTCGAGGATGTTCGAATCGACGACCTCCTTTGTCCAGTAGTTGGGAGGCCCCATGAACGTGTTATACACGGCTTCCTTATCCCACTCGATCCCGGCAAAGGGGCTCTGGTGTTCGTGCGGTAACCCGAGCGAATGCCCTATCTCGTGGGTCGCGACATCATAAGGCCGTGGCTCCAGCGGCAGCCAGGCCCTGTCAAGGTTCATGGTGCGTGGATCGACCTCGATATCCTTTGAGGCACAGACCGGGCAGACCGGGGTCGTTGCATCAGACTCGAAGGGATCGTAGCTGGGGCAGTCAGGGTTGAGGCAGAGGTAATGCGTATTCAGGATATCCCGTCCCACCCAGGACCAGTATCCGTCATCTTCCTTGAACCCGATCCGTATCTTTGCGGCAGAGGGATCGGACACCTCCTCAAAGGCGATCCCGATGCCGACGTTGGTCCAGGCATCGAACCCTTTCCGGGCAAGCAGCTTCAGCTCGTCATTCCCTGTGAGGGCTGCCGGTTCCTCGAGGAAGCAATAGGGTAAAACCGTACCCGGTACCCACTTGGTCCGGAGCACCTGGATGGCCCTGGCAGGACCCGCCGGAAAGCCCAGGCGGAATTTCCGCTCGGGAGTGACCGGTGTTCTGCAATAGATCCGATTTCTCACGTTCATCTCACCACCCTTGATCGTATACCTCAGGGACGACCGGCACCCTGCAATAGATCCGATTTCTCGCGTTCATCTCACCACCCTCATCGTATACCTCGGGGACGACCGGCACCCTGCAATAGATCCGATCTCTCGCGTTCATCTCATTACACCTCGATCGTATACTGTATCCACAGCTTGTCAGGACTCCTGTCCCATGCCAGGTGCTTCCGGAATGTCTCCCACTCGGCTTCCCGGGATTCGTCCGGTGGTGCAAGCGAATCGCTGTCAGGAATGGTATCGCTCCGGATGACCCTCCCCCTCGCCCGCTGCAGCAGCCGGGCGAGG
>ERZ795056.3152-NODE-3152-length-17866-cov-9.328393_pt1 | contig 17866 bp, 5 predicted proteins | sample MGYA00375140_ERZ795056 | MGnify/ENA primary metagenome ERZ795056 (study PRJEB30185, sample SAMN05720227) | activated sludge metagenome | isolation source: Anaerobic digester | place: USA | collected 2015-03-09 ... | reverse complement strand
TAGAGCGCAGGATTCATAACCCTGAGGTCGGGAGTTCAAATCTCCCTCTCGCTACGAAAATGATAAAAAATCTCCGGAAAGAACTTTCCGGAGATTTTTTTTTGCGTCTACTTCAGCAAAGCCATCCTACAAAACCAATCATTCTCACTTATTTTTCTCATAATGCGATTATTCCTAAAAGAATACTTAACCTTCTGAGAATGAGTTTTTTCAAAAAGATGAAGCAGCATGTATTTAGAATTGTATTTCTGTATCGTTTTACTTACAAAATACGTCAAAACATGTATTTCGTCGATGTTTTATGCTTTTTATCGGTAAAATATTTTTTTTTTTTGGAATTAAAATCTAGTTTTGGCTTGTCAAACAGAAATTAAATTTTCAAAACAAAAAATAAGCTTACATAATTTAAACAGCAGTTCGATTATGAAAACAATTACTTTAAAATGCAAAAACCTACTCCCACTGATAACGTTACTTTTCTTCGTTACGGCTGGTGAGGCACAGACCACACAGGTTTACAACGCCAACGATACCTTCGTGGTACCGGCAGGCGTAACATCGGTTCAGGCAGAGGCCTGGGGTGCCGGTGGTGCCGGTGGTGGAAATAGCACCACTAATGATGGCGGCGGCGGCGGTGGCGGCGGTGCGTACAGTAGAGTAACACTATCGGTTACCGGTGGCGACAGCCATAACATTACTGTCGGTGCCGGCGGAACTGGTAATAGCGGAACCGGGAACCCTGGAGGAAACTCTTCTTTCAGCTCAATCCTCACATTAAACGCACTTGGTGGTGCAGGTGGATTTGCTCCTGTTGCGGGAGCAGGTGGTCTGCCAGGCGCTGGCGGTTCTTCGCTTCTATCTGCAGGAACAACTAAGTTTGCGGGAGGAAACGGCGGACGTGGTCGCGACAACAGCACCGGAAGAGGTGGTCCTGGTGGATCATCAGCAGGTACAGCAGCCAACGGAGTATCGGGAGCAGCAACCTGGAGTACAGTCAATGCCGGAGCAGCCCCAGCGGGCGGTGGAAAAGGTGGAGACGGCGGCGCATCTGGAGCCAACGGCCTCGCAGGTTCAGTACCTGGTGGTGGTGGTGGTGGTGCAGGCGACGGAAACAGAATCGGAGGAAACGGCGCCGACGGACGAGTTGTGCTCACCTTTACCTGCCCAACCTATGCTTTGTCGGCTACGACTCCAGCAGCAGCCACAATCTGTGGTTCATCAACATCGACAATTACCATTTCATCTTCTACAATGCCTAGCGGAACTTACACGGTAAACTACATGCTTACCGGAGCGACTTTCGTCGCATCGATTGATGCTACAGTGGTCTTTACTGCCGGCGCACCTGGAACGGGAACCTTTACAACACCTGTACTGAATACGGGAACGACCAATATTATCATCAACAGTATATCATCAGGAACTTCCTGCAGCAGTGTTACTACTTCAAACAACACGACCAGCGTACTGGCTATCGTGCCCGCCACAGCAGTGGCCGGAACCGCGATTACCACTTGCGCTACGTCGGGTGCAGTGAACATTACTGCTGGTTCATCAGCTTCAAATTATACGTCAACTGCATGGACCTCTAGCGGTACTGGTACATTTACCGCTGCGAACTCTTTAACGTTATGTACTTACAATCCGAGTGCAGCCGACAAAGCCGCCGGAAGCGTAACCTTAACGTTAACAGCTTACGCAAGCAGTCCTTGTCCAAATGTGGTCTCAACCAAGACCCTTACGATTACCCAGCCATCCACTTCGGTAGCAGGACCCGCCATGGTGGCTTGCTATAGTGGTGGTGCCATCAATATCACAGCCGGATCATCTGCGACCAACCAAAGTTCGGTCAACTGGACCTCTAGCGGCACCGGATCATTTGCCAACGCCAATTCGTTGACTACCGCAACCTACACGCCCAGTGCAGCCGACCTTACTACCGGAAGTGTAACCCTTACGCTAACGGCAATCAATGGCACTTGCGGAAACGTCACCGCTAACAAAACACTAACCTTTACTGCTGGTGCAACAGCAGTGGCCGGTGCGGCTTTTAGTGGCTGCGCTTCTGGCGGACCGATTAGTATTACGGCAGGATCATCGGCAACAAACTATAGCAGTGTTGTCTGGACATCAAGCGGAACCGGATCTTTTGCCAACGCCAACTCGTTGACGACTGCTACCTATACGCCAAGTCTTTTGGATATCCTTGCCGGAAGCGTGACCTTAACGCTAACCGCTACCGGAAACGGAAGCTGCCCAAATGCAGTTTCCACAAAAACACTAACGTTTGTATCCGCTCCAACAGCAATAGCCGGTTCAGCTGTAACCACTTGTAGTACCTCTGGCGCTGTGAATATCACTGCTGGATCGAGTGCTACCGGAGCCACTTCTACCGCCTGGACTTCTAGCGGAACAGGTACTTTTGCCAACGCCAGCTCGTTGACCACTTGTACTTACACACCAAGTGCCGCCGATAGAGCTGCCGGAAGTGTTACCTTAACTTTAACGGCAACCAATGGTTGCGCCAGCGTAACCTCGACAAAAACCCTGACCATTACACCTGCGCCTACGGCAGTTGCAGGAACGGCGATTGTGACTTGTGCTTCGACTGGTGCGGTTAACATTACTACCGGATCAAACGCGACCAACCAAGCCAGCGTGACATGGACATCTAGCGGAAGCGGTACCTTTGCCAATGCCAATTCATTGACGACTTGTACCTATACGCCTAGTGCTGCCGATATCACTGCAGGAAGTGTCACACTTACCTTAACGGCATACGGAAACACGCCTTGCGGAAACGCCACTGCCACAAAAACCCTCAACATCAGCAAGGTAATGACGGCTGTTGCAGGAACTGCCTTGACCATGTGCGCTACTACCGCTTCTCTTAATATTACAGCTGGTGCGAGCGCTACCAACCACACTGCCGTGGCCTGGACATCGAGCGGAACCGGTACTTTTGTCAATGCCAATTCACTAAGTGTTTGTACTTATACCCCAAGCGCTGCAGATAAAACTGCGGGAAGCGTAACTTTGACATTAACGGCTACCAACGCAGGTTGTCCTGCCGTTGTCTCAACAAAAGTATTGACCATTAATGGTGTTGCGACTGCAGTAGCCGGTACGGTGGTTGCCACTTGTTCTGCTACTGGTGCGGTTAACGTGACAGCAGGTTCGAGTGCTACCAACTATAGCAGCATTGCCTGGACCTCTAGCGGAACCGGTACTTTTGCCAACGCCAACTCATTGACGACTTGTACCTACACGCCTAGCGCTGCCGATATCACTGCAGGAAGTGTAACACTTACCTTGACTGCATTCGGGAACACGCCTTGCGGTAACGTCACTTCGACCAAAGTATTGACCATCACGCCTTCTGTAACTGTTACCGGTACAACACCAGGTTCAAGAACAGGAGCGGGAACTGTTTTGTTGGGTGCTACGGCATCGGGCGGAACCTTAACTTGGTACGATGTCCCTAGCGGTGGGTCTTCTTTGGGAACCGGAACAAGCTTTACCACTCCGGTAATTACTTCAACGACTACTTTCTATGTATCTGCCGTGAACGGAATCTGTGCTTCTACTCCAAGGACGCCAGTCATTGCAACAGTAAACTACAATGAAATTGATATTCAAGGGAATGCGGTTTCTATCGTAGACGGAAGCACCGTGCCTACGCTAGCCGATTGGACCGACTTCGGAACCAACGCTACCCGTACCTTTACCATCCGAAATGTAGGTGCTGCCTTATTGACTGTGGGTGCCATCACTATTTCTGGCGCCAACGCTTCAGAGTTTACAGTAACCACACCACCTAGCCCAACCGTTGCTATTGGCGCAAGCACTACTTTTACCGTGACTTTTGCACCAACCGCTGTAGGCACCAGAACCGCCGACATTTCTATCGTGAACAACGATGGCGATGAAAATCCTTACGACTTTGCGATTCAGGGAACCGGTTCTGCTCAGGAAATGGAAGTACAAGGAAACGCCACTGTCATTGTTGACGGCGACACTACACCTTCGCTAGCCGATTGGACCGATTTTAGCAACGTGGCCGGAACCAGGTCGTACACCATCCGAAACCTCGGAAACATCGCCCTTTCTATTGGAGCCATCACCATTGGCGGTACCCATGCAGCAGACTTTAGCGTGACTACACCTCCGGCTGCTACTGTACCGGCCTTTGGATCGACCACTTTCGTAGTGACTTTTGCTCCAACGGCAATCAACTCAAGGACAGCAACAATCAGCATCGCCAATAACGACGCCGACGAAAACCCATACAACTATGCCATCCAAGGTTTTGGGGTGATTCCTGAAATCGATATCCAAGGAAATGGCGTTACGATTGCCGACAATGACAATTCACCAAGTACATCAGACTGGACCGATTTCAGTTCTACTGCCGGCACACGTACGTTCACCATCTTCAACAATGGTAACATCACCCTTACGCTAGGTGCTTACAGCATCACTGGACCGAACGCTGCAGAATTCACCGTGACGACGCCTCCGGCAGCTACTGTTGCGGCCTTTAGCAGCACAACGTTTACCATTACATTTTTACCAACGGCTTTGGGTGTAAGAAGTGCCGTTTTCTCTATCGCAAACAACGACAGTAACGAAAACCCTTACAACTTTAACATTCAAGGAACAGGTGTGCCAAGAGAAATTGACTTGCAAGGACTTGGTCTTTCTATTGCCAGCGGCGATATGGTGACGTCTATCTCTGATGGATCGGATTTTGGCCCAGCCGATATCAACCTGGCCACCGTAACCCGTACATTCACCATCAGAAACACCGGATCACTTGCATTGACAATCTCAAATCCAACGATTTCTGGATTGAACGCTTCAGAATTTACCGTAACTGCCAACCCAGGCACCTTAACAATCGGTGCCGGTTCAAGCACAACTTTTCAGGTGACTTTTAACCCAAGTGCGGTATTTACAAGATCGGCTCAAATCAATATTGCCAACAACGATAGTGATGAGAACCCTTATTTCTTTGCCATCCAGGGAACTGGTTTGATGGACAATGACAGCGACGGGATTGAAAACAACGCAGACCAGGATGACGACAACGACGGAATCCTTGACACCATAGAATGTGGTACCTGTGTCAGTGACCCATTTGTAAACGGAAGTTTTGAAACCCCGGTAATCGGGCCAACCACCTACAGCATTGCGCCTGCCGCAAGTGTAACCGGCTGGAACAACAGCGCCGAACCCTTCATTGAAATCTGGAGTACCGGATTCAACGGAGTACCCGCCGCTGCAGGAAACCAATTTGCCGAACTCAACGCCAACGTAGCCGGTAACCTATACCAGACGTTTTGTTTGAACGGTGCCGGTGGATCAATCAGCTGGGCTATCAAGCACAGGGGAAGATCGGGTACCGATACAGCACAAGTCCGATTCGGCCCTGATTTGGCTACCCTAACCACGGTTGTCACCATGACCGACGGAAAAACCGCTTGGGGTTCTTACTCAGGAACGTATTCAATTCCTGTAGGACAAACCACAATTGTTCTAGCCTTCACGGCCATTTCATCAACCGGTGGATTGTCTTACGGAAACTTTATCGATGACGTTCAGATCATCATCAACCAGAATTGTATTGACACCGATGGCGATACGGTTGCCGACATCCTCGACGTAGACAGCGATAATGACGGAATCCCGGATATCGAAGAAGCCGGTTTCAAAATGTACAGCAACGGAAAATCGACTATGGACAGAACCAGTGGTGCAACCTGGGCTGATGCCAATGCCAACGGAATCAACGATTACATCGATTCGAGGATTACTGCCGGAACCTATTCGATTCCCGACACAGACGCAGATACGGTATACAACCACCTCGACCTCGATAGCGACAACGATTCGCTATGGGATGTAAATGAATCCAACCTATTGAATGGTGACGGAGACATCAATGACGACGGTAAAGGAGATGGCGCCGACACTGACGGTGACGGATTGCTTAACCTTTTCGATAACTGGGCCGGTTTTGGTACAACAACCAGGGCATACGCATCAGACAGTGACTCGAATACGATTCCCGATTTCTTGCAACTGGATTCTAACGATGACGGTGTCAATGATATACAAACCGGATTGTACGGTAGTTTTGATACCAATGGTGACGGAAAAATCGATGGTTCGGGAGATACAGATAAAGACGGAATCCTTGATATCTTTGATACCAACGATATATCGAGGGGATCGCCAAGAGATCTGAACAGGAAATTGTTCCTTGATTTCGACGGACGAAATGACTATGCCGAAAACGTATCGCTGCTCGGTGGATTATCCAACGCTACCCTAATGGCATGGATTGACCTCAACAGCGCGTTCAGTGCCACCGGAGTCGTTGTTGGCCAGGACAAATTCAACATCAAGATTTCTAGTGCCAGATTGCTTCAGGCAACCGTAAACGGAACCACACTTACCTACAGTGTTCCTGTGGCTCCTTCTACAACCGCCGTGCTCAATACCGCACAATGGTATCACGTGGCGGCGACTTACGGAGGTGGTACCTTGACGCTCTACCTCAACGGTAAAGCCGTTACCAGCACACCACTTGCCGGAGCCATCGCAGCCGATGCTACCAAATTGACTTTGGGTAAAAACCCGGCCTCAGCCGCAGATTACTTTAAAGGTAAAATAGACGAGGTAAGGGTATTTAACGTAAAGCTTACCAATACACAGGTAGAAAGAATGGTATACCAGGAAATCCAGAATACCGCTTCACAGGTTAGAGGAGCGATTGTTCCTAAGGATATAGGTTCACTGCCTTTCGCCAACGTATTGAGATATTACAGGATGGATGCCTACAAAGATGACATCGTAGACGATTTGACTACGGGTGCTATCGATACCGGAACCGGAATGAAAATGTACAACCATAAAGTAATCAACGTGCAACAAGCGCCGATGCCATTCACAACCGTGAGGACAGGAACGTTCGCAACAGCGGTTCACGATGCCTCCAGAGATATCCGAGGACTGGATGTAGCCGAGTTCGACTACTCAATCATCCAGGTGAAACACAACATCACTGAAACTGGTAACAGCATTGACCTTGCCTTGTTCGTAGATCCAGGTGTAACCATCAACATGACCAATGATACCAAACTGCAAAACGATTGGTACCTCAAATTGGATGGTAAAATTGACCTTGTAGGAATGTCACAATTGGTACAAACGACCAATTCGGATCTCGACGTAACCAGTGCAGGTTCTATCGAGAGAGACCAAAAAGGCCAGTCTAATATCTTCAACTACAACTATTGGTCATCGCCTGTCGGAAGCACCAGCATCACCACCAACAACAACGCCTTTACTGTAAACGGTGTATTGCGTGACGGTACCGACCCGAATAACATCCAACCCATCAACTGGATTGCAGGTTACAACGGTGCACCAACCAGCCCGGTCTCATTGAGTAACTACTGGATCTTTAAATTCCAGAACCTAAGCCCAATTTACGCCAACTGGTCATCAGTAGGCCCTAACGGAACCTTATCACCAGGACAAGGATACACCATGAAAGGAAGCGGTGCTGCAACGGCCAACCAAAACTATACCTTTGTAGGGAAACCAAACAACGGTGTAATCACCAGCCCAATTGCAGCCAACAACGCCAACCTCAGCGGTAACCCGTATGCTTCTGCAATCGATGCCAACAAGTTCATCAATGATAACTTGTCTGCCATCACCGGTACACTTTATTTCTGGGAGCATTTCTCAACGAATACCTCGCACAACCTATTGGAATACCAAGGCGGTTATGCAGCCAGGAACTTAACAGGCGGATCAATCCCTGTTTCCCCTGCTGGTGTCAGCGGATTGGGTTCAAGCACCAGAACGCCTGGAAGATTCATCCCTGTAGGACAAGGATTCCTGATCTACGGAAGCCCAACCGGAGGAACCATTACATTCGACAACAGCCAACGTCTGTTCATTAAAGAAGACAATGCCTCATCCAATGTAATGTTCAGACAACAAGCCGGACCATTGGCTACCAATAATAACAACGACGATGTTCCAACCGAGGATACTTACGAAAAAATCAGGATCGGATTCAACTCGGCCAACGGATTCCACAGACAGTTGTTGTTAGGCTTCATGAACGAGCACGCCACACCAGATTTTGATCCGGGTTATGATGCGCCACAAATTGACAACCAGCCAAACGAAATGGTGTTCATCAGTCCAGGTTACAATTTGGTAATACAAGGTGATGGTTATTTCAACACCAACAAAGTGTATCCGTTAAGCGTGAAAACCGGACAAGAAGGTGAAGTGAATTTCACACTCGACAACACTGAGAACTTTGACGCGAACCAGGAGATTTACATCTATGACGCCGTAACCGATACCTATAATGATATCCGCAATGAAGCGTACCGTGTAACCCTTCCTGTAGGAACCATCAATGACCGTTTCTCACTCAGGTTTGAAAACCCTGCACTATTGGGCACCAACCAAGTGGCTGCAGCAAACGACATGGCAGTATTGTTTAGCAACAGCGACAACATGCTGAGCATCATCAATAAAAAAGCAGGTGTTGAAGTCATCTCGGTAGACCTTTATAACGTACTGGGACAGTCTATCCAAAAATGGGATGTACAAGACCAGGACAACGATAAAATTCAAATCCATGTCAACAACGTAAGTACCGGAACCTACATCGTGAAGGTACACACCACAAAAGGTGATGTTTCGCAAAAGATCATCATCAGATAAACCCCTTTTTGCCCCAAATCAATGCAAAGCCTCTCCTTTCGAGAGGCTTTCGCTTTTGCAATTTGTAAGAATAAATTTCTAAATATTAAATTAAATTGTACTTCATCGATATACGACGCTCTTGGTCGGACAGGAAAATAGTTTTTATTTAACTTTGAGAATAGCGTTCGCGTTTCCCCAAACCCAAACAAAAACTTATCCTACGGCTTATGAAAAAAACAGTACTTTTCTGGCTCGTGGCCTTTGTGGCTCCTGCCTATTGCCAACCCGAAATCAACGTAATCGGCAATTTTTCAAGCATTGCTGATGGCGATTACACCACAAACGGCGCCGATCATACCGACTTTGGGTCGGTTTCTATAGGCAGCGGCTCGGTCACCGTCACCTACACCATCCAAAACACCGGAACGGCAAACCTAAATGTGGGTGCGATCGCGTTTTCGGGCGTCAATGCCTCCGATTACTCGCTATTGTCGCCACCTGCCGCAGTGGTTGGCACCGGAGCTTCAACGAGTTTTAAGGTGGGCTTTAACCCTACCATACTCGGTATCAAAAATGCAATAATCTCCATCGACTCTAACGATGCCGACGAAAACCCCTACGAATTTGCCATTAGCGGTCTTGGCGTGCAAACCTATTACGACACCGACAAGGACGGCATCACCGACAATTTCGACATCGATGACGACAACGATGGCATTCTGGACATTCCCGAGCAAACCAGTTGTTTGGTTTCTCCGTTTGCGAGTTCGGTAGACTACACTTTCCTTAACGAAACCTTTGGAACCGGCACCACAAAAGGGCTCATCAACATCAACATTCCCGGCGCGACCTGTACCTATTGTTTTGAAGACGGGATTGTAGGAGCCAATTCTCCCGGCTGTCCGTTTCAAACCACGCGCATCCTCGACGACGGCGAATACTGCGTCAACTACAAAATTACCGGCAGCAGCGCTTCAGATCCAGAAAACATCCACGGTGACCTTGCTTGGTACAACGGCCCAGACCACACACCTGCCGATATTAACGGCCGCATGGCGATCTTCAACGCGAGTTTTGCAGCAGGTACTTTTTACGAAACCACCATCACCGGCGTCATTCCCAATGTGCCCATTACCTATACTTTCTGGGCGCTCAACATTATGGCGCAATCCACGTATCCGTCATCTATCTTGCCCAACATTTCAGTAGAATTCACCGACCTTTCCAACACTGTCCTGTCTACTTTCAACACTGGCGATTTGGGCAGATGCAGCAGCAATGTGGCCGACAACAGCTGTACCACAGGCGTCTGGCAAGAGTTCACCACCACGGTAAATCTGGGCAACGTCACCGATTTCATCATCCGTTTTAAAAACAATGCGCCCGGCGGCGGCGGGAACGATCTCGCGCTCGACGACATCAAAATCGTACAACAGTATTGTGATTCGGATGGCGATGGCGTGGCCAATCTCTTTGATCTCGACGATGAAAATGACGGCATTCCAGACATCGAGGAAGCAGGTTTCAAAGCCTACAGCAATGGTTCGTCCACAATGGATATTGCCAACGGAGCGCTTTGGTCAGACAGCAACAATAACGGTTTCAACGATGTACTCGACGCGCTGGTCGCCGGCGGCACTTATAGTATTCCCGACACCGATACCGATAGCGTTTGGGACTACCTCGACCTCGACTCAGACAACGATACCTTTTTCGATGTCGATGAAGCCGGGTTGTTTAACGGAGACGGCGATATTAACGGTGATGGCAAAGGCGATTTGCTCGACACCGATCGGGATGGCATCCTTGATTTGTACGACAACCATATAGGATTCGGCACCCATGCGCGGGCTTATGCCCAAAACACCGACAGCCTGGGAAATCCCGATTATATGCAGCTCGATTCAGATAACGACGGCACCAACGATATTCTAGCCGGTTTACACGCCAGTCTCGACACCGACAATGACGGCCAAATAGATACGAACGCCGATGCCGATAAAGATGGTATTCCCGATACATTCGACACCAACGATGCAGCGATTGGTTCGCCCAGGGACTTAGACCGCAAGCTCTTCCTGGTTTTCGACGGCAGGAATGACTACGGCCAAGGCGCAGCAGTACTCGGCGGATTGCCACAAGCTACGGTAATGGCTTGGATTGATTTGAATGATGCGTTTTCGGGAGAAGGCGTTGTCGTAGGCCAGGAACAGTTCCAACTTCGGGTAACCGCAGCCAAAAACATCGAAGTGTCGCTCAACAACAGCAGCCTTTCTTATACCGACACCGCGCTCAATACGTCGCAATGGTATCATGTGGGTGCGGTATACGATGGTGCGATGCTGCATTTGTACCTCAACGGACATAAGGTGGCTAGCAGTTCTGTTACAGGCGCTATCGGTTCGGATGCCTCGTTGCTCACCATCGGTAGGAATCCGGTGGCCAATACCAAATACTTCAACGGCAAGATCGATGAAGTGCGTATTTTCAACGTGGCGCTCACCGATACGCAACTGCAGCGCATGGTGTATCAGGAAATCGAAAATAATGCCTCGCAGGTTCGCGGCGCAATTGTCCCAAAAGATATTGGTTCATTGCCTTATGCCGATCTGCTGCGTTATTACCGTATGGACGCTTATAAAGACGACATTATCGACGATTTGACCACGCCCGGAATTGATGTGGCCGCAGGCATGCGCATCTTCAACAACAAAGACATATTTGTGCAAGAAGCGCCGATGCCATTTGTAACCGAACGCGCCGGCGATTTTGCAACGGCGGTAGACAATCCACAGAAAGACATTCGTGGGTTGGACATCATGGACCAGGATTGGTCTATCGTTGTGGTAAACGACGATATTACCGAGGTGTCGAATACTGTCGATTTGGCGCTATTTCTCAACTCGGCATCGACCATAACCATGAACAATGACGCCAAAATCCAGAACGACTGGTACCTCAAACTCGACGGCAAAATAGACCTGCAAGGCCAATCACAATTGGTGCAAACCACCCAGAGCGATCTGGCTACAGACAGCGCAGGCTATCTAGAACGAGACCAGCAAGGCCAGGCCAACCTTTACAACTACAACTATTGGAGTTCTCCGGTGGGCAACCTGAGTACGACAACCAACAACAATACTTTTACCGTGAACAGCGTGATGCGCGACGGAACCGACCCGATGAATCCGCTCAATCTTGACTGGACTACCGGTTATGACAGTAGCGCAACGATTCCCATCACTTTAAGTACTTACTGGATTTTCAAATTCCAGAACCTCACACCAATATATGCCAATTGGACGTATGCCGGGCCCAACGGAACCTTTTTCGCCTCGCAGGGATTTACCATGAAAGGCAGTAGCAGCGAAGGATCGACGCAGAATTACACCTTTACCGGGAAACCAAACAATGGCGAAATCCTGAGTCCGGTGGCTGCCAACAATGGCAATCTGAGCGGCAATCCGTATCCGTCGGCGATCGATGCCAACGCTTTCATTACCGCCAACATGGGTTCTACAACCGGAGCAATTTATTTTTGGGAGCATTTCCCGAGCAATACCTCGCATATTTTGATCGAATACCAAGGCGGTTATGCGGCACGGACTTTAGTGGGCGGAACACCTCCGGTTTCCCCGGCGGGAATCAGCGGGCTCGGATCAAGTACTAGGATACCCGGAAGATACATCCCTGTGGGGCAGGGATTTTTGCTCTACGGAAGCGCAACCGGCGGAAACATCCTGTTCAACAACAGCCAGCGCGTCTTTGCCAAAGAAGTCGATGCCGATTCGAATATCCTTTTCAGGCAACAACAGACTGTTGCGACGCCAATCAATTTTGACGACGTTGTTGCGCAAGAAGATCCATCGGCACGAATTAGGCTTGGTTTCAACTCCTACAACGGTTTTCACCGACAACTCCTGATTGGTTTTATGAACGACCGCGCCACCGATGGATTAGATGTAGGCTATGATGCCATCCAAATAGACAACCAGCCCAATGATATGGTATTTCTTGCGGGCGATTCACCGCTGGTTATCCAAGGTGTTGGTCCTTTCAATGTGGGCAAAGTGTATCCGCTGGGGTTGAAAGTCGCTTCAGCCGGGACGGTAAGTTTTACGCTCGACGGTACCGAGAATTTCAATCCCGAGCAGCAGATTTACATCCATGACAATGCGAGTGACACCTACCACGATATCCGTGAAAGCGCCTTTGTACTCGATTTACCGGCTGGGACAATCAATGACCGCTTTTCGCTTCGATTTACCGATTCAACACTGGGAACTGCCGATTTCCTGACGGATGGCGCTCAAATCGACGTGCGTTATACCAATAGCAACAATATGTTGACGATTGTAAGGTTGGGTGCTGTTTCGCAAATCGAGTCGGTGGCGCTCTTCAATGTCCTTGGGCAAGTCGTGAGCCGATGGAATGTTGCTGACGCAAAGTCAACAGCGATTCAAATCCCTGTAGGTAAACTCAGCAGCGGAACCTACCTGGTCAGCGTACACACTTCGCAAGGCGATATCTCGAAAAAAATAATCCTCAAATAATCTATTTCCCCGAGCCATTAGAAACCGTTCATTTGAGCGGTTTTTTTTTATGGAAGTTTTCACGTCCGCCAGAACAAAAGGACAAAATGCGTGTAGTTCATCGAAAAACATTCGCGTTTTGTGAATTGACAAATTGATTTTGTGTATTTTCGTCCTAGTAAAAAATAGGTCCCAAGCCTACCATATATCCCTATAAAAAATGGAAAAAACTACTTTCTCCCGCAGAAAGGCAGTGACATTCGCCTGCCTTTTCCTGACGACATTCTCGCGGGCCCAAGTGGCAAAACACCATGGTGACGACGAATTCATTAAAATCCGCGTAGGGTTCAATTCGGCCAACGGCTTCCATCGGCAATTGTTGTTGGGTTTCATGGATGACCTCGCCACCGCCGACTTCGACCCCGGTTATGATGCCGTTCAGATTGACAACCAACCCAGCGACCTCTTTTTCGTCCTGGGCGATTACCGGCTTGTCATACAAGGCGTAGGCCATTTTGAAACAGGCAGTGTCTTCCCGCTCGAAGTCAAGACCGCGATTCCGGGCACCATCGGTTTTACCTTAGACGACACAGAAAACCTGGCCGCCAACATTCCCGTTTACATCCATGATGGTCTTACCAACCAATACCACAACCTGCGCGATGGGAATCTTGAGTTATTCCTGCCAGCCGGAACGGTAAGTAATCGGTTTTCGTTGCGGTTCGCAATGTCTCTTTTGCTGAGTACCCAACTAGCTGATGCGGGCGACGGCATCGTGGTGCGTTTCGCCAATAGGGAGCACATTCTCAACATCCGCAACAATTCGCCTTCAAACGCCATCAACTCGATAGAAGTGTACGATGTGCAGGGCCAACGACTCACTTCGTGGATTGTCAGGGACCAGTTGCAGGAACAGTTCCCATTGACACAGGTCTTGTCGAACGGGACGTATTTGATTAAGGTACAGTCTGATAATGGCGAGGTAGCGAGGAAGATTTTGGTGGAGAATGAGTGATTTTTTTGGGAGCAAACAGCTACAACAACCCTTCCCTCAACCCCTCAAAATCAACCATCACTTGCTGGCCACTCGCCAGGTTTTTCAAACCAAATTGATTGCGCTGCATTTCTGTTTCGCCAACCACTACGGCGTAAGGGATGCCGCGTTTGTCGGCATAGGTAAACTGCTTCCCGATTTTCGCGGCATCGGGATACAGCTCGACTTTGATTCCGGCATCGCGCAATTTGACTATCGCCTGCATGGCATAAAAGGCTTCGGTTTCGCCGTAATTGATGAACAACGCTTTTGAGGTCGACGAGACGGTTTGCGGGAACAAATCCAGTTCTTCGATAACCAGGTAAATGCGGTCTAGACCAAATGAGATACCCACACCACTCATATCCTTGAGCCCGAAGATTCCGGTAAGGTCGTCGTAACGCCCGCCGCCGCCGATGGATCCCATGGATACCGATGCTGGTGGCGCGACTTCGAAAATGGCACCAGTGTAATAGTTAAGTCCGCGCGCGAGCGTGACATCGAGGTCTAAAATGGCATCCTTGAGGCCGAGTTTTTGTATGTTGTCACAGATGAAACGCAATTCTTCGATGCCTTTTTTGCCTTCTTCGGAAGACGCAAGTAAAGTAGATAGTTTGTCTATCTTTTCAGAGATGCTACCTGTAAAATGAAACAGCGGCTGTACCTTCTGGATGGCAGCTTCAGAAATTCCTTTCTCGATCATTTCTTTTTTCACGCCGTCTTCGCCTATTTTGTCGAGTTTGTCGAGCGCGACAGTAAAATCGATGAGTTTGTCTTTGGCTCCGATGACTTCGGCAATGCCTGAAAGTATTTTGCGATTGTTGATTTTAATGGTCACGCCTTTGAGACCGAGCGCACTAAACACAGCATCGTACAATTGCACCAATTCTACTTCCTGCCACAGCGAAGTGGATCCGACCACATCGGCATCGCATTGGTAAAACTCACGGAAACGTCCTTTTTGCGGACGGTCGGCACGCCAAACCGGCTGGATCTGATAACGTTTGAACGGGAAAACAATGTCGTTTTGGTTTTGGACTACGTAGCGTGCAAAGGGCACCGTGAGGTCGTAACGCAAAGCCTTTTCTGAAATACTCGAAGTGAGTTTGTTGCTTTCCTTGTTCTGCAAAATTGCTGCATCGGCTTTGGCGAGGTAATCCCCAGAATTCAAAATCTTAAAAATCAACCGGTCGCCTTCTTCCCCATATTTCCCCATCAACGTCTCCGAATTCTCAAAAGACGGCGTCTCAATGGGCTGATACCCAAATTTTTCAAAATTGCTTTTGATAATTTGCATAATGTATTGCCTCTTGGCTACTTCTGCCGGAGAGAAATCGCGGGTTCCTTTAGGTATACTGGGTTTTGATGCCATTGCTGCTATAGTTTTTGAGACTGCAAATATCTTACTTTTTAGCCGAAATTGTGGTGTGGTTTTTAAAACTTACGAATTGTCGGGAAATTTGCAAAGGAGTGATGATTTTAAAATTAACAAAGTTTCCAGATTTTCTGCATTTTGGATATCGTTAAATTTCTTAGGGACACAACAGCCCCTTCCCTGAAGGTAATCTACCTTTTTTTCCAATACCGTTCAAGCAGAAAAACTACAGCAATCGTTAAAGGCAAAACGCCAGAAATCAATCAATCTTTATTAGCCTCAGCCTATCGACCATTGCTTGATTTACCGCGCCGTTCATGTTCTCGTTGGCGGCATCCAAATCCAACGCCAGTTTATGCTTCCCTTTTTCAAGCTTGGTTTTGACGCTGTTACTCCAGCCCCAATTGCTCCATTCCTGCATGCCTCGTTGCGGAAAAACAAATGTTCCCAGGAGTTTCCCGTTCTTTTTTAAACTGCGGATGGCACATTTGTTTTCGGTATTCGTAGGGCCGTTGCCGTTGGCGTAGCGGAAATCGATGGCATACGTTCCGGTTTGCGGGACTTCAACTTCGAATTGCATTTTTGTATTCACAGTTTTTGAAGTCTCGACAAAACCATCACCCGAAAAACCTTTGTAATCCTGTGTCGACTTTGAATAGGCTTTCTCTATTTCAAATACCGTTGTCGATTCGGGTTTTGAAACCACCAAAGGCTCGCTCGCAAAAGAACCAACCTCGTTTTTGTCGACAGCTATTACTTGGTATTCGGCGTAATGTGTGTCGGGAATCCAGTAAGTGGTGTTTGGGATTTGCGCGACGACTTTGCCGTTTCTGATGACTTGGTAGCTCACTGCATTCTCAATCGGATTCCAATCAAAGTAGTCGCCCTTTATAGAAACCTGCGGTGTTTCAGGCGTAAAATAATTCGCAATTTTATTGATTTTTAAAGTATTTCCTTTCGATTGCGTAAGCACTATCTTGATGTTGTGTCTTCCCGAACCATCACCTAAAATTTCAGGTTTGGACGGTTTACCATCAACAAGGAAAGTCTCAATCTGGTTGCCAGAACCTTGCAACTCTATATCAAGTACCAGATTCTTGTATTTGAAATTCGTGAGCCTGCGCATACCCTCGAGTTCCTTAGGCACAAATGGATGAAAAACCAACTTGTCACTTTCAAATTCCAATCCGAACAAAACCTTATGCACGAGCGCGATGCTCCCAGAAAGGCTCCAAAGCATATTGCTCGAATTGATTTGCGTACCGGCAAAATCCCCATTCGACGCCACAAAATTTTCCTTGTTGGTCAGGAACAACGCCGCCGGGCGATACACCGCAGCAACCGATTCCATCACCGACGCAGCATTCCCTGCCTTTGCCGAAGCCATCGCCCAATACGATTGTACGAAAGGCCAAACCGCATCGTTATGGTACGGCGGAATACCAGGGATCTGCGGATAAATACAAGTATTTCCAAAATCCGTAACCGGCGATTTTTCTACAATCGAAGCCGCTTTATGGGCGTCGGCAATACCAAACAAAATGCATAACGATTCGCCGAGCGCCTCTGCCTTTGGCGACACGATCTTAAAATTGCGCCCGTATAGAAACTGCGCATAATAACCTTTCTTGGGCATCCATAAATAGCTATTGATTGCTTTCTTGATCTTTTGGGCCATGGCCGAATGCTTTCTCGAGACTTCAGGTTTGTCGAGTATCTGAGCCATCTGCGATAAAATCACGTTGGCTTGGTAATGCACGGCGTTGGTGGCCAGGTTTTCAGATTCAAAAATGTCGGCCGGTTGCATCCATTTGGGATAGGTTTGTTCGCGCCAGTCTAGGAAGGACGATTCGCCACGCACGAGACCCGTTTGGTAGTCGTAAGCCACTGTATAATCGTCTTCAATCGAATTCTTTACAATCGTGTACGTCTTTTCGAGCCAATTCTTGCTTCCGGTGGCTTTGTAAACTTCCCAAGCCGCGGTCGCCCAAATGATACGGTCGGTCGAGCACGGATACGCGCCACCGGTTCCCGTATCCTGGACAATTCTTTGGTTGGCGTTGACTTTTTTCATCAAGCTGTTCATGGCCACTTCGGGCTGCAGATACGCCATAGAAAGGATGATGCTGTAGCTGATGTCGCGCGTCCAGACTCCGGCCCATTCCTTGCCGGTCCTGAATGTGG
>ERZ795056.3151-NODE-3151-length-17869-cov-13.246604_pt1 | contig 17869 bp, 14 predicted proteins | sample MGYA00375140_ERZ795056 | MGnify/ENA primary metagenome ERZ795056 (study PRJEB30185, sample SAMN05720227) | activated sludge metagenome | isolation source: Anaerobic digester | place: USA | collected 2015-03-09 ... | reverse complement strand
CTGCTCATTCGCCGGCTCGGCTACACGGTCGTCGAAAACCGGATCAAATCCTCCCACTGCCCGGAGTGCAAGACCACGATCCCTGGAGTCTGGAAATGATAATCATGTCTGTTGACTGGTCTTAAATGCAGAAAATCGGAGGGATGTGCGTGATCCTTAAAGCATCAATTCAGGTACTGCTGGCCGCTTTGCTGATTTTATATTCGCCCGCATGTAAAGCATCAGCTGGAGAGATCCGGAAAGCAGCCGTTGCCGGGCAGTTCTATCCCGCTGAAGCGGAAAAGCTGCACGCCGAACTTGCACGCCACCTGGAAAAGGCCTCGGTCTCCTCTGTTGCGGGTGAAATACTTGCCATCAGCGTCCCGCATGCCGGCTATGCCTATTCAGCCCGCACGGCCGCCTCGGCCTACAAGGCGGTCTCCGGCCGGTCCTACGACCTCATCATCATTCTCGCACCGAGCCACCAGGACTATTTCACCGGCGCCACCATTTATCCAGGCGAGGCCTACGAAACCCCGCTCGGCCGCATCAGAATCGATCATGACGCCGCCGTGAGGCTCAATCGCGCCAGCAGCCTTTTCCGTCTCTCCGGGCTTGGGCATGGCTCGCGAGAACACAGCCTCGAGGTTCAACTCCCCTACGTGCAGCACCTTTTCCCCGGAACCCCGCTGCTGCCCATCATGGTCGGAGAATGCGACTGGAACTCCTGTCAAAAGATGGGAAAGGCCCTCGCAAGCCTCTCGGCAGGGCGCCGGGTACTCATCATCGCCAGCACCGACCTCTATCACGGCTATTCCTATCAGGAGTGCCTCGCAAGCGATAAGGCCACCCTCGCTGCCTTTACCCGCATGGACCCGCAGGCCCTCCATGCCGGACTTGCCTCCGAACGGTATCGCGCCTGCGGGGGCGCTGCCGTCGTCATCATGGAGGTGGCCGCACTCGCACGCGGCCGCTGTGCCGCGACCATCCTCGCCCGCACCAACTCCGGCGACGTAACCGGCGACAAGAGCGGCTATATTGTGGGTTACGCCTCGGGACTCTATTATCTGCAGGAGAAAGCGATGAATAAACAGCAATTTTCACCTCTGCCCATCAATGCACAGATCGAATTATTGCGCATGGCCAGGGAAAGCATCAAGCATTACTTGAAGCACGGTGTTGTTCCGGAATTCCGCAGCGACATCCCCATCCTCCAGGAGAAGAGGGGGGTTTTTGTCACCATCACTAAGAACGGATCGCTGCGCGGCTGTATCGGCATGCACGAAGCCGACAAGCCGCTCTATCAGGCGGTCCCCGACCGTGCAGTGGCCGCCGCTTTTGAAGATCCCCGCTTTATGCCCCTGCAGCTGGAGGAACTCGAGAAGATCAAAATCAAGGTCTCGGTCTATCTGACCAATGTTTACGAGGCCGAAAGTCTCGATGATTTCGTCATGGGCAAACATGGCATCATTCTCATCAAGGGCAGTCGGGGAGCAACCTATCTGCCCGAGGTGCCTGTTGAGGCCGGTTGGAAGAGCAAGGAGGAGGAAATGGTCAGTCTCTGCCAGAAAGCGGGCCTGCCCCCGGATGGCTGGCGGGAGGGCGCACAGATCCTTCTCTACGAGACCCAGGTCTTCGATGACAGTTTGCTCCGTTAACCGGCTGCCCCTCTCAGAGGGGTACTGCTCGCCCGTGAAAGCTGCACCTCAAAGCGCTGATATTTCCCTTGATTTGAAGCTTAGAATTAGTTAATTTTCAAAAATTTAATCATTCTCACTGTTCCATGAACCAGGGATTGTTCTCATACCCATGCATGGAGAAAAAAAAGGTTATCACTGGCTGCTGCTCGCCGCCGTGGCATTGATGGGCTTGCTCATCTTCGTCCTCACCGCGCCGCGCATTTTTTCTCCCTTCCCCCGCCATATTTCGCTTAATCGGGCGGAGGCGATCAAGAGAGCCGGGCAGCATCTCCAGCTCTTCGGTTTTCAGCCGGGGGAATATCGGGTCCATTCCACCCTGGAAGTGCGGCGTGATCTCATTCAATACATTGAGAATCAGTTCAAGCCTGCGGAGCGCGACTCAGCCCTGCACCGGCTGCCTGCCTTTGCCTGGCAGGTCCGTTGGAGCCGCCCGGAGAATGACGAACTCCTCCCCGGTGCCACGCATGATCTCTTTCCCGCCGCCTTCAAGACGGTCTTTATGCAGATTGACCTTTACGGAAAGCCGATCTCTTTCTGGACCGAGGTGGAAAAAGAGAGCATCGGAGTCAATCTTTCCGCATTTCAGGCGCGCATGATCGCCGATTCCGCTCTGGCCCGCGCCCTCGGTCCGGAGGTCGATGACTATATTTTTGCAAAGACGAGCAGCAGCATTCTCAACAGCCATACCGAGCATCTATTCACCTACAACTGCAAGGAGCTCATCTGCGGCCTTGAGCAGCAGCTCAATGTGGTTGTAAGTGGTGAACTGGTCAGCAAATTCGCCCGCCAGTACAATCCCCCGTCCTATTCTTCATGGCAGAAGGAGCGCTTTGTTCAGACCATACCCTTCTTCCTGCTGCTGATCTCACTTTGTATCGTTTTTATCGTCCAGCTCATCCGCAAGCTGCGCACGGACAGCATCAATTTCCAGTACGCCCTCGGTCCGGCCGTGACGGCGAGCGCCCTGACGATTCTGATGATCGTGCTTGAGCCCGGCATGAACGATTTTTATGCCCTGCTCATGAGCTCGCTTTTATCGGGTTTTTTTGTCGGCGTGGCGATGTTTCTGGCCGTTGCGGTTGGGGAGTCCAATGCCCGCACCCTTACCGGCGACAAGCTGCTCCACTTTGATGCCATGCTGCGCGGGCAGGTCCGCCACCGTTCTCTCGCCACCGCCCTGCTGCACGGCTCTGCTTTTGGCTTTGGCCTGGCCGGGCTGGTTGCCCTGACGATGGCCATCGCCTCACTGTTCGGCCCGATCAGTATCGCCTCCCTTTGTGCGGAGTTGGGCCGAGGTGCCAGCTCGGTCCCCTTTGTGGTCAGCTTCATCCGGGTCATCACTGAGGTGCTGTGGTACCAGCTGGCCATAGTCCTGGCCCTGCTCCCCCTGTTCATCAAGTCTGTGCCCCGTTCGAGCTGGGTAGTCATCCTTTTCGCGCTGGTTATAGCGTTGGGCCTGCACATGGAGATGAAGCTGCCCAGCGAGCCACTGGTGGTCAATCTGATCGTCGGCTTTCTGGTCATGATGACCTTTGCCCTGATTTTCATCCGTTATGATCTGGTGACGGTTGTGACCACCCACTTCACTTTCGCCCTGCTGTTCGCGGCCGCGCCCCTGCTCCTTTTGGGACACCCCACCTTCTGGTATTCGGGCCTCTTCCTCCTGCTGCCCCTGGCCGCGATCGCCGCTTTTGCCGTTTGGGCGTGGCCGGTCTATATGAGCAGGGAACAGCTGCGCAACTTTCTGCCGCGACAGGCCGTAAAAATAGTGGAGAACGAGCGCCTGAAACGCGAACTCGAGATCGCCAGCCGGGTCCAGATGAGCTTTCTGCCCAAGCAGACTCCGCGTCTGGAGGGGCTCGAGATCTCCAGCACCTGTCTGCCGGCCTCCGAAGTGGGAGGCGATTACTACGATTTCATCGAAATGGGCGAGGGGCGGCTCGGTTTTGCCATCGGCGATGTCTCCGGCAAAGGGGTCTCCGCCGCTTTTTACATGACCCTTACCAAGGGTTTTCTGCGCTCCCTCAGCCGTACGACCTGGAGCCCCGCCCAGGTGATGATCGAGATGAACAAGCTCTTTTACCAGAACGTCGAACGCGGCCATTTTATCAGCCTCATTTTCGGCACCCTCGATCTCCGGAGCCGGAAATTGACCTTCGCACGCGCCGGTCATGACCCGATCTTCTGGTACCGCGCTTCGCAGGAGCGCCTTGAACGGCTGCTCCCGCCCGGGATCGCCCTCGGCCTGGAGCCGGGAGAGATTTTTAGCGAGATCATCCGGGAGCAGACCATCGATGTGGAACCGGGCGATCTCTTCGTACTTTACACGGACGGCTTCTCCGAAGCGATGAATGAATATGCCAATGAATTCAGTGAAGAACGGCTGGCCCAGTCGATCAAACGGCTGGCCGGCTTGCCGACCGACGAGATCCTGGCCAAGATTCGCACCCAGGTCGCCCATTTTGTCGGCCATACCCCGCAGCATGACGACATGACCATGATCGTCATGCGTGTTCTCGAAAGCTGATGAGCGGAGATGAAAAAAATCGGCCCCATATCCCTGATCCTGCCGCTCGCCCTCTTTCTGGGCGGCGTGCTCATCGATCTGAATGTCCTCGGCGGCCTCTTCGACTCCAGGGCGCTGGACTATCTCCGCGAGGGCTTGATCACCCTGGCCCTGATTCTATCCCTGCCCCTCATTTATAAACAGCGTCTGGCTTCGGACCGCAACATCATCCGCGGGCTGCGTACGCTCTTTTATCTCATCCTCGGCACCTTCCTGCTCCTGCTCATCTCCAATCTGGAGCCCTTTGCGGCCCAGAGCCTGAGCACAGGACATAATGTCCTCTACGGCAGCCTGGTCAACTATTTCATCCTCACTGCCTGGGCCCTCTTCTCAAGCCTTTTGGTCCTGGTCATCCTCGGCACCCTGCGCAATCTGATCTTCATCAAGCAGAAAAAAAGCACCGCCCTTCATTTCTTCCTGCTTATGCTGTTTCTGGTTTTCTATGGTGTCCTGAGCATTACCAATATCAGCGACCTCGATTTCCGCTTTTCCTACCGGCTGAGCAGCGAGAATCTCGGCTACGTGCTTCTCTTTATCGTAATCAACCTGATGGTGCTCAACTCCTTTCGCGTCGCCTGGATCAATTATCTCAATCGCAGACAGAAAATGACCCTTTTCTGGGGCGGGATGATCCTCGTGCCCCTGCAGTGGCTGCTCTACATCAAGTTTCATACGGCCAATCCCGCCGCCCTCTTCAGCCCTGTCCTCGGCCGCTTTGTCGACCTGGGCTTTCTTTTCCTCTCCATCTATATCTCTTTGTCCTTTATTGCACTCATCTTTCATCTGCCCACCGCCCATCTCTTCGACCGCCAGATCAAGCAGCTCAGCTCCCTGCATACCCTGAGCAGGGCGATCAGCTCCGAATTCAATCTCGAACGGCTCGCCGAGACCACGGTGGAACTGGCGGTGCAGGTGACCGAAGCCGATTCCGGCTGGCTTGCCCTGGCCGCAGGAGACTCTGCACCCTGGCGGCTGGCGGCGGCGCGCAACCTTTCAACAACCGAAATGGACGGGGGGGTGCCCGAGCCGATCTCCCGCTGGGCCATCGCCCAACTGCGGCCCAAACTGATCAATCATGTCGGCAAGAGCGAGCTTAACGTGCCGATGTCCGTATGGAAGCATGACGTCCAGTCCCTCCTCGCGGTACCACTGCGCAGCGGCGAGGAGGCGATCGGCTGCCTCTATGTGGGAAAAAAGTTCGAATACGGCTTTGAGCAGGATGACCTTGACATGCTGCGCGCCTTCAGCGAGCAGGCCGTCATCGCCATCCGCAACGCACGGCTGGTCGAGTCATCGCTCGTGCGCGAGCGGCTTGAGCAGGAACTGCGCATCGCCCATAATGCCCAGATGAAGCTTCTTCCCAAGCGCATGCCCAGGCTCCCCGGGGTGCTCCTGGATGCAGTCTGCAGAACTGCCAATGAGGTGGGAGGAGACTATTATGACTTTTTTCGCATCGACGAAAACCGTCTGGGGCTGGTGATCGGTGATGTCTCCGGCAAAGGGGCCTCAGCAGCTTTTATCATGGCCGAGTTGAAGGGCATCATGGAAGCCCTGGCCCCCAAGCACCATTCCCCCAAGGAACTGCTTATCGCCGCCAACGAGACCCTCTTCGGCAATATCGACCGCAACGTCTTCGTCAGTCTGGTTTATGGCATTGTCGATGCAGGGGCGGGAGAGATCGTTTTCTGCCGGGCCGGGCAGTGCCCGGTCCTATATGCGCCTGCGACAGGGGAGAAGGTCCACATTATTGAGCCGAAGGGAATGGGGTTGGGACTTGATGAGGGGGAAAATTTCGCCCAGGCCCTGGAGGAGTACCGGCAGACCTTCCGAAGCGGTGATACCTTTCTTTTTTACACTGACGGAGCCGTGGAGGCGCGCAATGCGCGGGGCGAAGAGTTCACCGAGACCAGACTGGTTTCCCTCTTCCAGCGCCATCACGCCCTGCCTCCGGAACAGCTGCAAGCAAGGCTCATTGAGGAGATCAGCGGCTTTGTCGGCAGTGCGAGATCGCATGATGATTTGACCTTCGTCATCCTGCAAGCTGTTTGAAACAGGGTAGCATTTCAGCATAGATGGAGGAAAGTGAATGGAAAATTTCAAAGTAGTCCGCCTGGATGGCGTGAATCTGACGACACTTAAAATAATCGGCTTCCTCGATGCCCATACCGCGCCCACTCTTGAAGAGGCGATCCAGAAGCTGCTCGATGAGGAACAGGTCAACATCCTCGTCGATTTCAAGGAGCTGAGTTATATCAGCAGCGCCGGTCTGGGGGTTTTTATGGGCTTCATCGAGGAGATCCGGAGCAAGAACGGAGACATCAAGATGTGCGCGATGTCTCCCAAAATTTACCGGGTTTTCGATCTCCTGGGTTTTCCGACCATCTACCAGATATTCGACAAGCAGGAGGAAGCGCTGGCGACCTTCCCGCAAAACTCCGCCGCTTCCTCCAGTGAGTGAAGCGGTAACGGATCTCTGTCGATGAAGGGGCTTAGTATCCCCTTATCCTGAATGTTACCAACGTATACAAGGCGGAACCCCATATGCCGAAAGCCAAAATTGAATACAAACTGCGCATTCCCAGTCAGACTGAAAATCTGGAGATCATCCGTTTCTTTGTTGGCAAGGTGGCCGAAAAGGTCGGCTTTGCGGAGGATGATGTCGGGAAAATCGAACTGGCCGTCGACGAGGCCTGCACCAATGTGATGAAGCACGCCTACACCGAGACGGTAAAGGATAAAACCCTGGATGTGGCCATACTTATCGACTACCAAAAGCTTACTCTGGTTGTCACCGACCATGGCAAGGGCTTCAATCCGGACAAGATCCGGCAGCCCGATATGAAGGAGTATCTGGCCGAACTCCGCGTCGGTGGACTTGGCATCTTTTTGATGCGCACCCTGATGGATGAGGTCGACTATGACATCAAACCCGGCGTTCGCAATCAGGTCCGGATGGTGAAATATCTGATCAATCGCAAGAACTCAAAAATTGTCAACTGAACGGGGCCGCCCTGACGTGAAAGAACCGGACTCCCAGAGCGCGGTGGCTCGCGAACTTGATGAACGCCTGGTCGAACTGCAGTCCCTTTTCGAGATGAGCCAGGTCCTGAACTCGTCCTTGCAGCTGCGTTCCACCCTCAACAATCTGCTCCTCACCCCCATGGGGAGGATGATGATCAGCCGGGGGATCGTCCTGGTCGTTAATGAACACCAGGCCTTCGAGGTCGCCGCTCTCAAGGGGCTGCCGCGCACCCTGATGGGTAAAAAGGTCTTCTGCACAGGTGAGCTGCCCGATTCCTTTGTCGTGGCCGATATCCGTGAGACGGATGAAAAACTGAAGGCTTTTTTCGAGGAGAACCGGATTGACCTGGTCATTCCGATTATCAGCGTCCAGCGCACGGTCGGCATCATGGGGCTGGGCAGCAAACTCGGCGGCATACCTTTCACCCCCGCCGAGACCGAGTACCTGACCTCGCTCTCCAATATTGCCGCCTCCTCCATCGAAAATGCCCTCATGTATCAGAAACTTGAACTGGTCAACCGCCGTCTGGATAAAAAGGTTCAGGAACTGCGCACCCTCTTCGAGATTGGCAAGGAACTCAATGCGAACCTCGAGATCGACCGCATTGTCAACCTGCTTATCTACGCGGTCATGGGCGAGCTGGTGGTCAACCGCTGCTATATCTACCTGCGCCGGGATGATGCTCTGCAGCTTTTCGCCAGCCGGGGGATGCGTCCGGATGACCCCAACTGCCAGCTCCTCAATGCCCCCGGCTTCATCTCCGCTCTCGCAGGGGTCGACCGCGTGCTCAACGTGGACGAGGAGGAACCTGCACCCGGACTGCAACTCCTCAGGGAGATGCACCTCAAACTGGTTATCCCCATGCAGATGGAGGAAGAGATTCGCGGCCTCTTCGTCGTCGGTGAAAAAATCAAGGCCCAACCCTTTCAGCCCGACGAAATCGAGTTTCTCTCCACCCTGTGCAATCTTGCCATGATTTCCATCGAAAATGCCCGCCTCTTCGCTGAAGCACTCGAAAAGGAGCGCATCGAAGAGGAACTCAATATCGCTCGCGATATCCAGCAGCGGCTGCTCCCCCGTGGCTGCCCCGGCAACGATTACATTGAGATCAGGGGTTTGAATATTCCAACCTATCAGGTCGGCGGGGACTATTTCGACTGCATCCGGCTCGACGACAACCGCCTCGCCGTGGCCATCGCCGACGTTTCGGGCAAGGGCGTGCCGGCCTCCCTGCTCATGTCCTCTCTCCACGCCGGGCTTCACAACCTCGTCGGCATCGGCGGCGACATCCCCGCCATGGTGGGAAGGCTGAATAATTTCATCCAGGCCAATACCGGCTACGATAAATTCATCACTTTTTTCTATGGTGAATTCGATCTCGTCGGCAAGAGCTTCACCTATGTCAACGCCGGGCACAATCTGCCCTATCTCTTTCGCGCCGACGGCTCCATTCGGCGGCTGGAGACCGGGGGGCTGCTACTGGGCATGCTGCCTGATATGCCCTATGCCTCCGAAACTATCCCCATGCAAAAGGAGGATCTGCTGCTCCTCTTCACCGACGGGGTGACTGAAGCCAAAAGCGCCAGCGATGAAGATTTTGAGGAGGAGAGGCTGGAGGCGGTTGCCCGCTCGGTTTTACACCTCCCTCTGCAGGAGCTTCTCACTGCCCTGGTCGACGCCGTCCGACGACACAGCACAGGTATGCCCCAATCCGATGATATCACCATGATGGCGGTACGATGGTTGAAATAAAACGGCCCAACCACACCAACCACACTATCCTCGTCGTCGAGGATGATCCCAACCTGCGCAGGCTCTTCGTCGAAATCCTGAGGCGGGACTCCCATATTGTCCTGGAGGCCGATTCCGGTGAGGCCGCCATGAGCAAGATCGAGGCTTTTGAACTGGATGTGGTCATCAGCGATATGCAGATGCAAAAACTCAGCGGACTCGATGTGCTCAAGGCGGCGACCAGGAAGGACCCCAATACCCAGGTAATCATCATTACCGGATTCGCCTCCGTCGGCACTGCCGTGCGCGCCATGCGCGAAGGCGCCTATGAGTACCTGACCAAACCGGTCCAGCCCGATGCCCTCACCATCAAGGTCCGCAACGCCATCGAAAGGCGCCGTCTCCTGATTACCCTGGCGGAACAGGAAAAAACCCTCCAGATGCATCACGAGATGATCGACCGCGATCTCATCCTCGCCCGCCAGATTCAGGCCAGTCTCGTCCCCTCCAACTTCACCACGGACGGGATCGACATCGGCATTCGCTACCGCCCCATGATCGGCCTGGGCGGCGATTTTGCCGATTTCTATCGCATCGATGAGGAGAGGCTCTACCTCGTGGTCATCGACGTCACTGGCCACGGCATCGCCGCCGCCCTATTGGTCAGCCGGGTCTGCCACGAATGGAGAAGGGCCGTACAGCAGGCTCCCGGTCCCGGGGAGCTGCTCTGGCATTTGAACGAATTCTTCATCGAAACTTTTTTTGATACCCCGCTCTTTCTCACCATCATGGCCGTGGAGGTCAATCTTCGGCAGCGACGGCTGCGTTATGCCGGCAGCGCCCATCCCGCCGCTCTTCTGCAGCGCAACGGCCAGGGATTCGTGCGGCTTGATTCGCAGAATGCCATCATCGGCTTTGCGCGAGCCGACAAGTCGACGTTTCACTCAGCCTCACTTACCTACAAACCGGGCGACAACCTGCTCATCTACACCGATGGCCTGGTCGAGGCGGAGACCACCGGCGGGAAAATACTCGGTCTCCAGGGGCTGCAGCGCATCATCCGCCAGGAGGCGAGGGGCTCCACTGCGCTCAAAACTGCCGAAGCGATTGTCGATCGCGTGGTTGAGTTCACCCGCGCCGAACCTGGCGATGATATGCTCATGACGGTCGCCCATCTCTTCTGAGCGCTCCATGACGAGGCGCAGCTCAAATCCCCGGATCCTGCTGGTCAATCCCTGGATCCATGATTTCTCGGCCTTCGATTTTTGGCAAAAGCCCCTGGGCTTGCTTTATATCGGCGCCATCCTCAACCGCATGGGATGCGAGACTCTCCTCCTCGACTGCCTGGACCGTTACAATCCCTTCTGGGCTCCGCAATCCGGCAGCGCAGAGGCCGGGGAAAAGATCGAGGGGGCTGGCAAGTATTTCCGCCAGGAGGTGGAGAAACCGGCGCCCCTTCATGGGATACCACGGCGCTTTTGCCGCTATGGCGCCCCGCGCGAGAGGGTGGAGGCGTGGCTGGAGAAGGAGGCCCCACCCGATTATATTCTCATGACCTCCTTCATGACCTACTGGTATCCTGGCCTGGTCGAGATGGCGGAGCTGCTGCGCGTCCGTTATCCACACGCCCCCTTGATCCTGGGCGGAATCTACGCCACGCTTTGCCCTGATCACGCCCGCCGGACAGTCAGACCGGATCACCTCATTACCGGGGAGGGTGAAGCCCGGGTGGTGAGGCTGATCACCGAACTCTCCGGGGTTCCGGGCGCTGATTCTTTAGGGCTGGATATCGAGCGGTTGCCCTATCCCTGGTACGAGGGCTACCCGCACCTGACAAGTATTGCCATGCTCACCTCACGCGGCTGCCCCTATCACTGCAGCTACTGCGCCTCCGGACTGCTCGCAGCCTCCTACCGCCGCCGCAGCCCGGAAGCAGTTGCCAGGGAGATCATCCATTGGCGGGATACCCGCGGAGTCAGCATTATCGCATTCTATGATGATGCCCTTCTGCATGAACCGGAGCTGCATGCCAAGCCCCTTTTCCGGAGGCTCGCCGGGCTCAAACCGGCCATTGCCCTTCATACCCCGAACGGTATGCAGCCCCGCTGCATCGATGAGGAGATGGCCGGCTTGATGCATGCGGCCGGCGTGAAGAGCCTGCGGCTCAGCTATGAGAGCAGCAGCTTCCTCCGCCGCCAGGGCAAGGTTACTGCCCAGGAACTCTCTTCAGCCCTGAAAAACCTCTTCGCAGCGGGATTTCAGAGCGGACAGATCGGTGTTTATATCCTTGCAGGACTGCCCGGGCAGGAAATGGAAGAGGTTCGCGACACCGCCCGTCAGGTTCATGTTCTGGGCGCCCGTGTCAACCTGGCCTCCTACTCTCCGATCCCCGGCACCCGGGAATATCGACGCGCCCTGGAGAGCGGCCTCTGGGACAAACATCAGGACCTCCTCCTCGGCAACAATTCGCTTTACCCGTTCTGGAGACGGAAATACGCTCCGGAGGAGCTGGACGGATTGACCCTCTGGGTGAAAGAACTCAACCAATCACTGCTTCCCAATCACGAGGAATGAAATATGGCGGAATCGCAGCACACCCCGGACCGGCCGAATACCAGGGAGCCTTTTTATCTCGCCATCGCCGGCAATATCGGCGTCGGCAAGACCACCCTGACGCAGATGATCAGCAGCCATTTCGGCTGGACCGCCTACTTTGAACGGGTGATCAACAATCCCTACCTTGATGACTTTTATGCGGACATGAATCGCTGGAGTTTCAACCTGCAGGTCTATTTCCTCTCCCGCCGCTTCATGGACCAGCGCCTCATCTCATCCAATCCGGAATCCTGCGTCCAGGACCGCACCATCTACGAGGACGCCGAGATCTTTGCCTATATTCTGCACAAACAGGGCAACATGTCCGATCGGGACTATAGCAATTACCGCGACCTCTTCTATACCATGACCGAGTATTTGCGCAAGCCGCACCTCATCCTCTATCTGCGCGCCTCCACCTGGACCCTCATTTCCCGTATTCGCAAACGAGGAAGGGATTTCGAAAAAAATATCACCAATGAATATCTCTTCGAACTTAATGCCGCCTACGAGCGTTGGATAGGAGAAATCCGGAAAACCATTCCGGTGTTGGTCGTCGATGCCGACAAGGTAGACTTTGAGAAATCTGCTGCTGATTTTGAGGCGATCTGCCAGACGATCAGCGAACACGAAAAGGCGCACCGCCGCGGTGACAGGGAATGAACGAAAAAATGGCTGAACCCGAAAACAGCAACTGGTCCTACCTGGCCTATGACCATATCCAGGGTCAGTGGCGTCCACCCGCTAATACCTGGCGCATCGTCGGAAGAAAGTATGTCAATCTCATTCTCTTCCTTGCTACCATCTTGTCCACCTGGCTCGTTGGCGGCATCTGGTACTGCCTTGCCATCATCGCCATTCTGACCGCACACGAAATGGGCCATTTTCTCATGTGCCGTAAATACGGCGTACCGGCCACACTGCCCTATTTTATCCCCTTCCCCTTTCCGAGCTATAATCCCTTTGGCACCATGGGGGCCCTGATCTCAATGCGGGGCTACATACCGAGCCGTAAAGCCCTCTTCGACATTGGCGCTGGCGGACCCCTTGCCGGACTGGCCGTGACCATACCCGTCCTCTTCATCGGGCTCGCCCTTTCCACTACCGCCCCCCGTGCCGAGGCAGCTGGGGGGCTCACCCTGGGAGAATCCCTGCTCTTCAAGCTGATCTCCCTTATCGTCCTCGGGCCCCAGCCCGACGAGATCGACATCATGCTTCATCCGGTGGCCTACGCCGGCTGGGCTGGCCTGTTTATCACCGGCCTCAACCTGATCCCCATCGGACAGCTCGACGGCGGCCATGTCACCTATGCCCTTTTCGGCCCACGCGCCAAATACTTCACCTGGCTCTTCATCGGCGCTCTCGGCATCCTCTCCATTTTCAACTACAGCTGGGCGCTGCTTTTTCTGCTGCTGGCCATCTTCGGCAGGCGGCATCCCTCGCCCCTCGATGATTATACCCGCCTGGATCACCGCCGCCGCATCATCGGCGCCCTGGTCTTGATCCTCTTTGTGCTCTCTTTCACCCCTGTCCCCTTTAAAATTTAGCCGGAGCTGCCGAATGTCGCTCATCAGCCGCTGGAAGGGACTCAACCACGCCGCCAGGATCGTCATCGGGCTTGCGGCCATGGTCATCTTGCTTGAATTTTTATTTGATATTATCGAGATAACCATTGGACATATCATGCTTTGGACGAACGATAAACGGCCAAAGATCGGCCGGCTCTGGATCGAGGAGGAGCGCGACCAGACTGGTCGTCAGCAGGCCTCCACCCATATTGATTCCGTCCGTCTTCAGCCCGCCTACGAACGCTATATCCACTCCCTGGATGATCTGGCCGCCTATGTGGCCTTCAAGTCGGGATTTGACCTCAGCCGCGAGGAGTTTCTCGCCCTCTATCGCTCTCTTCCGGGCCAGGATGCCGGCCGGCTGGTGGAACCGGAGATCCTCTCCGGGCTGGCGGAAGCGGGTTCCTGGGCCAGCGTCAAACTGGAAAGGAGGGAAGACAAGCTTCAGCTGCTCTTTTTTGATCCCTACGGCCAGCCTCTTCACACCACCCAGATCGTGATGCTCTCCGCGGCTGAACTGATGCAGGATTCCCATCTCGAGGACAACCCTGTCTATGCGGGCCGAACCATCCCCGCGCCCCTTTTTGTCACCGCACTGGAGAGCCTGCCCCAGAATCTGCGCCTGCAGGTGATCAATGACCCGCAGAAGTGGCAAGAGTGGCGCCAAAGGCTGATCGCTGCAGCAGTGGCGCCTCGCATTGTTCACGGCTCCGTGACCATTGCTCTCGAAATCGTTCAGGCTGGCGGCGTCTCCGTGCAGGAGATGGAGGCCAGCGAACTTGCCGTGGAGTACCTCATTAACGCCCTCAACGAACTCTCTCCCGATACTCGTTACAGCAGCCCCAACAAGGAGGACGAGCATGAATAAGAGATCCCGCCGCATCCTCTGGGGCGTTCTGTTATTGTCGTTCATCCTCCTTCTGGTCGCGATCTATTTCTCAATGCTCACTTGTCCGCGCGTTCCTGATGACCTCAACGATATCGCCCTCAGCAATCCCTCCGTCATCTACGGCAGTGAGGATGAAGTGGTCAAGATGCTTGCTGACCGGGTCGTGATCTCAATTGATGAAATGCCGCCGGCGGTCCAGCAGGCCTTCATCTCTCTTGAAGACGACAGCTTTTATAGTCACCATGGCATTAGCAAGCTGCATCTGATGCGGGCTCTCGCTGAAAATCTCGTCCATCTGGGGGGAAAGGGCGGAGGCAGCTCGATCACCCAGCAGCTGGCCAAAAACCTTTTTTTCTCCTTTGAGCGCGATTGGGCCCGGAAATTCAAGGAGATGTTCGTCGCCTTTCAGATCGAACAGCAGTTCACCAAGGAGGAGATCCTAGAGGCCTACATCAATCAGATCAATTTCGGCTCCGGCGTCTACGGCATCGAGCTGGCCAGCCAGACCTATTTCGCCAAACACGCCAGCGAGCTCACCCTCGCCGAATCGGCCATACTCGCCGGCATTCCGCGTTGGCCGGCGCGCTACAACCCCAGCACCAATCCCGGCGTGGCCAAGGAGCGGCAGTCCTTCGTGCTGCGCCGCATGGTCGATGAGGGCTTTATCACTGAACCGGAACGGACGGTCGCATGGGCCGAATCGATTAAAGTCGACCGCGTCAACCGCCTGCAGGGCAGCGCTGACTATTTCGTCGAGGAGATTAAAAGCCGCACGGCCGACAAGCTCACGCCCGATGCAGTCAATTTCGGCGGACTGCGCATCTACGCAACCGTAGATTCCCGTCTGCAGCTCGAAGCGACCCGTGCAGTCGCAGAAGGACTCGCTCGTCTGGACGAGTCTCTGGGACTGGATCCCTATAACAAGGCCTCCTGGGAAGAGCGGATCAACTATCCCCAGGCCGCCCTGGTCGCCGTCGATGTCCGCACCGGCGCCGTCAGGGCGATGGTGGGGGGAAGGGACTTCCGCCGCGCACCATTTAACCGCGCCACCGCCAATAACCGACACGCCGGCTCCGCGTTCAAACCCTTCATCTATTTTACTGCCCTGGAGAAAAAGCTGATCACTCCCGCGACCGTCAAGGTCGATGAGGAGGTCGCCTTCCCGAACGGCAGCAATACCTGGTCGCCGGACAATATCGATTTTAATTACCTCGGGCCGGTGACCATGAAATATGCCCTGCTGCGCTCCATCAATACTATCTCCGCCAAGCTCATCTATGAACTCTCCCCCGAGGCCGTCACCGCTGCCGCCCAACGTCTGGGCATCACCAGCTTGCTGGAGCCCAACCTTTCCCTCGCTCTCGGCGCCACCGGGGTCTCTCCCATCGAGATGGCCAGCGCCTTCGCGACCATCGCCAATGGAGGCATTCGCTGCCAGCCCTTCATCCTGCGCTCCATTCATAACGAACTGAATGAGGTGGTGGAGGAGACCATTCCGAAGAGCCAGCGCGTGACCGATGCCCAGACTGCTTTCCTCCTGCTCGACATGCTCACCGGCGTCGTCGAGAAGGGGGGAACCGGCAGCGCCGTGCGCAGCTATGGTTTCTATCGCCCCTGCGCCGGCAAGACCGGCACCTCCAATGACTACCGCGACGCCTGGTTTGTCGGCTTTACGCCGGAGCTCGCCGTCGCCGTCTGGGTGGGTTACGACGACAACCGTTCCATGCGCGACAGCCGCGGCAAGGGGATCACCGGCAGCAGGGCTGCTCTGCCTATCTGGGCCCTGTTTATGAAAAACGCCTTCGCCAGCGCACAGATCACCAACTTTCAGGTCCCCGACCGCATCACCTTTGCCACTATCGATCCGCGCACAGGTTCCGGTCGCATGCCTGGCGGCCCCTCTCTGACAGTAGCCCTGCAGGCTGAAGAATGACCATCCCACACAAAATCGCCGGATTAGGCGAGCTGCTTTGGGATATTTACGATGATCGTCGTCATGCCGGTGGAGCGCCGGCCAATTTTGCTTTGCATGCCCGCCGTTGCGGAGCCGACGCTCTCCTGCTCAGCCGGGTCGGGGATGACCAGGCCGGCCGCGACCTCAAGGCCCTCCTGGCCAGGAACGGCGTCGACGTCTCCGCCATCCAGACCAGTCCGGACAAGCCCACAGGCAGTGTGCGTGTCCACCTCGGTCCGGCCGGGGCGCCACGCTTCGAGTGCAGTCGCGATACTGCCTTCGATCAGCTGGAATGCGACCAGGTCTGGCGCACGCTTTTACCCAGTCTCGATGCCTTGCTCTATGGAGTCCTCGCCCAGCGCGAGGAAACCTCGCGTAACGCCATCCGCGCCTGCCTGCACCATGCGGACAAGGCTCTCCGTCTCTTTGATCTCAATCTGCGCGGCTGGAATGACTCCACGCGTGACATCGTTTTGAATTCCCTCAGCATGTGCGATATCGTCAAGATGAATGAGACGGAACTCGCCATCCTCCAGCAGGCCCTTGCTGCCGGCAAGATGGACAGGCAGGACTTTTTGCACAGCCTCCTGCACTCCTACAATATCAAAATGGCTGCCGTCACCCTGGGAAGTCGGGGATGTTGGCTGCTCACACCTGATCAAAACCTTCACCATCCCGGATTTCCGGTGCGCGCAGTGGACACCACCGGCTGCGGAGATGCCTTTGCTGCCGGCCTGATCTGGAGCATTTTGAATAAAGCATCACTTGAAGAGATGGCTGAATTTGCCAACAGGTTGGGGGCATTTGTCGCTACCCGGCAGGGCGCCATGCCGGAGTGGAGCCAGGATGACCTCGCCGCTCTCGGGGAGGCCTGAGGATGGAACAGCTGGAAGGAAAAATATGCGTTGAAGCGGCCCTGCGTGCCCGCCAGCGCAGAATACACCTTCTGGTTCTGCGCAATTCCCTGCATGCGGAGACCAGCGCACCCCTGATTGAACTGGCACAAGCCCGGCAGATCCCGGTCAAACTGGTCAGTCCGGATGAGCTCGATGCCATGGCCCATGGTCACACCCATGGCGGCGTCCTCGCCCTCTGCTCGCCTCGTCCCCATCTCGCCATTGACCAGCTCTTCAAACACCTCAACAGCTGCGGATTTCCCCTCTTTCTCCTGCTTCTGGAGGGGATCGATGACAGCCAGAACCTCGGCTTTGTCCTGCGCACCGCTGAAGCCTGCGGCGTCGATGCAGTGCTGCTGAAAAAGCACCTCTGGGACTTTGACGGGGCTGCCGTTTCCCGTGCCTCTTCAGGGGCTTTTGAACGCCTCCCTCTCTGTGTCTTCGACCAGGCCGAATCCCTTCTGCCCCGGATATCGTCTCTCGGGGTGCGGATTTACGGCTGTATCGCCAATGCCCAGCGCACGATCTATCAGGTCGATCTCACCCAGTCGGTGCTCATCGCCCTGGGGGGTGAAAAACGCGGCCTTTCCGCAGCGGTGCGCGGCTACTGCGACCGTTTTATTAAAATCCCCATGCTCTCCGCAGCCGGTTCACTCTCCCTGAGCCACGCTTCGGCCATCCTTCTGGCCGAGGTGATGCGTCAGCGGCTCTCCCGCGTCGAAACCTTCCAGGATCCCAATCAGGCATAAAAAAAAGGAGGATTTCTCCTCCTTTTACGCTGTAGTAGCGCTGGCACTGCCACAGCCGGGATCTATTCTGGATTTGGACTGCGCCAAATCCGCTTCGCAGCTAGAATCCGCTCACCAGGCCGACCAGCATCCGGTTGGCATCCATTTCCAGATTGCGGGTGAACTCGGCCATCAGCCGCAGATTGCGCGTTACAAGATAGGTCGCGCCAAGTGTGGCGGT
>ERZ795056.3147-NODE-3147-length-17880-cov-6.653296_pt1 | contig 17880 bp, 14 predicted proteins | sample MGYA00375140_ERZ795056 | MGnify/ENA primary metagenome ERZ795056 (study PRJEB30185, sample SAMN05720227) | activated sludge metagenome | isolation source: Anaerobic digester | place: USA | collected 2015-03-09 ... | reverse complement strand
CTGCTGCTCCGAAAAAGGCTGCTGCTCCGAAAAAGGCTGCTGCTCCGAAAAAGGCTGCTGCTCCGAAAAAGGCCGCTGCTCCGAAAAAGGCCGCTGCTCCGAAAAAGGCCGCTGCTCCGAAAATCACCCGCAAGAAAAGCTGACGCATATTCTTGTGGGGGATGCATAATGGAAGTACCATCAGAGAATTGGTGAAGGAAGCAGGAGGAAGAGTATGGTAACACAGGCCGTCATGTTTACAAGTCGTGGTGATGGGAGCGCGCTTCGGGAGCGGGTTGTTCTCGGGCATCCCCTGATTGCCAGGGCCATCATCTCTTCCGCCCGTGCCGGGGTCAAGGAGTTTTTCGTTGTTTGTGATGAGGGTGCGGATGAACTGGCGGCGATGCTCGATGCCAACAAGGTCCTGGCGAAACACGATTGCGTCGTGCAGTGTCTGAGTGCGACCAAGTGCGCTTCGGATGCAAAGCTCGCAAAAAAGTTGTCAGCCGGATTTCTTCTGATCCCGGATACGGCGGTGGTCAAGCAGGAATTGGTGGCTCGGTTTGCCGCGAGACCGCCCGCCAAAGGGAGCAGCCTTCTTCTTTTGGACAGCGATACGCGCAGCATACGCGAGTATGACGGGATCTGGCGTGTCCGTCTCGATGAAAAATCAGGGAAGCTGGCGGAGGCCGGGCGGGATCTGGATGCCTGGAATGCCTCCTGGACCGGGCTCGCCCTTTGTCCGGGCCAGCTCTTAGGCAAGATAGTGCAAGAGTTCGTCAAACGGCCGGAGGGGTGGTACGAAAAGAGTTTCCTCAAGTTCTTCACGCCGGCAACGACCGGCTTTACCTATTGTGCCCAGGATTATGCCATCAATGTCTGCTCGCCGCAATTGGCCGAGCGTGCCGAGAAGATCCTCCTGAATTCCGTCCGCAAGGCGACGGACGGATTCGTTTCCCGGAATTTCAACCGCTATGTTTCGCTCTTTCTCTCACGCTGGCTGATCAGGGTCGGGGCCTCTCCCAATTTCATCAGTGGTGCCAATCTCCTTCTCGGGGTGATGGCTTCGGTCCTTCTTGGCATGGGCGGGCATCTTGAGGCGATCATCGCGGCTCTGCTCTTCCAGTTTACGTCGATTGTCGACGGGAGCGACGGAGAGGTGGCCAAACTGACCTGGACGATGTCGCCCAACGGAGCATGGATCGATACCATTTGCGACCAGCTGACCTATGTGATGTTTTTCGTTGCCCTTCCTTTGGGACTTTACTTCGATAAAACCGTTTTAACCGAGGGTGGAAACCCCCTCTTTATTGTGCTGGGCGGGGTGACCCTGTTGGCGTTTGGCGCGATGTTCTGGCTGATGTCGCGGTACGTCAAGCGCGTCCGCGGAGAGGGGAGCATGCTCCAGATCATCAAGGATATCGAAGAATCCGCAAAACAACCGGGTCTCGGTGGCCTGGTTGACCGCATGGTGATGAAGATCTCCTTCATCTTCCGGCGTGATTTTTTTGCCTTCGCGACCATGATTGTCCTGATAGCCGGCCTTTCGGCGCCGTTGATGTGGCTGATCAGCTCGCTCTGCACCATTCAGGTCGGGTATCTCTGGTTGTTTTCGCAACGGCGGTTCCGGATGCTCGGTTTGCGCAAGCGCTGAGACCCGCAGTTGTCAAAAAGAAAAGGCCTTCCGGCTGATGCGGGAAGGCCTTTTTTGTTGTGCGGGGTCTCACGCGGTCTTGATCTCGATCCGTTGCGGTCGGGCGTCCTTGGCTTTGGCCAGTCTCAGATGGAGCAGGCCATTTTCGACACGGGCTTCGATCTGGTCCCGGTCGACAAGTCGACCGACATGGAAGGAGCGTGACCAGATGGTCGGGCTGAACTCGCTGATGATGGCCCGCCCGGTTCCCTGGAGATCGGCGCGCGCCTCGATCGTCAGTTCGTCATGTTCAAGCTCGATCGTCACGGAGTCGCGGGTGGCTCCGGGGATTTCGGCCGTCAGCAAGAAGGCCTCGGGGGTTTCCCGGATATCGACCGGCATGGAGACTCTGCGGAGCCGGGAAGTTTCTTGGTCGTTTGTGGTGCGGGTTGCGACTTCGTTGGTCATGGTGGGCCTCCTGGTTTCGGTGTTTCGGCGGAAAATTGGGGCGAACATGTTACTGTACCTCGATTTTCTTGGGTGTGCTCTCGGCCTGATGGGGCAGGATGACGGTCAGGACGCCATTTTCGAGGCGTGCGCTGATGGCATTTCGGTCAATCTCCTTCGCGAAGCGGACACTTCGCCGGAACGAGGTGCGGCAGCATTCTTCGCGCAGGGCCTTGCCGTCCGGTTTTTTGTCTTCATTCTGCTCCCTGGAGGAGATTGTCAAGAGACCTTTCTCGTAGTTGATCTCGAGTTCGTCGCGGGTATACCCGGGAACGAGGGCCTTGACCTCGCTTGCGGTTTCCGACTCGTAGACGTTGATGGCCGGTGTTCCGCCGGAGAGTCCGCCCGAGAGCTCGCCAAAAGCCTTTTCCATCAGGTCTCTCATGGAAAACATGTCGTCGAGGATGTTCCAGCTATACATTGAGTGCCTCCTTGGCATCAATTTTTTTCACAGATATGTATTGCAACAGGCGTGCCAAGCGTAAAAATTTTTATCTTACGAAAAAACAACAAGATAGAGGTTGCCAGAATGATGCCGCACGCATGTTAAGTAAAAATGTGTCAAGTCTTCTCACTGAACCCCGCAAGCCGATGCGAAAATGTGTCAAAACAACACAGTAGTTTGGCACAGATTGGCGAAAGCGTGTACTGGTGAACCAGTGATCCCGAAGAGGAGACCAAACAGGCCTGAAAAACATACGTGCTCCCATAACCTGCTGCAGCCCGGTCAAGAATACCGGGCCAGCCTCGCCGGATCAGTGACAGGGTGACGGAAAAATTCAGGACGCCATACCCTGAAAGAAATACTTAAAGAGGGAAAGGGTCTCCGCGACCGGATCAGGCCCGGGTCGGTGGACAGGGGGGTCTGGCTGTCAGGATGCCGGCTTTGTGCGGGAGGTGTGCCATGGTGCTGTCCGGTGTGACAAACGTCGAGTTTGTTTGCGGGAGACGCTTCCATAAGATCTTGAAGCGTGATACACTGGCGTGAATGCCGGATTGCTCTGGAGGAAAACGCGTGTTGTTGCTTGGTCGCATCATGCTCCCGTTGCTTTTGGTTCTTGCAGCCTGCTTGCCCGATCATTCTTCCGGGAGGAAGGAAGGGGCACACATGGTTTCGGACAAGCCGGTCAGGGTCGGGCTTGTCCTCAGCCACTTCGGGCTGGGCGACCAATCGTTCAATGACATGCAGTATAACGGGCTGATCGAGGCCTACAGGCGGTTCGATATCCATACCGTTTTCCGGGTCCCACGGAGCGAGGCGGATACGGATATGCGCCCCGTGTTCGACGAGTTGATCCATCGCGAGCAGTGCAACGTCCTGATAGCCGGTGAGGGGTTTCAGATGGGGCCGCTCGTCTACGAACTGGCCAAAAAATATCCCGATGTCTACTTTATCGTGTTTGAGTACAAGGCCGGGGTTCTGCCAAACGTCATCAATGCCGAATTTGCCCAGAATGAAGGCTCCTACGTGGCGGGATTCCTGGCTGCCAGGTTCTCGGTGACCAAAAAGATCGCTTTTATGGGCGGGGTTGATATCGCTGTGATCAAGGACTTTGAGGCCGGATTCCGCCAGGGGATGCAGAGAGGTGAGCCGTCTTGTCAACTCGTGACTGAATTTGTCTCCAGGCTCCCGGACTACTCCGGCTTTTACGACCCGAAGAAGGGGTACGAGATGGCCAGCCGGCTCTACAAGGAAGGCGCGGACATCATCTATGCCGTGGCGGGTGGTACGGGAAATGGTGTGATCCAGGCGGCGCGCGAGGCGGGGAAATATGTCATCGGTGTGGATTCCAACCAGGATCACATGGCGCCCGGTCAGGTTCTGACGAGCATGATGAAGCGGCTGGATGTTGCCGTTCTCCGGTTGATCGAGATGAGGATTGCGGGAACACTCCGGGGCGGGGTGTACCGCTTTGATTACAAAAACGGTGGTGTGAGCTTGACGGAGATGGAATATACAAAAAAAATGTTTTCCGAACCGCTCTTGCGGGAGTTGCGCACACTTGAAAAACAGATGGCCGACGGTGTGATTACCGTCATCAATACCCTGAAAGGTTGATCGACCCATGTCCGACACCAGTATGACTGCAAGCCAGGAGACCGGCACAAAGGTTGAGATGGATCCACTTCGCGGGATGGACTCCGGCGAAATACGTTTCCGGCTCTTTTTCAAATTTTCCATCGTCATTTCCCTGATCCTGGTCCTGACCATGACCATCACAGGATGGGTTCTGACCGGCATCCAGGAAAAATCGCTGATAGCTGAAAAGGAAAAGAGCGCCGACAAGCTGATCCAGTTTGTGGCGACCATCAGCGCTTTCCATATTGAGCGCTTTTCGTATTTTGTCCTGCATGAAAATGCCGAGATGCTGCAGTCGGGGCAGGGGATGGAAGCGGATGTTCTCTCGGTGATCGTACGGGATGCTCCGGAGGACAAGACAAAAGAAGGCAAGAAGCTGCACTTCAATGGCCGCGAGCCTTCCAGGATCGATGTGCCGAACAAATACTGGATGAAAAAGACACTTCCTTGTGTCTATCATGGGGGTGGTGTCAACAAGACAGTCGGCTCCGTGGAGATGATTTTTTCGCTCGAGTCCGTCTTCCGGACGATCGCCAATGCCCGGTTGACCTTTATCCTGATCATGCTTTTGACCATTGTCGTGATCGGAGTTGCGGTTGCCTACCTCTTGATGAAACTGGTGGTGCGGCCCCTCAAGGTCCTGACAGACAGCGCAGCCTTGATTGCCAAGGGCGATTTCGATATCGTCGTCGATCTCAAGACGCGGGACGAGATCGGGTTTTTGGGCGATTCCATCACGAACATGAGCCGTGAACTCAAGGAGAGCTTTTCCGAGATTGCATCGCAGAAGGAAGAAATCCAGAAGTACTCGCAGAACCTCGAGGGAATGGTCGAGCAGCGGACGGCCGAATTGAATACGGCCAACAAGGAGCTTACGACTGTCAACAAGCAGCTTCTCTCCGAACTCGAGATGGCGCGACGCGTCCAGCAGGGGATCATCCCCAGTGCGGAGACCTTCCCCCGCAGGGCTGAACTCTCCATCGGGTCGAGCTATCTCTCGATGGCGTCGGTTGGTGGAGACCTCTATGACGTGGTGCGCATCGGACGCAATTCCTACGGCTTTTTGATCGCCGATGTCTCGGGACACGGTGTTCCGGCTGCGCTCATCACGACGATGGCCAAGGTCTCCTTTAGTACCCACTCCCTCTTCGGGGTGCCGCCGGACGAGATCTGCACCAAGGTTAACCGGGATATCCACAGGATTATTGCCGATCTCGGGTATTACCTGACGGCCTACTACGGGATTCTCAATCTCGAAAACGGGATATTCCAGTTCACGAACGCGGGCCACCATGCGGCACTCCTCTGGAGAAAGAGGGACGGGAGCATCGAAAAGCTGGATTCTCCGGGCCTCTTTATCGGGATCAGCGAGGACGGGAACTACGAAACCAGGACGGCGACGATCGAGGCCGGCGACAGGATCCTCCTCTTTACGGACGGGATTGTCGAAGCAAGAAATCCGGCCGGCGACTTTTTCGAGTATGACCGGCTCTTCGAGTATATCGAGACCCATAGTGAGCTTGCGCCGACCGATTTTGTCGATGGCCTGATCAAGACCGTCGATGCCTTTTGTGAAGGGAAGCCGGCCGACGATGACCGGGCGGTCCTTTATGTCGAGTTTGTCCAGACCATGGTGGAGAATTAACGGACAGGGCCACCCTCCTCTTTTGTACCTTTACGGGACAAGGATTTCCGCCCGGGGCGGAAATCCGTCTGTGAGGAAAGGGCTCTCTATCAGTGGAAAGCATCATTGACAGGTTGTACGCGGTTATCGAGGATCGCAGGGATAATCCGCCTCCAAAAAGCTATGTCTCGAGTCTCTTTGCCGGTGGTGTCACGAAGATTGCGGGGAAGGTGACCGAGGAAGCGGCAGAGTTTGTCGAGGCTGCGGGTGAAGAAGACGAGAAACACTTCGTCTATGAAGCTGCGGATCTCATGTTCCACGTTCTGGTCATGCTCGGACACCGGCATGTCCATCCGCAGCAGGTATTTGATGAACTGGCCCGTCGTTTCGGGATCAGCGGGATCGACGAAAAGGAAGCACGCAAGCATGGAGGTGGATATGCTGACAGCCAATGATGAATTGCGGATTGCCATACCCTCCAAAGGCCGGTTGATGGAGCAGTCCATCGATCTTTTGAAGAAATCGGGTCTCAAATTCAATGCGAGCGGTCGCCAGCTCTTTGCGCGGTGCAAGGATACCGGTGTCATGGTGATTTTTGTGAATGCCCAGGATATCCCGGCCCTTGTCGAGGAAGGCGTCGTCGATCTGGGGATCACCGGGAGCGACCTGGTCCGGGAAAAGAAAGCCAGCGTGACCGAACACATGCCTTTGGGTTTCGGTCGCTGCCGGCTCTCCTTTGCTACCCATGTGGATTCTTCCGTCAAGACGGCCAAGGACTTTTCAGGACGCACACTGGGGACGAAATTTGTCAGTACCGCTCAACAGTATTTTTCGGAGCAAAGCGTCAAGGACGTGCGGATCCTCGAGATCAATGGTGCGGTCGAAGTCATGGTGCTCTTGGGTCTCGTGGACGGGATTCTCGATATTGTCGAGACCGGGAGCAGCCTGAGAGAACACGATCTTGTCGAGCGGGAGACTGTTTTGACGGCCCAGGCTGTCCTGATCGGGAACCCTTCGCCCCGGAGCAGCGAGATGCGGGACAGACTCCTGCGCAGGATCGAGGGCGTGCTTGTGGCATCCCGCTGGTCCCTGCTGGAGTACAACTGCCCCGGTGACAGGATTGATGAAGCCAAGAAGATCACGCCGGGATATTCGTCCCCGACCATCCAATCGACCGACAGCGGGACCTGGCTGGCCGTCAAGGTGATGGTGGAGAAGGACCGGGTGCAGAGCGTCATGGATCAGCTTGAAGCGATCGGTTGCCGGGCCATCATCGAGACGGATGTCGTGCACTGCCGCCTCTGATTCTCAAGGGTTTTGCATGCGGAGACGGGACAGCGCGTCGGCCATGGAATCGAGGCAGGCCAGAGCTTTCGAAGTGGCTTCTTCGGGAGAGACTGTCCCTGCCTTGATGTCCTGTTCAAGTCCGGACAGGGTCTCTGCCGGTTCCTTGAGATAGAGATTGCTGCTAATTCCTTTCAGGCTGTGGATCTCGAATCGGATCATCTCCGTGTCATGGTCCGTAAACGCCTTTTGGATGCGTTCCCTCCTGCCGGGGTATTCCCTGGCAAAGATATCGAGGACCTCGGACAGTGTCTCGTTTCCGAGGGCGTTGTACGCCTGGATCAGGCCGGAGAGATCCAGTGCTGGTGTGCTGGCCGGTGTTTCCGGGGGAACGTCTTTCCTGAGCGAGAGAAGGATGCGGATCAGCGTATTTTCGTCCACGGGTTTGCTCAGGTAGTCATCCATGCCGCAGGAGAGAAACCGTTCGCGGTCGCTCTCGAAGGCGGACGCCGTCAGGGCAATGATCGGGATATGTTCGCCCATCCTGCTTTCACGCTGCCTGATGAGGGTTGTGGCCTCGATCCCGTCCATGACCGGCATCTGGATATCCATCAAAATACAATCGTATTCCCCGACCCCGGACTTGTGGACGGCTTCCGAGCCATTGACTGCAAAGCTGGCCGAACACCCGAGTGTCTCGAACAGGGCGGCGAGATATTTCCGGTTGATGGCGTTGTCTTCGGCGACGAGGATTTTCATCCCGCTCAATCCCGAAGTGTCATCAACGGCATGCTGATCGACCACTTCAACCAGTTTTGGGTTTCCGTCCTCGAGAGGGATCTGCAGGACAAATGTGCTCCCTTTGTACGGAGTGCTGTCCAGATTGATCAAACCTCCCATCAACGCGGCCAGATCCCGTGCGATGGAAAGGCCGAGACCGGTACCTCCATGCTTGCGGGTTGTGGTCACATCGGCCTGCATGAAGCTCTCGAAGATCCGTTGGCGCTGTTCCGGAGAGATTCCGGGACCGGTATCCTCCACAGTGAATCTGTAATGGCTGTCAACCCGGCCGATCCCCAGGGTGATCTGCCCGGCCTCGGTAAAGCGCAGGGCGTTCCCGAGGAGGTTGACCAGAATCTGTCTGAGTTTGCCCGAATCTCCGTAGACCACAACGGCAAGTGGCGTTCGGGCATCGAGCCTGAAACGCAGACCTTTTTCCTCGCAGGCCATCGTGTACTCCTGAGCCAGGGGATCAATGATCCCGGACAGGGTGAAGTGGTGCGGATCAACCTCCATGCGGCCGGATTCGATCCGCGAAAAATCCAGAATCGAGTTGATGATCCCCAGCAGGGATTCCGCCGAGGAGCGCATCATCAAGACTTGCTCACGCTGTTTTTGATCCAGCCTGCCCCTGAGGAGTTGCCGGGAGATTCCGATGATCCCGCCCAGGGGTGTGCGGATCTCGTGGCTCGTGTTCGCCAAAAAGCGGGACTTGGCCTCGCTGGTTTGTCGCAGATCACGGATCTGACCCGAGATGGCCAGGGCCATCTCCCGGAAATTCGAAGTGAGTGCCTGGATTTCAGTGATGGCACTTGTGTGCCAGCCGGGCTCAGGACCCCCGGCGGCCAGCCGCCCGGGGATGTTTTTGCTGATCTCGGCCAGCCGTATCAATGAGCGGGTCGTCCGCCGTCCGATCAGCCAGGCGACCGGGGTCGAGAGGATGACGCAGGCGACGAGGATGATCAGGACCAGCTTTATTGAATCAGCAATGGTGGAGATGGCCGGAGCCAGAGGCGCTTCGGCCACCAGGGTCAGTCCGGGATTCCCGGGAAAGGGGCGGGTTGTGTAGATGCAGGACTTGCCCCAGCGCATCATGGCGGAAGGAAATTTTCCCTTGGGGATGGCCATGACGAGATTGGGCCCGATCTCCTGGTGCTGGAAAACGTCATGAGCGAAAAAGGCCAGGGGAGTGGGTGCATTTGTGGCCCCCTCGATATGGTGGCCCGTTCTGAAGAGGATGGCCTGGCGGATGCGGGAGCGTGTCAATTGGCCTGAAAGCCAGGCAACAAGTTCTCCTGTGGACAGGGTGGCCCAGAAGCGGCGCTGATTTGCCGCAATCTGGACCAGGATCATGGCGGGTGCGGCATGATTGGAGCAGGAGATGGTTGCGCAGGCGTTTGTCGGGACCTCGCGGAATTGGTTGTCGCTGGACCAGAGTGTTGTTCCGTGAGCATCGCTGATCCCGGCGATCACCTCACCGGGGGCGCTTTCACCGGCAAGCTGGGTCAGCTCGTTCCGGGCAAAGTCTTCACCCAGGAGGAGGCTCTTGCGGGCGATGCTCTCCAGCCGCTGTTGGGTCAGTCCGGTGCGCGAGAGGACGAATTGCTCCAGGCTGAGGATCGAATCTTCGAGGCGGACCGTGATGGTTGTTTCGATGGTGTGAACCCGGTCACGGGTCTGGATGATGATCAGGGTCAGGGAGGGCAGGATCAGAAAACCGAGCAAAAAGACCTGGATAATGAAGGCCAGATCGAGGGTTTTGTGATAATGCCCTCGTCCACGGGTCCGGGAAAAGAACTCGAGGCCGATGATGCAGGTGCTGGCGACCAGGGCCGAGAACATCGCATTGAAACACTGTTTGAGCATGACGAGAATCGCCGGCTCGATCTCCATGCCGAGTGCAAGATGGTACCAGAGGAGAACCTGGGGCATGCCGAGGACCAGCCAGTAGGCCAGGACCGCGTGGATCGGATTGAGGCGTTTTTTGGAAAACGCCCATCCGCAAAAAACGGTTTCGCCGATCAGGATCAGCATCGCCCATGGGTGGCCCCAGGTCCAGGCCGATGAGGTGATACTGATAAAGAGGCCGGCGGGGAGACCGTAGAGAAAGAGGGCCAGGAGGGAGAAGATGCTCCCGAAAATCAGATCCACGTTGTAAAAAAGCTGGACGTGAAGCATGTTTCCCAAAAAACCAAGGATCGCGAGCAGCAGAATGATGCCGGTCTTTCGTTATCTCGGGCAGGTTGTATCGGATATCATGCTCTCAGTGTATGACAAGCCGGTTGTGTCTGCAATCAGTGTTTCTACGGATGTCCACACGGGATCTTCGAGTGGCCTGCATACAATCTTCACAATCAGGCAGTACTATTTTTGATGAACATTCTCAGTCCGGGAGGACGCGGCATGGCCGAGCGAAGTGTGCTGATTATCGAGGACGAACACAAGATCCGGGATGTGTTGCGGGCCTATCTCGTCAGGGAGGGGCTCGTCGTGTTTGAGGCCGCCGATGGAACCAGCGGTCTTGAAGCCTGCGAGCAGCATCGTCCTGACCTGGTCCTGCTGGACCTGATGCTTCCCGGGATGTCCGGTGAGCGGGTGGCGGCCGCCATCCGGCAGAAGGGGGAGATCCCCGTCATCATGTTGACCGCCCGCAGTGAGGAATGGGAAAGACTGCAAGGATTTGAACTTGGTGCGGATGATTACATCACCAAGCCGTTCTCGCCGAGAGAAGTCGTGGCCCGGGTGCGGGCTGTCCTCAAACGGAGCGGTCATGCCATGACGCAGGACGAGCCTCTTTGTATCATCGGAGGGATCAGTATCGAACCGGCTTCGCGGATGGTCAGTGTTTCCGGGCAGGCCCTGAGCCTGACGGCGACCGAGTTTGACCTCCTCCACGAGATGGCGCGTCATCCCGGCAAGGTATACCGCCGGTCCCAGCTTGCTGCGCTCGTGCTGGGATATGACCATGAGAGCATGGAACGGACCATCGACAGCCATATCAAGAATCTGCGGCGGAAGCTGGGAGACGAGGCCCGTTGCATCGAGACCGTGCATGGGGTCGGCTACCGTTGCTCACAAGGCGAGAACGGCGGTGAACGCTCATGAGTCAGCGCTTGCGGACCCGGTTGATGCTGGTCTATGTTCTGGCTGCACTGGGCGTATTCGGACTGGCGGCGGTCGGCATCCACCTGGCTGTAATGGACAGATTCGAGAGGTTTGCCGCACAGAACAGGGAACAGCGTCGGGGGGATTTCATCCGGATGATCTCGACGCTCGTTTCAGAAAAGAACGTCATCAATCAACGTGGACTGAGGATGGCCATGCGGCGGTTCGGAGTCCGGGGTGTCACTATCCGGGATACTACAAACGCGACACTCTTCGAAATGCGGCTGGATGACCAGTCGGGTCCCGGTCGCCGGCATCCGCTGGCGATGCCTGATGGCGCGCTCCAGGTTTGGCGGGAAGACCTCATTGTCGACGGACGCGTTGCCGGCCGGATCGAGGTCCAGGCTATCGGGGATCCGCCGCATTTTGCCATGATCGAGAAGGTTTTTACGGAGGAAGTGTTGCGGACCCTGGTGATAGCGACGGGTGTGGCCACGCTGATCTTCGGATTCCTGTCATGGTCCTTTGCCAGGACGATTGCCCGACCGCTGGAAGCCGCGTCCGAGGCGGCCGGGCGGATAGCCGGGGGTGACCTCGCAGCCAGATTGACACCCGGCGGGGTGCGGGAGGTCGCGGAACTGGCCGATGACTTCAACCGGATGGCCGATTCGCTGGCTAGAAAGGAAAGTGTGCGCACGAGGATGACCTCGGATATTGCGCACGAGCTCCGGACTCCGGTCTCGGTTCTCAAGTCCCATCTCGAGGGGATCCGGGACGGGATCCTGCCGGCTGACGAGGATGAGGTGCTTTCCCTGCTGGACGAGACGGGGCGGTTGGAGCGGATCATCAATGATCTTCGGGCTATCTGGGAACTCGAGAATGCCGGCACCCGGCTCAGGATGGAGACTCTTGTGCTTGATCCGGCTCTGGCCAGACTGGCCGACCGTTTCAGGACTCTGGCCAGAACCCGGGGTATCACGATCGGTTTCGAGGGGGCCGCCGGGTGCCGGGTGCTGGCCGATGAATCAGCCTTCGAACGCGCCCTTTCGAACATCCTCTCCAACGCCATTAAGTATGGAAGGGATCATGGCCAGGTTTTGCTCACCTGTGTCCGGGAGTCGGCGACGATCCGGATTGGAGTCAGGGATGACGGGCCCGGAATTCCCGAGGCCGATCTTCCACACGTCTTTGAACGGTTTTACAGGGCGGACGAAGCCCGGGCGCGTAGCGACGGTGGCGCTGGTCTGGGGCTGGCGATTGCCGCCGAAGCGATCGCCGCCTGTCAGGGTTCGATTTGGGCCGAGAACAATCCGGAGGGTGGGTGCACCTTCTTTGTCCGCCTCCCGTTGGCCTGAGCAGGCCGGTTTTGCCTTCCGGAAGGCGGTTGAAGAGCATCCATATGATATGGGAATATGACTATTGTATAAAAAAATCCGATAAATGTTGACAGGAATTTGCGTCCGGTCAAGTATGGTACCAAGGGGTCCGTCCCTCGCAAAAGAGCGGCCCCACACTACTTAAAAAGGACGGAATTCAAAATGAAGAGAATTATCAGGCTAGTGAGTGTTGTATCCATGCTTTTGGTCGGGCTGGCCGCCTGCAGTGTCGCTCCGGATGTCGCCGGTGTGGCTGATGACACTGCTTCCCGCGCTGTAACGACCTACACCGAAACCTTCGCCAACTGTACGGCGACGGGTACCTCCTATGTTTCCGGCAGCTTTACCGGCGTCGGGAGCTGGAAGTGGTACTATGTCAGCGCCGCATGGTCTGGTGGAGACATCAACGGCAAGACTCCGGTTCTCGGCAAGGGTAAGTCACCCGCCGCATCCGTGTATACCACGGTCAGCAATGGCGTCGGGACAATTTCATTCAAGGTCAAAATGCCCTATTCGACCTCCGTCAGCCTGTTGCTCAAGGCCAATGGAACGACGATCGCGACAGTGACCCATTCCAGCGCCACCGCTGCGACCAAGGGCCCGTACACGATCAACAAGACCGGCAGCGTCAAGATTGAGCTTGTCCAGAGCTCGACCTCAGCCGGCCAGGCTTCGATTGACGACATTACTTGGACATCCTACGAGGGAACAGCTTCCAGCTCCTCCAGTGTCAGCTCTTCGGTTTCGTCCAGCGTCAGCTCTTCCAGCTCTTCGGTTTCCTCGAGCTCCAGCTCGACCCCGACCGGCGGCTTCCAGGAAGATTTCACCCTCTCTCAGTCCATCCGCGATTACTATCGCAGCGCCTACGGTCTGACGGGTTCGGCTCTCAAGACCAAGATCCAGTCGATCATCTCGGCCGGCTATGTCGACAAGGGCTACAGTGGACTCTGGACGACCTACAAGACCTCCGATGTGACACCTTCCGGCAAGGTCTGGGACCTCTATTCGAACACCGACAACAACGGAACAGGTTCGACGGCTTCGTACTGGTTTACGATGACAACATCACAGTGCGGGACCTACTCGGTTGAGGGCAATTGCTACAACCGCGAGCACATGATTCCCCAGAGCAAGTTTGCTGAAGCTGCTCCCATGGTGAGCGATGCCCACCACGTGACCGCCACTGACGGCAAGGTCAACGGGATGCGCTCCAACTATCCTCATGGCAATGTTGCATCGGCCACTTGGACGTCGAAAAACGGTGGGAAGCTTGGCGCCGGTACCTCGGCCCAGGGATATACCGGAACCTGTTTTGAGCCGAGAGCGGATGCCAAGGGTGACATCGCCCGCATCTACTTCTACTTCTCAGTTCGCTATTACAACAACAGCAAGGTTGTTGCATGGGAGGCCATGAACGCTGGTTCAAAACTCAAGACCTGGGCTATCACCCTCTACAAGAGCTGGGCTTCAGCGGATCCGGTCAGCACCAAAGAGCGCAATCGCAATAACGCGATCTATGCGATCCAGAAAAACCGCAACCCCTTTATCGACTATCCTTCCCTCATCAACCTGATCGACTTCGCCAACTGATCATACGTGATGTGCACAAGACCGCCCTTTCGGGGGCAGTTTTTTTTATTAGTCGGGGAGATGGGCGACACTCCCGGTGCAAGCATGATACGCCTGACTGGATCCAGTGGGAGGGATGGCAGGAACCAGTTCAGTATGACGTTCCGTGAGTGGGTTGGGCGTGGAGAGTAGTGCGAACAGATTTCTGCCGGCTTGAGAAAACAATGTTCTTGATGTGACAGTGTGCTCCATACTGCTTGTCGAGAGAGGTAGAAAAAACAACCAGCGTGGTGTATGATGGGAACACAATGAATACAGATTCTTCCAACGAACAGCAGATGGTAAAGGTGCAGGCGGACGAGTTAGAAAACCTGAGACTCTTTGCCATGGTTATCGATGTCATTCCCGACATGATCGGGATTCTGGATACCGCGTATACCGTTGTGTGCTATAACAAAGCCGTGTACGCGATGTTGGGCGAACAGCCGGAAACGGTCATAGGGAAAAAATGCTACGCCAATGTGGGTCGGCAGGAGATTTGTGCGGTTTGTGCCGTCAAGGAATGCTACAAAAGCAAAAAGGTTGAAATTGTGGAGCGATATGATCCGGCTCTCCGGATGTGGATCGAGCTTCGTGCCTATCCCGTTTTCGACAGTGACGGGCAGTTGGTCAATGTGATTGAGCATTTTCGCGATATTACTCAACGCAAATTAAGCGAAAAAGCCCTGATCGAGCAAAAGCAGCTTTTGCAAAGCATTACGGACAATGTTTTTGACCTGATAGCCTTGACGGACATGCAGGGGCATTTTTTGTTTCTCGGGAAATCGCACGCCATACTCGGGTACGATCTGGACTGGTTGATCGGGCGACACGTTCTGGAATTTGTGCATCCCGAAGACGTTGAGCGGATATCAGGAGAGTTTGCCGATTTTCTGGAACAAAGAGAAACAATTCCGCGGGTTGAGTACCGGTACAGGTGTGCTGACGGGCAGTATATCTGGCTGGAAACGGTCGGGCGGGCCATTCCGTCGGCATCGGGAGGAGAGGGACGGCTCCTGTTCAGTTCGAGAGATGTGACAGCGCGCAGGCGGGCCGAACAGGATCTGGCCGAGAGCGAACAACGGTTCAAAGCACTTCACAATGCTTCCTTTGGTGGAATTACGATCCATGACAAGGGTGTGATTCTTGAGTGCAATCAAGGTCTTTCCCAGATCTCAGGTTTTTCCATGGATGAATTGATCGGCATGGACGGCTTGTTGCTGATTGCCGAGGATTGGCGCCCGCTGGTTCGGAGCAATATTCAGGCCGGGTATGAACGCCCGTACGAGGCTGTCGGTGTCCGCAAGGACGGGACACGCTATCCGCTCCGTCTGGAAGCGCGCAATATTCCCTATCGGGGAAGACAGGTGCGCGTGGTCGAGTTCAGGGATATTACGGAACAAAAACAGGCTGAAGAACACGGCCGTATGCTTGAAGCCCAGCTCCGCCAGGAGCAAAAGCTCTCCGCGGTGGGGACGTTGGCCAGCGGGGTTGCGCACGAGATCAATAATCCGCTGACCGGGATCATCAATTTCGCTCAATTGATTCTGGATCGCTTGCCCGGCAACGTGGAGACAATCCGGGATTGGGCCAGTGAAATTTTGGCAGAAGGTGACCGGATCCGCACAATTGTCAGCAACCTCCTGCTCTTTTCGAGACAGGAGTCCGGGCAAAGACAGGCAGTCTCCCCCGGATCACTGGTCGGGGCCATCCTTTCGCTCTGCGGCAATCTCCTGAAAAAGCATGAGGTTGAAGTCGAAGTCCATCTGGATGATGATTTGCCCGATCTTGATTGTGTGCAAGGACAGATCCAGCAGGTCCTGCTCAATCTGATCATCAACGCACGTGATGCTCTGGATGATCACTATCCAGGGTTTCATGCAGAAAAAAAAGTGTTTATCACCGGACACAATCTGCATGACGGTGAAGGCCGTTGGGTGCGTTTTATTGTCGAGGATCATGGCGGGGGGATGTCGGATGCGGTCGCGGCCCGTTGTATGGAACCGTTTTTTACCACCAAGCTCGGGGATCGCGGAACCGGTCTCGGCCTCTCGGTGAGTTATGGTATCGTACGGGAACATGGAGGCCGTCTGGGTTTCGAGACCGAGGAGGGATGGGGGACACGCTTCTTCCTCGATCTCCCTGTCCGGTGCGCTGCGGCGATGCTGGACGAGGCATGATCTCCCCGACGGCTGTGTTGCAATGATCCTGCGGCGTGTGCGCAATCTTGCACCAGGCCTGAGGGTGTTCACCAAAAACAAACATGAAGGAGTCCCCGTGCATGATTGATCGTTCCCTGAATTACGGACGAAACCAGATAGGGAAATTCCTGCAACGGATACCGGAAGTCCGTCATGCTCTCGATCTTGGGGCGGGTCGTGGTGATGATCTTGCGCTTGTCCGGGCGGCTTTTCCCGAAGCGAATTGCCATGCTGTGGAGTGCCAACAGGAAGCCGCATTGGCGCTGGCACGGTCGGGGATCGATGCGGCTGTGCTCGATATCGAACGGGAACGGCTCCCCTGGGCCGACAACTCGATGGATCTGGTGATCATCAACCAGGTTCTCGAGCATGTCAAAGACCACTTCTGGCTCTTGCATGAGACCAGCAGAGTTCTCGGGCCGGGCGGATATCTCGTCATTGGGGTGCCCAATCTGGCTTCGTTGCATAACAGAATATTGTTGTTTTTTGGTCGCCAGCCGACGCCCATAGCCAATACCAGTGCCCATATCCGGGGTTGGACGACCGGGGACCTGGGCCGGTTTTTGGCCATCGGGGGGTGCTACAAAAAGGTCGGGCGGAGGGGTGCGAATTTTTATCCGTTTCCGGCATTGCTTGCCAGACCGTTGGCGTGGCTCTTTCCCGGATTGGCCTGGGGCAGCATGACGCTTTGGCAGAAACGACCTGACGCAGAGTATGGGGATGCCTTTGTCCGGTTTCCGGCCGAGCACAGGCTTGAAACCAACTTTTATACCGGCGGGGAGGTGTAAGACGCACATGGTGTTTGTGTGATATTACAGGGATGTAACATACTGCAGATGGATCCAGTGCCTCTCTTTAAGTTGTGGATGGCGGTCGTTGACCGATTGGTTGTCCAGCGTTAGTTTGAGAGAACGATATAATTCAAGGAACGTACTGAATGGAACTCAAACGACAGTTGGGACTGTTTACCGCGGTTTGTGTCATCGTTGGCGACATGATCGGAACGGGTATCTTTGCGACGACCGGGTTTGCTTTAGCGGATGTCGGTTCGGCGGCGCTCGTCCTCGGACTCTGGATCGTCGGTGGCCTTGTGGCCATCGCCGGCGCTCTCTCCTACGCCGAGCTTTCCTCGATCTGGCCGGAGGTGGGCGGTGAGTATGTCTATCTCAAAAACATCTTCGGGAAACTCCCGGCTTTCATGACGGGTTGGGTCTCGCTCTTTGTCGGTTTTTCAGCGGCAGTGGCAGCATCGTCGTTGGTCATGACCGGCTATCTGGCAGAATTTTTGAGGAACATCCTCGGGCCGGAGGCAGGTGCGGTGAAGCTCTTTTCGGATCCGGCCTTCCAGACCGGCTATCTGGCAGAATTTTTGAGGAACATCCTCGGGCCGGAGGCAGGTGTGGTGAAACTCTTTTTGGATCCGGCCTTCCAGAAGGTCTTTGCCATCGCGGTGATCCTCTTTTTTTCGATGTTGCATATCGCGGGAGTGCGACGGGGCACGATTGCGCAAAACCTGTTGACGGTCGTCAAGGCAGTGATCGTCCTGGCCCTGCTCGTTGGCGGGCTCATGGCGAGCGGCCTGGTCAATCTCGAGAGGCTGGGGGGCGGGTTTGATGCGAGCGAGGGCGGCATGTTGGGTGGACTTGCATGGATGATGCATGCGACCGCCCCGGCACCGGACTTTCCTCGGGTCGCCCTGACGC